>Ga0181521_10001443_pt1 | contig 29569 bp, 32 predicted proteins | sample PEATcosm2014_Bin_32_FD_119764 | JGI IMG/M metagenome (GOLD analysis project Ga0181521, IMG submission 119764) | Peatland microbial communities from MTU Mesocosm Facility, Houghton, MI, USA - PEATcosm2014_Bin02_60_metaG | ecosystem: Environmental > Terrestrial > Soil > Wetlands > Peat | place...
CCCGCCTTCAGTCCACCAGATGGTGCTTACGCTCGAACGAAGCGGGCTGATCCGACGCCAACCCGGCATCGCTCGCAGCATCGAGGTGCTGGTCGAGCCCGAAGCGCTACCGCCCCTCCGCGCTCAAATCCTCTGTGCAGAGGTACTAGCTTGGCGCTCGGCGGTAGCATTCCGGACAACGCCACCTGTTCCGACAGCGCGGGCAATGTCTACAGCCAGGATGACGGTGTCTCCGACTCCGCAGCTTTTACGACGATTTGTTCGACCCATTCGCTCGCGACGCAGCTCGGTGCCGGCAGCTTGATCGTGGTAGCTTGGACCGGCGGCGTCGGTCCTCAGAGTGTGAGCATGCACGCCTTCTACGTCACCGGCCTCACAGGCGCGCTCGACCAGACCGCCAGCAACTTTGGCGATAACAGTTCCCCGACGGCGGCACTCGGGGGGGCGACGAGCCAGGCGAACGAACTCCTGTTCGCCGTCATCTTGGACGAAGGGGCGACCGTCAATACTGCCACCTTTGCCGCCGGCGGGAACGGCACCGGCGACAACTGCATGACCAGCGGGACGCCGAGCTACAGCCCCTACAGCCCGGCCGGCAGCAGCGTCGACTCCGACCCCCCGGCGCTGTTTGCCATGCAGTGCATCGTCTCGGCGAGCGGGCCCTACCAGGCGAACGCCACCATCGGCAGCGGAAATTGGCAGGCGCTGCTGGCGGCCTACGAGGCCGTGGATTTGCTGTCGGTAACGCTTGCAGGCACTGGCTCGGGAACGGTGACCAGCACGCCTCCGGGGATCAATTGCGGCGCAACCTGTAGCGCAAATTTCGATCCAGGCAGTCAAGTGACGCTGACCGCGTCGGCGAGCAGCGGCTCGTTCTTCGCGGGGTGGTCGGGCGGCGGGTGCACCGGGACCTCGACCTGCGTCACGACGGTGAACGGGGCCGAGACCGTCACCGCGACGTTTACCGAGATCACCTATACGCTGAGCGTGACCGAGAGCGGGACGGGCGCGGGCCATGTCACCAGCAGCCCGTCCGGGATCAATTGCAGCCCGACCAGCAACCAGTGCTCGTCGAGCTTCAACAGCGGCAGCATGGTGACCCTGACGGCGTCGGCGAGCAGCGGGTCGAGCTTCGCGGGCTGGTCGGGCGGCGGTTGCGGCGGTACCGAACCGTGCCAGGTGACCCTGTCGGCCAACACCAAGGTCACCGCGACCTTCACGCTGATCCCGACCAGCACGCTCTCGATCGCCGAGACCGGCGGCGGATCGGGCACGGTGACGAGCGCGCCATCCGGCATCAATTGCGGCGCGACCTGCTCGGCGAGCTTCGCCACCGGCACGCCGATCACGCTGACCGCCGCGATCGGGGCGAACTCGACGTTCGCCGGGTGGTCGGGCGGCGGCTGCAGCGGCACCGGGACCTGCGCGCTCACTCTCAACGCTAACACCACGATCACCGCCAGCTTCGTCGCCGATAGCGCCGCCCAGGTGAACCTGCTGGCCGCGGTGCTGCCCGACAGCCGCTCGGTGGAGGTCGGCGCGACGGCAACCGTGTTCGCGACGATGCTGAATACCGGGACGGTGGACGGCACGACCTGCGGCATCGCCCCGGCGACAAGCGTCGCCGCGGCGTTCGCTTATCAGACCACCAACCCGGCGACCAACGCGACCACCGGCACGGCGAACACCCCGGCAACGGTTCCCGCCGGCAGCGGGCAAACCTTTGTGCTCGCCCTGACGCCGACCGCGGCGTTCAACCCGACCGACATCGCGTTCACCTATACCTGCGCCAATGCGGCAAATCCGGCGCAAAGCGTGCTTGGCCTCAACACATTGAACCTGTCGGCCTCGACAACGCCGGTCCCCGACATCATCGCGGTCAACGCCACCAGCGATCCGGGCTATGTCGATATTTCGCCGACAACGAGCACCGGGGCCTTCGCCGTGGCAACCTTCAACATGGGCGCCGCGGCGACGATCACCGCGAGCGCCAATACCGGCACGGCGAACCTGCCGGTGACCTTGACCATCTGCCAGACAAGCCCCTCGACCGGCGCCTGCCTGGCGGCGCCGGCGTCGAGCGTGACGCTGGCGATCAACAGCGGCGATGCCGATACGTTCGGGGTCTTCGTCCTCGGCAGCAGCGCGATCCCCGACATGCCGGCGGTCAACCGCATCTTCGTGACCTTTACCGACAGCGGCGGCACCCTGCGCGGCGAAACCTCCGTCGCCGTGCGCACGCAGTAGGCGGAACCCCCTAGCGGCAGCTCGAACGACCGGAATCGGCGCTGAGCCGGCATTTTGTACACCGTCAGCGTCACAGCCGCGAAACGGCAGCGCAGGCCGGCCGCGGAGCTACTCCGCCGCGGCGGCGCGGGCGGCGCGTTTGCGGTCGTTGGCGTCGAGCAGGCGCTTGCGCAGCCGGATCGCCTTCGGCGTCACCTCGGCCAGCTCGTCGTCGCCGATATAGGCGATCGCCTCCTCGAGGCTCATCTGGATCGGCGGGGTCAACCGCACCGCCTCGTCCTTCGAGGTCGTGCGGATATTGGTGAGCTGCTTGCCCTTCGTCGGGTTGACGTCGAGGTCATTGTCGCGACTGTGCACGCCGATGATCATGCCGGGATAAACCGCCTCGCCGGGCGACACGAACATCGCGCCGCGCTCTTCGAGGTTCCACAGTGCGTAGGCCACCGCCGCGCCGCTCGCGGTCGAGATCAGCACGCCGTTGATCCGCCCCTCGACCGCGCCCTTGTAGGGCGCGTAGCCATGGAAGATGCGGCTCATCACGCCGCTGCCGCGCGTGTCGGTGAGGAATTCGCCGTGATAGCCGATCAGCCCGCGCGTCGGCACCAGGAACGTCAGCCGCAGCTTGCCGCCGCCCGACGGCCGCATCTCCTGCATCTCGGCCTTGCGGCGGCTCATCTTCTCGACGACGATCCCGGCATACTCCTCGTCGACATCGACAAAGACCTCCTCGACCGGCTCCAGCCGCTGGCCGCTCGCCGGATCGGTCTTGAACAGCACGCGCGGCCGCGAGATCGACAGCTCGTAGCCCTCGCGGCGCATCGTCTCGATCAGCACGCCGAGCTGCAGCTCGCCGCGGCCCGAGACCTCGACCGCATCCTTTTGCGCGCTTTCGCTGACCCGGATCGCGACATTGCCCTCGGCCTCGCGATGCAGCCGCTCGGCGATCATCCGCGAGGTGACCTTGGTGCCCTCGCGCCCGGCCAGCGGGCTGTCGTTGACCGAGAAGGTCATCGCCAGGGTCGGCGGGTCGATCGGGTCGGCCGCCAGCGGCTCGGTGACCTCGAGCGCGCACAGCGTGTCGGCAACCGTGGTCTCCGCGAGGCCGGCAACGGCGATGATGTCGCCCGCCCGCGCCTCCTCGACCCCGATCCGCTCCAATCCGCGATACGCCAACAGCTTGGTCAGCCGCGCCTGCTCGATGACCCGCCCGTCGCGGCTCAGCGACTTGACCGGCATGTTGAGGCGCGCGACGCCGGAATGGATCAGCCCGGTCAGCACCCGGCCGAGATACGGGTCGTAGTCGAGCGTCGTCGCCAGCATCGCGAACGGCGCGTCGGGATCGGCCTTCGGCGGCGGGACATGGGCGACGATCAGGTCGAAGAGCGGCGCCAGACCTGTGTGCGGCGCGCCGAGCTTGGCAACCGCCCAGCCGTCGCGCCCCGACGCGAACAGTGTCGGGAAATCGAGCTGCGCCTCGTCCGCATCCAGCAGCGCGAAGAGATCGAAAATCTCGTTGTGCACGGCCTCCGCCCGAGCATCGGGGCGATCGACCTTGTTGATCACGACGATCGGCCGCAGGCCCCGGCGCAGCGCCTTGGCGACGACGAACTTGGTCTGCGGCATCGGCCCTTCGGCGGCATCGACCAGCACCAGCACACCATCGACCATGCTCAGGATGCGCTCGACCTCGCCGCCGAAATCGGCGTGGCCCGGCGTGTCGACGATATTAATGCGAATCTGCTGTCCCTGGGCGCCCCAGGTCAGCGACGTGCATTTCGCGAGGATCGTGATGCCGCGCTCGCGCTCCAGCTCGTTCGAATCGAGCGCGCGCTCGGCGACCTGCTGGTTGGCGCGGAACGCGCCCGATTGGCGCAGCAGCTGATCGACCAGCGTCGTCTTGCCATGGTCGACATGCGCGATGATCGCGATGTTGCGGATATCCATCGTCACGGGAACTGAAAACCCTTCCGGCGGCACCTACACCAGGCCGGCGGAGGCGACGAGTTGGTCGAGCCGGGCTTCGGGCCGGGCGCCGACATGGCTGATGATTTCGGCCGCGGCGAGGCTGCCGATCGCTCCACAGGTGGGGAGCGGAAGGCCGCGGGTCAAGCCGAACAGCGCGCCCGACGCATAGAGATCGCCGGCTCCCGTCGTGTCGACGACGCGCGCGACCGGCGCCGGGGCGATCCGATGCGCCGCGCCAGCGGCGAGAATCACACTGCCGGCCTCGCTGCGGGTCAGCGCGGCGATGCTCACGTGTCCCCGGACAGCTTGAGCCGCCTGGTCAAAATCGTCGGTCTCATAGAGCGAGCAGATTTCCGCCTCATTCGCGAAGAGAATATCGATATCTTTCATGACAAGTTCGCGAAACTCGTCGCGGTATCGACCGACGCAAAACGAATCGGAAAGGCTCAGCGCGACCTGCCGCCCCGCCTGATGGGCGATCGCCGCCGCCTTGCGGAAGGCCGCCTTGGCGCTCGGCGGATCGAACAGATAGCCCTCGAGATAGGTTATCTGCGCGGCCGCGATGATCGCCGGGTCGACGTCCTCCGGCCCCAACCCGACGCAGGCGCCGAGATAGGTGCCCATCGTCCGGTGGCCGTCCTTGGTCACCATGACGATGCAGCGCGCCGTTCCCGGCCCTTCGGTCGCCGGCGGCGTCTCGAACCGGATGCCGATCGCGGTAATGTCGTGGCGGAACACGCCGCCCAGCAGATCGTCGCGGACCTTGCCGATATAGGCGCCGTTGCCGCCCAATGAGGCGATCCCGGCCATCGTGTTGCCCGCCGAGCCGCCCGAGCTCTCGATCGCCGGTCCGATCCGCGCGTAAAGCGCATCGGCGCGGGCCGCGTCGATCAGGGTCATCGACCCCTTGGCGAAACCCTCGCTGGCGAGCAACGCTTCGTCGGCATGCGAGATGACGTCGACGATCGCGTTGCCGATGCCCGCGACGTCGATGGTGGCCGCATCCATCAGCAATCCCATGGTTCGAAGGAATGAAAGGCGGCGCAGTATAGGAACCACTGCCTTGCCGGCAAGCGCCGCGACGGCAAGAGATTGGCCGGCGCGACCGGTTCGGGCTAGAAGCGGTCGGCGATGTTCACCGCCCTCACCCGCGCGCTCGCCGATCTGTTCTCGCCACCGCTGCGCCGCGTCGTCGGATTGAGCCTCGCCATCGCTATCGCCAGCTTTGCGGTTGTGTGGATCGCCGCCGCGCTCGCCCTCGACCATATGCCCTGGATCGGCTGGCGGCCGCTGCACTGGCTCGTCGACCTGCTGGGCATTGTCGGCGTGCTGGTGGTGAGCTGGCTGATCTTTCCGGCCGTGGTGACGATGGTGATGGGGTTCTTCCTCGAACGCGTCGCCGCGGCGATCGAGGCGCGCGACTACCCCGGACGCGGCCCGCCGCGGCGACTGCCGATTCGCGAAACCGTGTGGGTCAGCCTGCGGCTGATGCTGCTGACAATTATTCTTAACCTGTTGGCGCTGCCGATTTATGTACTAGCGCCTGGGATAAATCTTTTTGTTTTCCTCGGACTCAACGGGTATCTTTTCGGACGGGGATATTTCGAGGTGGTCGCGTTGAGACGGCTCGACAGCGATGCTGCAAGGGTGTTGCGACATCGGTTCGGCGGGCGGGTCTTCGTCGGCGGGGCTATGATAGCCGGGTTGTTCGCCCTGCCGTTCGTCAACCTGGTCGCCCCGGTAATCGCCATCGCCTTGATGATGCACCTGTTCGAGAGCTTGCCGCGCGATGCGCCGGCGAGCGCCGCGGCCTGATCCGGCGCGCATCCGCCTATTCCCCTAGCTGATGGGATGCACCACCCATGTTTGGCCGCAAGAGACCCGAGACCGAGGATCGCAGAATGGCTGATTCCGCCGACGATTTGGGGATTCCGATGAAACCGGCACGCCCGGCCGGGGGGTCGCTCGCGGTGACCGCGGTTGGTCGCTCGCCGGCCGCGGTGCCGCCGCGTGTCCCCGAGATGCCGCGGCCCATGCCGGAGCCGGCGCAAGCGGCGGATGCTCCGCAGCGCCGAGTGACCGAACCGATGGGCATGCCGGTCACCCCGCCGCCGGCCCCGGGTCCGCCGCCGGCGCCACGCCGCGGCGAGTCGGAAGCCCGCAAGCTGACCGTCGGGCGCGAGATCGCGCTGTCGGGCGAGATCGCCTCGTGCGACATGCTGGTCGTCGAAGGCAGCGTCGAGGCCAATCTGCAGAATTGCCGCGACGTCGATATCGCCGAATCCGGGCTGTTCAAGGGCTCGGCGACGATCGACCATGCCGATGTGCGCGGCACGTTCGAAGGCAACCTCGTCGTCCGCAAGCGCCTCCTGATCCGCGCCACCGGTCAGGTGTCGGGGACGATCCGCTACGGTCAGCTCGAGATCGAGCTCGGCGGACAGATTGCCGGCGACGTCCAGGCAAACCCGGACACCGGCGACGTCATTGCCGAGCTGCCGAACGCGCGCGCGGCTTCCTAGCCGCAGCAGTTGAAAGCGAGACCGGCCGGCGCGGCTTTTTGAGCGCGCCGGCCGGCTTCTGGCTTTTCGCCGCCACGGCGAGCGCCGCGATGAACTCATCCGGCGCGGTCTTGGCCTTGTACCGGCACAGCGCGGCGACGACGCAGTTCGGGCAATCGGGCTTGCGCGCCTTGCACACGTGGCGGCCGTGCAGGATCAGCCAGTGATGAGCGTTGAGCTTGTACTGCGCCGGGGTGACCGCCTCGAGCCGAAGTTCGACGGCGTGCGGCGTCTTGCCCGGCGCGATCCCAGTGCGGTTGCCGACGCGGAAGATGTGGGTATCGACCGCGATCGTCGGTTCCTCGAACGCGACGTTGAGCACGACGTTCGCAGTCTTGCGCCCGACCCCGGGCAGCGCTTCCAGCGCCTCGCGGTCCTGCGGCACCTCGCCCTTGTGCTTCTCGATCAGCATCCGGCTCAACGCGACGACATTTTTCGCCTTGGTCCGGAAAAGCCCGATCGTGCGGATCAGCCCCTCGACCCGCTCGACGCCGAGCCCGACCATCTTCGCCGGCGTGTCGGCGAGCGCGAACAGCGCCGGCGTCGCCTTGTTGACCCCGACATCGGTCGCCTGCGCCGACAGCACGACCGCGACGAGCAAGGTGAACGGGTTGAGGAATTCGAGCTCGGTGCGCGGGATCGGCCGGCTTTCCGCCAGCAGCCGGTAGAATTCCGCGACCTCCGCCTTGGAGAATTTGCGCATGACGGGGCAAGCTTAGCGCATTTTCCGCGTTATCGATGCGCGCCTCGCGCTATTGTGTCGCGACGATGAGCTCGACCGAAACCGCGACCCCGGCCACTTCCGGCCGGATCTTTTTCGAGCGCGTGCTGCTGCCCTACCGCAGCCTGCCGCCGCGCGGGTTCGGGCTGCTGATGCTGGTGCTGGGCGCGATCAGCATCGCGGTCAGCGTCGCGTTCGTGACGATCGGCGCCTGGCCGGTCTGCGGCTTCTTCGGCCTCGACGTGCTGCTGGTCTATGTCGCGTTCCGTCTGTCGTATCGCAGCGCCCGCCAGCGCGAGACGCTGCGCCTCGCCGACGAAGAATTCACCGTCGAGCGGGTCGGCATTCGCGGCGACCGGCGGACCTGGCGGTTCCAGCCGTTCTGGCTGCGCGTCGTCTACGAAGAGCATCCAGATCAGTCGAACCGGCTGTCGGTGACCTCGCACGGCAAGAGCCTGGCGATCGGCACCTTCCTGCCGGCGCCGGTACGCCGCGACGTCGCGGTATCGCTGCGCGACGCGCTCGCGCGCTGGCGCGCGGCGCTCAACCCCAGACACTCCGACTGATCAGGGCCGCGTCGCCAGCCGCTCGGCGATGACCCGCAGCGCCCGCGGATTGGCGAGCATCGTCGTGTGCGGGCAATCGATCGCGATGTTCTCGCGCTCCGGACCGGGCTCGTCGATGCAGCTGCGCCACGCGACGACGCCGTCGTTCGGCGTGTAGATCGCGACGGTCGGCACCGGCGGCGGCGCGGTCAGTTGCGCCAGCAGCGGGCGCTCGCCGCTATGCAGCGGCGCCAGCGCCCGATAGATCGGCTCGAGCGGGCTGGCGGTCGGCAGGCGGAACGGGCTGCACACCGTGATCACCCGGCGCACCCGCTCGGGATGCGCATTGGCGAGCGCCCGGGCGAGCACGCCGCCAAGGCTGTAGCCGACGAGGCTGGCGGGCTGCCCGGTGGTCTCGGCGCTGTGCCGCAGCAGCCGGTCCACCGCGGCGACCGCCATCGCGTTCGGGCCGAGATTGACCCCACTGCCCCAGCCTTGGACCGCGTAGCCGAGCGCCGCCAGCCACGCTCGAAATCCTCTGGTCATGCCGTCGGAGCAGAAAAACGGCGGCAGCACGATGACCGGGTGCCCGTCGCCGCGCGGCACCGGGCCGATAATAGGCCGCAACCGGCGTAAATGGGCGCGCAGCAAGGCGCGGCCTTCGCCCACCAGATCGCGCCACGACGGCGCCGGCAGCGATCGGTCGAAGATCCGCGCGTGTTCGTGCGGGTTCGCGCTCACAGCCCCAGCACTTCCTTCATGCCATAGAGCCCGGGCGGGCGGCCGACGACCCAGCGCGCCGCGCGCACCGCGCCGGTCGCGTAGATCGCTCGGTTCGTCGCGCGATGCGTCAGCTCCAACCGCTCGCCGGCGCCGGCGAAGATCACATGGTGATCGCCGACCGCGTCGCCGCCGCGCAGCGATGCAAAGCCGATATCGCCGCTCCGCCGCGCGCCGGTTATGCCGTCGCGCCCGCGCTGCGCCACCGCATCGAGCGTGGTCCCGCGCCCCGAGGCCGCGGCGCGGCCCAGTGCCAGCGCCGTGCCCGATGGCGCATCGACCTTGCCGCGATGGTGCATCTCCATGATCTCGATGTCCCACTCCGGTCCGAGCCGGGCCGCGACCTGCTCGACGAGACCCAAGAGCAGGTTGATGCCGAGGCTGGTATTGGCCGCCCAGACGATCGGGATGCGTTTCGCGGCGCCGCGCAGCGCGTCGGCTTGGGATGCCGACAGCCCGGTCGTGCCGACAACCATCGCCGTGCCCTGCTCGGCGGCAAGCGCGACATGCGAGGCGGTGGCCGCGGGAGTGGAGAATTCGATGATTACGTCGCTGTCGCCGATCAGCTTGCCCGGCGCATTGCCGGCGCTCAGGCCGATGCGCCCGATCCCGGCCAGCTCGCCGAGATCGGCTCCGACATGGGTGCTGCCGGGCTTGGCGGTGCCGCCGGCCAGCGCGCAGCCTTTCGCGCCGGCGATCTCGGCCAGCAACATGCGGCCCATCCGGCCGCCGCAGCCGATAACGCCCATCCTGATATCGGCCATGCCGGCCTCCCGAATCGAGAAGCCGCAACGCTTACCCTGTGTGACAGGAAAAAGACAAGGACGGCCTGAGCGACGCTTTCCGCCAGCACGCGGCATTTTCCCGGCGGCGATTTTCCTCTACACCGGCGGCGATGGCCCTGTTCCGCTCGGTCGCCACGGTCGGCTCCTATACGATGGTGAGCCGCGTCTTCGGCTTTATCCGCGACATCCTGACCGCGGCGATCCTCGGCGCCGGGCCGGTGGCCGACGCGTTCTTTGTCGCGCAGCGCTTGCCCAACCTGTTCCGCAGCCTGTTCGCCGAAGGCGCGTTCAGCGCCGCCTTCATCCCGCTCGCCAACCGCGCCCTCACCGAAGGCGGCAAGCCGGCGCTCAAGGAGTTCACCGAGGAGGCCTATGCGGTGCTGGTCGCCGCGCTGGTGGTGTTCGTCATCCTCGGCGAGGTTTTCATGCCCTTGGTGATGCACGTCATCGCCCCGGGCTTTGAGGCCGAGCCGGCGAAGTTCGAGCTCGTCGTCGCACTCACCCGCATCACCTTCCCGTACCTCTTGTTCATCTCGCTGGTCGCGCTGCAGGGCGGCCTGCTCAACACGCTCGACCGCTTCGCCGCGGTGGCGGCGACCCCGGTGCTGCTCAACCTGTTCCTGATCGCGGCGCTGCTGTTGATGGCGAAATTTCAATGGGAGGGTGGGCCGCTGCTCGCCGCGGCGCTGACCGCCGCCGGGATCGCGCAGTTTCTCTGGCTGATGATCTCCTGCGACCGCGCCGGGATCATGCTGCGGCTGCGCCGGCCGCGCCTGACGCCGGCGGTGCGCCAGACGCTGAAGATCATGGGCCCCGGGATCCTCGGCGCCGGGGTTACCCAGCTCAATCTGGTGATCTCGACCGCGCTCGCCTCGCTGCTGCCGGCGGGCTCGGTGTCGTTCCTCTACTACGCCGACCGCCTCAATCAGCTGCCGCTCGGCGTCGTCGGCATCGCCGTCGCGACCGCGATCCTGCCGCCGCTGTCGCGGCAGGTGCGCAGCGGCGACATCGCCGGCGCGGTGGCGACACAAAACCGCGGGGTCGAGCTCGCCCTGCTGCTGACCCTGCCGGCCGCGACCGCGCTGGTGATCCTGGCGCTGCCGATCCTGGCGACCTTGTTCGAGCGCGGCGCGTTCGGTCCGCGCGAGGTCGCGGCGACCGCCGCGGCGCTGATCGCCTATGCCGCCGGGTTGCCGGCCTTTGTCCTGGTCAAGGTGCTGGCGCCGGCATTTTTCGCCCGGCACGACACCAGGACGCCGGTCAAGGTCGCGATCCTGTCGCTGGCGACCAATTTGGTGCTGACGCTGATCCTGATGCAGTTCTTCGCCCATGTCGGCGTGGCGATCGCCTTGACCGCCTCGGGCTGGCTGCAGGCGGTGATCCTCCTGGTGCTGCTGGCGCGGCGCGGCGATTTCCGCTTCGATGCCCGAGCCAAGGCCAACCTGCCGCGCATTATCGCGGCGACGCTCGGCATGGCGGCTGTGCTCGTCGGCCTGCGGGTGGCGCTCGGGCCGCTATTGGAAGCGGCCATGATGTGGCGGCTCACGGCGCTGGCCGGGCTGGTCGCCGCCGGACTTATCGTGTTTCTGTTGCTGATCGTGGCGCTCGGCGTCGCCCATTGGCGCGACTTGCGCGGCCAGTTCGGCCGCTTGCCCGCCTAAACCGGCTCGATCAGGTCCCAGCGATTGCCATAGAGGTCGACAAAGACCGCAACCGTCCCGTAGGGCTCGCGGCGCGGCGCCTCGGCGAAGCTCACGCCACGCTCCCGGTAGGCACGGTAATCGCGCACGAAATCGTCGGTGTAGAGAAACAGGAAGACCCGCCCTCCGGTCTGGTCGCCGACCGCCCGCATTTGGCGTTCTTCCGTCACCTGCGCCAGCAGCAGGCTGCAGCCGACACCTCCCGGCGGGGCCACGACCACCCATCGCTTCCCCGCGCCGGGCGGCGTGTCCTCGGCCAGCTCAAAACCGAGTGTGCCGACATAATAGGCGATGGCCTCGTCGTACTCGCGCACGACAAGCGTCACCAGCCCGATCCGTTGCTGCATCGCGCGTCTCCCCGCGGCCACACCGCCGCAGAGCGTAGCGCCGCTGCGGTACCAGCTTGACAGCGAACCTAATCGCCGCCATCGGAAGCAGCATGAACCGCATCTTTTCCGGCATCCAGCCGACCGGCAATCTGCATCTGGGCAACTATCTCGGGGCGATCCGCAACTGGGTCGCGCTGCAGCACGATTACGAGTGCATCTTCTGCATCGTCGATCTGCACGCGCTGACCCAGCCGCAGGACCCGGCCGAACTGCGCGCCGCAACCCGCGAAGTCACCGCCGCCTATATCGCCGCCGGCATCGACCCCGAGCACTGCATCATCTTCAATCAGAGCGTGGTCACCGCCCATGCCGAGCTTGCCTGGATCCTGTCGTGCCTGACCCCGCTGGGTTGGCTCAACCGGATGACCCAGTTCAAGGAAAAGGCCGGCAAACAGCGCGAGATGGCGGGGCTTGGGCTGTACGCCTACCCAGTGCTGATGGCCGCCGACATCCTCGGCTACAAGGCGACGCACGTCCCGGTCGGCGAGGACCAGAAGCAGCATGTCGAGCTGGCCCGCGACATCGCCGGCGCGTTCAACCGCCGCTACGAGCGGGAGTTCTTTCCGCTGCCCGAGCCGCAGATCTTCGGCGAGGCGACGCGCGTCATGAGCCTGCGCGACGGCACCAAGAAGATGTCGAAATCCGACACCTCGGATTATTCGCGCATCAACATGACCGATGACAGCGAGCTGATCGCGCTGAAGATCCGCCGCGCCAAGACCGATCCCGAGCCGCTGCCGGCATCGGTCACGGCATTGGAGGCGCGGCCCGAGGCCGACAACCTCGTCGGCATCTACGCGGCGCTCGCCGGGCAGAGCCGCGAGGCGGCGCTGTCCGGCTTTGCCGGGCAGAATTTCTCGGTCTTCAAGGAAGCGCTGACCGAGGTTGCGGTCGCGACGCTCGGCAAGATCGGCGGCGAGATGCGCCGTCTGATGGCCGATCCCGACCATATCGACGCGGTGCTGCGCCAGGGAGCCGAACGGGCCGAGGCGATCGCGATCCCGATCCTGCGCGAGGTCCAGGACATCACCGGCCTCTTGCGGCCGTAAGCGCGGCTTACTGCTTTTCCTGTCGGAATCAGGACTGTAAGGTTTACCCGACGCCGCCCCGTCCGACCGGGCGGCGCGACCGATTCAGCCGGGACCCGTTTTCCGACCATGGATGTCTACCTGCCGATCGCCGAGGTGTCGCTGGACATTTTTGTCCTGCTCGGCCTCGGCGCAGCGGTCGGGTTTCTGTCGGGGGTGTTCGGGGTCGGCGGCGGGTTTCTGCTGACCCCGCTGTTGATCCTGATTGGCGTACCGGCGCCGGTCGCGGTCGCCTCATCGGCCAATCAGCTCGTCGGCGCCTCGGTCTCCGGGGTCTTGGCGCATTGGCGGCGCGGCCACGTCGATTTCAAGATGGGGTTCACGCTGCTGGTCGGCGGGATCGCCGGCTCGTTTCTCGGCATCTGGCTGTTCACGATATTCGCGCGACTGGGCCAAATCGAGCTGGTGATCTCGTTGTGCTACGTCGTGCTCCTCGGCGTGCTCGGCTTCATGATGGGCATCGAGAGCGTGCACGCGATGCTGCGCCGGCGGCGCCCCGGCGCGGCGCGGCGCAAGCTGCATCGCCATACCTGGCTGCACGGCCTGCCGCTGAAGACCCGCTTTCGCAAGTCGCAGCTCTACATCAGCGCGCTATTGCCGATCGGGCTCGGCTTTTGCGTCGGCGTCTTGAGCGCGGTGATGGGGATCGGCGGCGGCTTTCTGATGATCCCGGCGATGATCTACATGCTCGGCATGCCGACGACGATGGTGCCGGGCACCTCGCTCCTGCAGATCATCTTTGTCGCCGCCAACGTCACGCTGCTGCAGGCTTACACCAACCACACCGTCGATGCCGTGCTGGCGCTGCTGCTGCTGGTCGGCGGGGTCATCGGCGCGCAGTTCGGCACCCGCTTCGGCACCAGGCTGCGCGGCGAGCAGCTGCGCTTTCTGCTGGCGGTGATCGTCCTCGCGGTCGCGGCGCAGTTGGCCCACGATCTGACGATCAAGCCGAAGGAGCTGTTTGCGATCCCGACGGACATGCGCGGATGAGGAATGCGCGGCTGCTCCTCTCGGCGCTGGCTCTCGTCGTATCGCCCTCGTCGCCGGGCATCGCGGATACCGTGACCGCCGATCTGAGCAGCCATTCGATCGCGATCACGACCGGTTTCACCGGCGCATCCGTGGTGTTATTCGGCGCTATCGACCAGCCCGGCGACGTCGTCGCCGTGGTCCGCGGCCCCGAGCGCGACGTGACGATCTGGCGCAAAGCCAAGATTGCCGGCATCTGGGCCAATGCCGAAGCGGTGACCTTCGGCAACGTCCCGAGCTTCTACGCGGTGGCGGCAAACCGGCCGCTCGACGACATCGTGTCTCCGGCGGCCGCCGCGCTCTACAAGATCGGCGTCGGCAATTTCAAATTCGAGGTGAAATCTCCGGTGGCCCCGGAGCGCGCCCAGTTTTTCGCCGACGCGCTGATCGCGGTGCAGAAGCGCGCCGGCGTATTCTCGCCGAGCCACGGCAAGATAGCGTTCCTCGGCGACCGGCTGTTCCGCACCACCTTCACCTTTCCCGCCAACATCCCGACCGGGGTTTACCAGGTCGAGGTTTTCTATGTGCGCGACAAGGATGTGGTCGGGGCACAGACCACCCCGCTGATCGTCTCCAAGGTCGGCGTCGATGCCGCCGTCTTCGAATTCGCCCATCGCCGTTCGCTCGCCTATGGAGCGATTGCGGTGGTGATGGCGGTAATGGCAGGATGGCTGGCGAGCCTACCGTTTCGCAACGCCTGACCACCGACGAGGCTCTTGGCGATGAGCGAACCCGTTCAGCCGCGCGTCTTCCTGGTCGTCGTCGACGAGACCGCGGAGCATCGGGTAGCGGTCCATTACGCCGCGCGCCGCGCCGCCCACACCGGCGGCCGCCTGGCGCTCCTGCATGTGATCGAGCCGGTCGAGGTCCAGCATTGGATCTCGGTTCAGGAGCTGGCCCGCGAGGAACGGCGCGAGGCCGCAGAGCAACTGCTGCAGCAAATATGCGAGGAAGTTTCCCCGGTCGCCGGGGCGATGCCGGTTGTTTTCATCCGTGAGGGGCGGGCGCCGGACGAACTCCTCGCGCTGATCAACGAGGAGCCCAGCATCTCGATCCTGGTGCTCGCCGCCGGGACCGGCCAGGCCGGGCCGGGGCCCCTCGTCTCCCATCTGGCCGGCAAGGCCGCGGCGCGCCTGCGCATTCCGATCACGATCGTGCCCGGCGGGCTCACGCTCGAGCAAATCGATGCGTTGAGCTAGCGAAAGCCTGCTCCAGGCTTGGATTTGTTGACGAACATGCCCATGCTATAGCCACACGCCTCACATTTTCGCTGACGGAGCCCGCAATGTTCATTCAGACCGAGCAGACCCCCAACCCTGCCACGCTCAAATTTCTGCCGGGGGTTGCGGTAATGCCGACGGGCACGGCCAATTTTATCGATCCGCAGGCCACATCGCGCTCGCCGCTGGCCGAGCGCCTGTTCACGCTGCCCGAGGTCACCGGCGTGTTTCTCGGCACCGATTTCATCACCGTCACCAAGGCCGGCGACAGCGACTGGTTTCATCTGAAGCCCGCCGTGCTCGCCGCGATCATGGAGCATTTCACGACCGGCCAGCCGGTCGTCACCGGCGCAGAGGAAGTGGTTGCCGCCGATGCGGAAGACGACGAAATCGTATCGGCGATCAAGGAATTGCTGGAGACCCGTGTGCGTCCGGCGGTGGCACAGGATGGCGGCGACATCATTTTCGAGGATTTCAGCGACGGCATCGTCTACCTGCACATGCAGGGCTCGTGCTCCGGCTGCCCGAGTTCGACGGCAACCTTGAAGGCCGGCATTGAGAACATGCTGCGCCACTACATCCCCGAAGTCCTCGAAGTCCGCGCCGTCTGAGCGAGGCACCCGCCGCCGGTTCTTCAATGCCGGTTGTGCTGGCATTTGACACCGCCGGCTCGGCCTGCTCGGTTGCGGTGGGCCGCGGCGACAGCGTGCTCGGCGCCGAGCGGCAGGCAATGCGTCATGGCCACGCCGAGGCGTTGCTGCCGATGATCGGCCGGGTAATCAAAGCGGCCGGGCTCGCGCCAACCGACATCGATGGTGTCGCCGTCTCGGTGGGACCGGGCGGGTTCACCGGCATCCGGGCCGGGATTGCAGCGGCGCACGGTCTGGCATTGGGTTGCGATGCGCCGCTCCTCGGCGTTACCAGCTTCGCCACGGTCGCGGCGCCAATTCCGCCCACCGCTGCACGCTTGCTCGTCGCCCTCGATAGCCGTCGCGCCGATTTTTACGTGCAGCTGTTCGCTCCGTGCGGCGTTCCCATCACCGAGCCGGCGGCCATCCCTCCGGAGCAGCTCGGCGCCTGGGTCGGCGAGGCGCCGGTGCGCATCGCCGGCGACGCCGCGGAGGCCGCCGCCGCGGTCCTGTCGGCGCACCGTGACGCTGAGCTCGTAGCGAATTCGGCTCCCGACGCACGTGGCGTGTTCGCCGCGCTTCGGCGCTGGCCGGAACGGGCCGATCCGATGGCTCATCCGCTTTATCTGCGGCCGCCCGATGTCAGCTTTCCGAAAACCCAGCGCGGCCGCCCGTCGTGACCCGTCGCATCGAACCGCTGCCGGCCGGGGCCGAGGAGCCGCTGGCGATCCTGCACGGCGCCTGTTTCCCCGACGATCCGTGGGAAGCCGGCGCCTTGGCGCGGCTGATCGCGCTGACCGGGTCGTTCGGGTGGCTCGCCTGGGAAGGGCGCGCGCCGGTGGGCTTTGTCCTGGTGCGCGACCTCGGCAATGAATGCGAGATCCTGTCATTGGGCGTCCTGCCGCGCTGGCGCCGCCTGGGCATCGCGCAAGACTTGCTGCGCGCCGTGATCACCGAAGCGCGGGGGCGAAGCCTGCCGTCGCTCGTGCTCGAGGTCGCCACCGACAACGACGCCGCGGGTGCGCTTTACGCCGCGCTCGGCTTTGCTCCGGTCGGCCGCCGGCCGCGCTACTACCGGCGCCCGGACGGGCGAGCCGATGCGCTGATCTTGCGTTTGACCCTCGAATCCGCGCCGGCGTCGAGGTGAATTCGCGCGGTTATTGCGGAAGACGGCGAATTTTCTCGGTTGATTCTTGTTAGGGACGGATGATCGCACAAGATTGTACGAATAACCGCATTGCGCCGTTCTGTCCCATTACTTATGCTTCTGGTTTAGGCGCAAGATAGGAAGAGCGAGATGGAAAGCAGCGAGCAGAACGGCGATTTGCTGACGCTGACGACGGAAATCGTGGCGGCCCACGTTTCCAACAATACCGTGGCGGTCGGCGATTTGGCTCAGCTGATTAACCAAGTGTACCACTCGCTCGCCAATATCGGCAGCGCGTCCGTGCCGGCGGCGGCGCGCCCGCAACCCGCGGTCAGCGTCAAGAAATCGATTCAGCCCGATTACCTTGTCTGTCTCGAAGACGGCAAGAAGCTCAAAATGCTGAAGCGCCATTTGAAGACCGCCTACAATTTGACGCCCGAGGCGTATCGCGAGCGCTGGGGGCTGGCGCCGGAGTATCCGATGGTGGCGCCGAACTACGCCCAGCAGCGCAGTCGGCTCGCGAAGGAAATCGGGCTGGGAACGCGGGCGCGGCGAGGCCGCGGCTAGCGCATAGGTCAGGGCAGCGTTTTTGACCCTCGGTGGCATAGGCTCGACCGCCGGTTTCCGCTATAACGGTTCCCGCTGGCTCTGCGGGACCGCGAAGCGATGATTTCACGCCTCGAGCAGCTCTGCCTCGACAAAGGCCTGAAGATGACCGAGCAGCGCCGGGTTATCGCCCGCGTGCTCTCCGATTCGGCCGATCATCCCGATGTCGAGCAGGTCTATCGCCGCGCCACCGAAATCGATCCGCGTATCAGCATCGCCACGGTCTATCGCACCGTACGGCTATTCGAGGAAGCTAACATATTGGCGCGCCACGATTTTGGCGATGGCCGCTCGCGCTACGAGGAGATGCCGGGGACGCATCACGACCACCTGATCGATCTGCAGAGCGGCCGGGTCATCGAGTTTCGCAATGATGAAATAGAAAAGTTGCAGCATTTCGTCGCCGAGCAGCTCGGCTACGATTTGGTCGGGCATCGACTGGAGCTTTACGCGGTGCCGCGTGACGCCCAGCGTAAGCGCGGTCCCGAGTGACAGGGTGCATGAGGCCATTGCCGCTTATCGCTAGCAACCGCCGCCGAGGCCAGCCCGCGTGATCGCCGGCAGCATCGCCGATACGCTCTCGCTCGGCTCGATCGAGCGGTTCGACGACGAGCCGCAGGCGTTATCCGGCCGCGTTGTCGATATCGCCAGCGGCCCGCTCCGAGTGCGGCTCGCTGAGACCAGCGCCGATATCGATGCCGCGCAAGCGCTGCGCTACCGCGTGTTCTACGAAACGATGGGCGCGCGACCGCTTCCCGAGATGGCGCGGCTGCGCCGCGACAGCGATCCGTTCGATAATATCTGCGATCACCTGCTGGTGCTCGATCACAGCCGTGGCACCGGCACCGAGGCGATTGTCGGGACCTATCGGCTGATCCGCCGCGAGGCCGCGCAACGCTGCGGCGCGTTTTACTCGGCCGCCGAATATGACATTGCCCGGCTGATCTCCTACCGCGGCGAAATCCTCGAATTGGGCCGTTCTTGCGTCGATATCGGGTATCGCACCCGCCCGGCGATGTCGCTGCTGTGGAGCGGCATCGCCGCCTATGTGTTCCATCACGACATCGCGCTGATGTTCGGCTGTGCCAGCCTGCCGGGCACCGATCCCGACGCATTGGCGGCACAGCTCTCGTATCTCCACTACCACCACATGGCGCCGCCGCGATTGCGGCCGCGGGCGCTTGATCATCGCTATGTCGAGATGCGGCGGCTCGAAGCCGACGCGTTCGATCCCGTGCGCACGCGTGGCGCGCTTCCGCCGCTGATCAAAGGCTACCTGCGGCTCGGCGGCTTTGTCGGCGACGGCGCGGTCATTGACGAACAGTTCAACACCATCGACGTTTGCGTCGTGGTCAAGACCGATCTGGTGGCTGAGAAGTATTCGCGGCACTACGAGCGCCGCTCGAAGGACAATTGGGCCAGAGACAATTGGGCGACCTAGGGCGCATGGGCTCGACGACGCGGAGGCTGTGGCGGGCCGCCGCCTATCTCGCGTGGACCGTTGCGCTGATGCCGGTCCAGGCCATGGGGCTGCTGCTGCGCTGCCGCTGGGTGGCGCGATTTCCCTGTTTTTATCACCGCCACTGCTGCCGCATTTTCGGCCTCAAGGTTCGTCGCGTCGGCCATCCGGCAAACGCGCGACCCGTTCTCTACGTCGCCAACCACGTCTCCTATATCGACATCGCCGTTCTGGGGTCGCTCATTCCCGGCTCGTTCGTCGCCAAGAGCGAGATCGCCGGCTGGCCGTTTTTCGGTTGGCTCGCCAAGCTGCAGCGTTCGGTTTTCGTCGATCGCCAGGTGCGCAGCACGGCGCGGCAGCGCGATGCGATCGCCAAGCGACTCGCCGCCAAGGACGCGCTGATCCTGTTTCCCGAGGGCACCAGCGGCGACGGCACTTTCGTCCTGCCGTTCAAGAGCGCCCTTTTCAGCGTCGTCGTCGGCCGGCACAGCCACCAGCCGATCGCGGTGCAGCCGGTGTCGATCGCCTATACCAAGCTCGACGGGATGCCGATCGGCCGCGGTTTGCGTCCGTTTTTTGCATGGTACGGCGATATGATGCTGCCGCCGCATATGTGGAATTTCCTTGGGCTTGGCTCGATCGAGGTCGTCGTCGAGTTCCACCCGCCGACCGCGGTCTCCGAATGGCGCTCGCGCAAGGACCTCGCGCAATTCTGCTACGAGCGAGTCAGCTGGGGTATGGGCCGCCATTTGGCTGGGCGAGACGACGAACCGGCGCCCGCGGCGCCACCGGCCCGGCGCGAGCCGCTCCCGACCGAAATGCCCGCATCGGCGGTCGGCTGATGACCAAGCGGGTCTTTGTCAAGACTTACGGCTGCCAGATGAATGTCTACGACTCGGCGCGCATGGCCGAGCTCTTGGCGCCAATCGGCTACGCCCCGGCCGAGACGCCGCGCGACGCCGATCTGGTCATCCTCAATACCTGCCATATCCGCGAGAAGGCGGCGGAAAAGGTGTTTTCCGAGCTCGGCAGCATCCGCCACCTGAAAAACGCGAAAGAACGGCGCGGCGAACGGATGATTGTCGCGGTCGCCGGCTGCGTCGCGCAGGCCGAGGGCGCCGAAATCCTGCGCCGGGCGCCGTTCGTCGACATGGTGTTCGGGCCGCAGGCCTATCACCGCCTGCCGGAGATGGTGGCGCGCGCGGCGCGTGAAGGTGGCGGCATTCTCGACACGAGCTTTCCGCCAGAAGCGAAATTCGACCACCTGCCCGCGACGACCGCCGCGCCGGAAGTCAGCGCCCTGCTGACGATCCAGGAAGGCTGCGACAAATTCTGCACCTTTTGCGTCGTCCCCTACACTCGCGGCGCCGAATTCTCGCGGCCGGCGGCACAGGTGATTGCCGAGGCCGAGCGCCTCGCCGCCGCCGGAGCGCGGGAGATCACGCTGCTCGGCCAGAACGTCAACGCCTATCACGGCGCGGCGCCTGATGGCAGCGAGTGGGGGCTGGCCGATCTGTTGCGCGCGCTGGCGCGGATTCCCGGACTGGAGCGGCTGCGCTACACGACCTCGCATCCGCGCGACGTCGATGACGGGCTCATCGCCGCGCATCGCGACGTGCCCGAATTGATGCCGTTCCTGCATCTGCCGGTGCAAAGCGGCGCGGATCGCGTGCTGGCGGCGATGAACCGGCGGCATACCGCCGACGACTACCGCCGCACGATCGAACGGCTGCGCCAGGCCCGGCCCGATCTGGCCCTTTCATCGGATTTCATCGTTGGCTATCCAGGAGAAAGCGATTTGGATTTCCGCGCCACGCTCGACCTCGTCGCCGAAATCGGCTTTGCCCAATCCTATTCGTTCAAGTACTCGCCGCGGCCCGGCACTCCGGCCTCGGCGGAGCGACAGCTTCCCGATCCGGTCAAGGCCGAGCGCCTCGCGACCCTGCAGTCGCTGCTCCAACAGCAGCAGCGCGCCTTCAACGAGGCCTCGATCGGGTCGATGATGCCGGTGCTGTTCGAAAAATCCGGCCGCCACGCCGGTCAGCTCGTCGGCCGCACCCCCTATATGCAGAGCGTCCATGCCGACGCGGATCCGTCACGTATCGGCGCGATCCTGCCGGTCCGGATCGTCGGGCTCCGGTCCAACAGCCTGACGGGATTGATCGACGGCGCCTTGGAGGAGGCAGCGCAATGAGCGCGGTTTCACCCGATCTCGTCGGTAACGCGCCGGGCGCGCGCAGCCAGCTCGAATTCGACGACAATCTGCTGCTTCCGCTGCTTTATGGCGAGCGCGACGCGCATCTCGACCAGATCGAGCGCCAGCTTGGCGTCGCGCTGGTGCCACGCGGCAATCGCCTGGCGATTTCCGGTTCGGCCTCGGCGACCGAGATCGCCCATCTCGCGCTGTCGCGGCTCTACGAGCAGGTCAAACGCGGACAGGATGTTGATCTCGCCGCGGTCGACGCCGCGTTGCGTTTTGCCCAGGCCGAGCGCGACGACAAGAATCTGAGCCTGTGGCGCGAGGAGACCGGGTTTCGCACGCGCAAGCGCCGGATCGCCGCGCGTACCGCGGGCCAGGCGCTTTACGTCAAGGCGATGCGCGAGCACGAGCTGGTGTTCGGCCTCGGCCCGGCCGGCACCGGCAAGACCTATCTCGCGGTCGCCGCCGCGGTCGACCTGCTGATGACCGGCCGGGTCGAGCGGATCATCCTGTCGCGCCCGGCGGTCGAAGCCGGCGAGCGGCTCGGCTTCCTGCCCGGCGATCTGCGCGAGAAGGTCGATCCCTATCTGCGCCCGATCTTCGACGCGCTCAACGACATGCTGCCGGCCGACCAATTGTCGAAGCGTCTCGGCACCGGCGAGATCGAGATCGCCCCGATCGCCTTTATGCGCGGGCGCACCCTGGCGCGCGCCTTCGTCATCCTCGACGAGGCGCAGAATACGACGCCGGTGCAGATGAAGATGTTCCTGACCCGACTCGGCGAAGGCTCGCGCATGGTCGTGACCGGCGACCCGACGCAGGTCGATCTGCCGCCGGCAACAAAATCCGGCCTCGCCGACGCGCTTGAGGCGCTCGAGGGGATTGAGAGCGTGGCGCTGGTGCGCTTCACCGAGCGGGACGTCGTGCGCCATCCGCTCGTCGCCCGCATCGTCGGCGCCTATGAGGCGCGCGACCGCGCTTCCCGCAAGTCGAAATGATCGGCCAAGAAATTGCGGTCGAGGTGACGATGCCGTGCCCCGGCTGGCGCCGCGCTTGCGCCGACGCGGCGATGCTGGCCGAGGCAGCGGCGCGACTGACCCTCGAAAGCTGCGCCGCGCCGCACGATTCGATCGTGGACGTGACCCTGACGGACGACAGCGCGCAGCAGGCGCTCAACCGCATCTGGCGCGCCACCGACACTCCGACCAACGTGCTGGCTTTCCCGGCCGCCGATCCGAGCGCGGCGCGACCCGACGGGGCGCCGCTGCTGCTCGGCGATGTCGTCCTCGCCTACGAGACCGTGCGGCGCGAGGCGGTGGAACAGCACAAGCCGCTTGCCGACCATTTGCGGCATCTTGTCGTTCACGGCGTGCTCCACCTGCTCGGCTTCGACCACATCGAGGCCGCCGACGCGACGGCGATGGAAGCGCGCGAAATCGCGATTCTGGCCGAGTTGGGGGTGCCGAACCCGTATCGTGATATTAGCTAGCTCGCGTTTTCGGCGGCTTACCGCGCGTTACCTTCGGCTAACTGTCAACGTAAAAATGCTTTACGTACTGCGGCTCTAAGGATAACTTTAGGCGTCGGCGGCTTACCTCGGTTTACCCTCGTTAAGGAGTAGGCCCCGTTAGCCCCAGTTAGCCCGGAGGCCCCTTGTGAAGAAGACCGCAGCCCGCAAGATCGCCCTGACCGACCGATCGCTCAAGGCGCTAAAGCCCGATTCCGGCGGCGCCCGGCAAACTGTGTGGGACGCGTTGATGCCGGGCTTGGCAGTGCGCGTCAGCGCGTTCGGCAAGCGCTCCTTCTACGCCGTAAAGCGGCGCGCCGGGGAGGTTCAGCCGACATGGGTGCTGCTCGGCGTCTATCCGGTGATGACGCTGGGCGAGGCGCGCATCGCGGCCCGCGAGGCGCTGACCGCTTTGATCGCGGGGCAACACCCGAAGATCCTGGCCGAGGAGAAGCGCCGGGCGGCCGAGGCAGCGGCGCGCGAGGCGGCCGGCAACACCTTCGCCGCCGTCGCCGAAGTGTTCGCTCGCCAGTACCTGCCGCGGATACGGAGCGTCAAGATCTACGAGTTTTACCTGCGACGCGAGCTGATCCCAGTGTTCGGCACTCGGCCGGTCGCCGAGATCAAGCGGCGCGACGTCGTCGAGTTGCTGGAAGCGGTCGCGGCGCGCTCCGGTGACGCCACTGCGCGGCAGACCCTGTCGGTGTTGCGGAAGCTGCTCAATTGGGCGCTCACCCGCGATCTGCCCGGCTACGAGGCGAACCCAGCGAGCGCCATCCGGGTGGCCGACGTTCTCGGCGAGAAGAAGGCGCGCGACCGGCTGCTCAAGGATTCCGAGCTAGCCGACATATGGCCCGCGCTGGACGCGGTGGGAGCCCCCTTCGCGACCATCTACAAACTGTTGCTGCTGACCGGCGCGCGCCTGCGGGAGATCGCCGAGGCGCGGTGGGAAGAGCTCGACCTCGACGACGCGACGCTTACGGTTCCGGCCGAACGCTCGAAGACCGGCGAGGCGCTGCTCATCCCGATCCCGCCGACGGCGGTCGATCTATTCGCCGCGGCGCCAAGGTTCACCGGCCCCTACATCTTCAGCACGACGGCGGGGCGCGCACCGGTGCAAACCTTCTCGCGCGCGAAGAGCCGGCTGGACGCCGCCATCGTCGCGGGCGGCGCGACGATCCCGCCGTACGTCACGCACGATTTTCGCCGCGCGGTCCGGTCGGGTCTCGGCCGGCTGGGCGTGCCGCAGGTCGTCGCCGAGCTGTGCCTGGGACACAAGCAGAGGGGCATCGTCGAGGTCTACGACCGGCACAGCTATTTCGACGAGAAGCGCGACGCGCTGCGGAAGTGGGAGGCGCACCTGCTGAGCATCGTCGAGCCGCCGCCAGACGAACCCGAGCAGAAGGACGATAGCAAGGTCGTGCCGATGCGGAGGTCGGCATGACCTTGCTCCTACTGAAGGTAGAGGACGTTTTCCGCAAGCTATCTGGCCCGTTGCCCTACGATGAGGCATTCATCACCGCCATCGCCCGCGATCTTGTCCGGATGCGGCGAGTGCCCACGCCCGTACTGGAGAAAGAGGTCGCCGCACTGGAGCGCCACGAAGAGGCCGCCGGCGGCGACGCGACGAGGAAGGAGCTTGCCGCCCTGAAAAGGCGTGCCGAGGCATTGGTTGAGGCAATCGATGACCTGCACAAGCCGGCGATCGACGCGCTGAACTATCGTACAGCCGTGCTGCGACAGGGGTTAAGGATACTGGTCATCGCCGCTGAGTTCGCCGACATCCCAGATCAGGGGGTAAATCTCGGTGCCGGCAGGAAGGCGCAACCTGCTCGGATCGCTGATTATGTCGCGGCGCAATATTTTGCCCTAACCGGCAAGGAGCCGATCGTTAGTGTTAAGCATGAAAAGACGGCCGGCATCGCCAACCATCACAAGTCCTATGGGCCGTTCCTCGACTTGATAAAAGAGGTATTCGACATCCTGAGTGTCGATGCGAGCCCCGTGTCTCAAGCGACAGCCGCTTACCAGCGCTTTAAGGCGAAATCTCGGGAAAAAATGCGCACTTAATTACTTTCGCCTCCGCAACGCCCCTAGCGTAAACCTAGGGCAACCTAGCGTTACGGAGGTAAGCGATGCCCGACGAAATGTTCGTTAAGTATCCGGAATTGCCTGACTACGGAATTCCAAAGTATTCCAGAAAGCATCTTCTTGACATGCAGCGCCGCGGCCAGTTTCCGCGTGCGGTTCAACTATCACCCAATCGTATCGGTTGGCGCGCGTCGGAGCTAGCACGTTGGGTCGCATCGCGCCCGACGGCGCGGGCTGTGGCCGAGGAGCCGGCCGATGCCGCCGAATAAAAAAGCGGCCGGGTGATGGTTCAGACCACCCGAGCCGCCATTGCCTTTTGCTTTCCCAAATCAACGCGCTGGTGCGGTGAACAACAGCGACGCGATCTTAATATACCGCGGTGCTTTTGCAAAGCCGCCGCGCCGCGCCGACAAACGGTGAGTGCGACATGGATGGCGACTTTCGACCTGTAGGACGTAAACAGCAGTACGGCCCCCGACTCTACTCTTTTCAACTGCGATGCGTCGGGGCGCTGATGCGCGCGTACGGCGAGCACCGCGCCCCGCTCCTGCAAGCTGCAACGGGCAGCGGCAAGACCGTCGTGCTGGCCGAGATCGTCCGACGCTCGGCCGGACAGCGGGTGCTGGTGTTGGTGCATCGCCGCGAGCTGGTTCGACAGACCTCGCAAAAGCTCACAAATGCCGGTGTCGCGCACGGCATCATTGCCCCCGGATTCGAGCCGAACGCAGCCGCGCTTGTGCAGGTCATGTCAATACAAACGGCCGCCCGTCGCGGGGTTAACGGTTTCGATCTCGTCGTCGTCGATGAGTGCCATCACGCGGTCGCCGAAAGCTGGCGCCGCGTTATCGAGATGCTTCCGGAGGCGAGGTTGCTCGGCCTTACCGCGACGCCGGTGCGACTCGACGGCAGGGGGCTCGGCATCGAGCACGGCGGCCTGTTTGACGCGATCGTCTGCGGGCCGCCGATCGCCGAGCTGATCGAGGACGGCTATCTGTCGCCTGTTCGGTGTTTCAGTCCGACGCACGTCATCAACACGACCAAGCTGCATATGAAGCGCGGCGACTATGACCCGTCGATGCTCGCCGCCGCCGCAGACCGTGCCGCGATTACCGGCGATGCCGTTAAGGAATATCGAGAACACGCAGACCATCAGCCGGCGATCGCATTTTGCGTCAGCGTCGAGCACGCGCAGCACGTCGCCGATTCGTTTCGGGAAGCCGGTTACCGCGCGGACGCTGTGCACGGCGCGATGGCGATGCCCGAGCGCGATCGGCTGATCGCCGGGCTCGGCACCGGCGAGATCGAAGTCCTCACAAGTTGTGAAATCCTCGGCGAAGGAATCGACGCGCCGGCGGTCGGCGCGGTGATCCTGCTCCGCCCGACGATGTCGGTGACCATCTACTTGCAGCAAATTGGGCGCGGCATGCGGCCGGCGCCCGGCAAGAGCGAGCTCGTCGTCCTCGATCACGCCGGCAACGTCGCGCGTCACGGCCTGCCCGATCACGATCGAGTCTGGACACTAGACGGCGTCGAGCGGCGGCGGCCCGGCGAGACTAGGGTCAAGACTTGCCCCGGCTGCCGGCTAATCGTCGCGGCCGCGCCCGCGTCTGCCCGTGTTGCGGCCATGTTTTTTGGGTCGATCGTCGTGTCGAGACGACAGGCACGCTGACCGAGATCCGGTCGGACGCCGCGCTATTAAGGTTGACATACGAACAGATCATGCGGCTGCGGCTCTCCGAGGCGCAACTGCGTTTCATTGCAGAGGCGCGGGGATATCGGCCTGGTTGGGTGTGGCACCGGCTGCAGGAACAACAGCAGCTGGGGGTCCGGCGATGATCGACAGAGACATAATCCGCGGCCTGATCGTCTCGAACGAATACACCAAGCTCGTAAAGCCCATATGGCGAGATGACCTCGTCGAGGCGCCAGAAATGAGGCGAATCGGCAGATGGTGCATCGATCACCACGACAAGTTCGGAAGGGTGCCCAACCGCGACATCGCGCAGATTTTCCTGACCGCGGTCCGAGACGAGTCGATCCCGAAGGCAGAGGCGGAGATCATCGAGTCAATACTCTCAGGGATATCAGACGACGACGAGGCCGAGGGAGACATAAACGCGGCCTACCTCTTGGAGGAGACCACCAAGTTCTTTCAGAAACTCGCCCTTAAGGGCGGCATCGAGGAAGCCAGCGCGCAACTCGATAGAGGGCACCTCGACCAGGCAGTGGTCGCCATGACCGAAGGCGCGGCCGTCGCGGCGGCACTCGGGCCGATCGGCGATCTGTCACGCGCCCGCCTTGCCGGCTGGCGGCTCGCGTTTGCAAGTCTCGGCGCACCGGCCGAGCGGTTGCCCGACCCGTGGGCAGACCCGGAGCCGCCGCCCTTCGATCTCGACGTGCTGCCGCCCGTGCTGCGCGAGTTCGCGCGCGCTCAAGCGGCCGTGATCGGCTGCCATCCCGGTCCCATGGCCTGGGCGACCGTCGCGGCGTGCGGAGTGGCGCTCGACGCGTCGATCCGGCTCCAGATGAAGGCTACTGACCTGAGCTTCGCGGTGCCACCCGGCTTATGGTTCCTCCTGGTGGCCAAGCCGTCTCAGAAGAAGTCTCCGGTGCTGAAAGCGGCCTTTGCGACATTGCTTCGAATTCAGAGCGAGCGGATCGATCAGTGGCTTCGAGAGAAGGAGCTCTGGGCGACGCAGGACCCAGAGACCCGCGGTCCCGAGCCGCGACTGGACCAACTCATCACGCACGAAGCGACGATAGAGGGCATTCGCGACGCACTGGTCGGCCGCGATCGAGGCATCGCGGTGCTCTGTGACGAGTGGGCACAGCACATCGGATCGATGGGTCGGTACGCCGGCGGTCGCGACGCTGGGATGGCAGATCGCGCGTTCTACAACAGCGCGTTCGAGGGCGGCCCGTACGTGGCGAACCGCGCGAACCGAAGAGGCGGCGACCGAATTGTAGTGGGCAACTTGCAGATCACCGTGGTCGGGGGCGTGCAGCCCGGCGTCTTGCGCCAATACAATCGACATGGCGAGCTGCTGACCGACGGCATGCTGCAGCGCTCGTGCCCGATCTTGATGGGACGGCCGGCGCTGGGACGCGACGACGTCGAGCCCGGGCGAGCCATCAAGCGCTTCGAGTTGCTGATCCGCCGGCTGGTGGACGTCCCGGGCCATCGCACCCTGCGTCTGTCGCCCGAGGCCGAAGCCATCCGCAGGCGGCTCGAGGTGTACTTCCTGACGCTGGAGCAGAACGAGGCTCTGGGCGAGGGGTTCGCAACGGCGGCCGGCAAGCTTCACGGCATCTGGGGGCGCCTCGCGCTGGTACTCCAGCACGTCCGGAGCGCGAGCAGCGACGAACTACCCGAGGTCATCGATGGGCGCGCGGCAGAGCGGGCGGAGCGGCTCGTCCTGGACAGTCTCGTTCCCAACATGGCGCAATTTTATCAGATGCTAGGCACCGGCGGTGACGTCGAGATGACGCGCGCGGTCTGCGCCTTCTTGCTGCGCCAGGAGCGGGCGAGGGTGACCCCTAGCGACATAACCCGGCACGTGGCACTGCTGCATCGATCCAGGGTCGATCAGGTGCGAGACGCCGTGTCGCCGCTGATCGCCATGGGCTGGCTGACGCCCGAAGGTGACGACGAGCGGCGGGCGCGAGGCTGGGAGGTCAATCCGGCCATCTATCCCCAATTTGCCGAGCAGGCGGCCAAGGCCAGGCCGACGCGGCGCAGGCGCGGGACCTGATCAGCAGGAGCCTTGGGGGAGAAGGGGACTCGGGGGAGGATCGCGGAGACTTCTACGACTTCTATTGCGCGCACGAGGTAAATGGTTCCGCTACCCCATCTCTAGATGAAGTCGAACCGCGCGGCCCGACTCCGCCTCGCGCGCGCAATAGAAGTTATCGAAGTCGGCTCGGTCCCGGTCGGGAGGCGGTCATTACCAACGCGCGCGCCCAAGCAAGCTTCAAAAAATTTGAGGAGAGTTGAAGTGTCAGACATCAAGGACAAGCTTCGCCCAATTCTCCAGAGGTTCAGTCGAGACCGCAGCTCATCCATATGCTGGAAGCTGTCGTGACTGGTCGAGACTGGGTAGTGGGTCAGTCTGAAATTGGGGACTTACGGCGACGGCGGAAGCGGTCCAAAAAGAAGATGACCCCACCATAGATCGCCAAAACTATAAATATACCGGCCCCAATATCGAGATACGGATTTCCTGTGTTGATGAAGCCGACCGCCCCCAAAAAAAGCACAATCGCCACATACCAGTGCGTGGAGCGCCCGATGTAGCGCAAAGTTTCTAGAAAATTTTTCATCAGACCGCGGTCGCTTGGCGGGGCTTATATATGTGGGCCGCGTTTCCCTGGCTTTGGCTCGCTGGCTTCCAACAGCGTCACTATATATCAGAAACCTCCCAAAGCCGATCTGTCACGCTAGCGGCCATCGTCGGGATTGGTACTTACGCCGACCCCGGCCGCCCCGTCGCCCGCGAACTGCCCGGCAAATGGTCCATATTCTCGTCGCATCGCAAGGGGGCTGCTCAACGGCCGCTCGGCGAACGGCCGCTATGTCGCGCAGATGCGAGCCGAGCTGACCAAGCACGTCGGGGGCGCCCCGACTTTTCCGCAAAGGATGCTGATCGAGCAGACCGCCATTATCGGTCTACAGCTCGCCCTGAGCGCGGAGGAGGTCGCCTCGGGCGAGGTGCTGACCCGGCACGATCACAGCCAGATGATCGCGTGGCAGAACGCATTCCGGCGCAATCTGGTCGAGCTAGGCCTAAGCAGCGATTCTCAGGTAGGTACACGGTAACCGTTGGCGCTCGATGTTCATTTCAGTGACGGCGTTATGAACGGCACGGTCGAGATGATCGGTGTCGGTGAAGGTCTGATGAGCCAG
>Ga0181521_10001447_pt1 | contig 29519 bp, 24 predicted proteins | sample PEATcosm2014_Bin_32_FD_119764 | JGI IMG/M metagenome (GOLD analysis project Ga0181521, IMG submission 119764) | Peatland microbial communities from MTU Mesocosm Facility, Houghton, MI, USA - PEATcosm2014_Bin02_60_metaG | ecosystem: Environmental > Terrestrial > Soil > Wetlands > Peat | place...
GCTTCAAGTGCAGCCTCTCGACTACCCTCGCATGGCTCGGGGCCCGGGTGGCTCGCTAGACCTTCCCTGTACGACTCTTTCATTCGCTACTCCATGCCGGTTTATCCCGGCGCTATCCGGACCGCCTGGTCCGCAGCCGGCCCCTCCGGCCGGCTTTTCGGGCGTGGGAAGCTTGATTCTTCGACCGGACCAAAGCGTCCGCCCCGCGCGCACATCGGCCCCCGAATTGCAATCCTTTCCGCCATGCCGCGTATTCACACGAAATGTTTTGGCAAAGTGGACTACCCGCCCGCTGCGGTCTTCGATTTTCCCAATGGCCTGCCCGGCTTTGAAGACGAGCATGGATTTGTGTTCCTGGAGCGGCCCGGCACCCACCCCCTGTTGTTTATGCAGAGCATCGCGACGCCCGAGCTGTGCTTCATCCTGATGCCTGTGCTGGCTGCCGATCCGCATTACAAACTGCGTCTCACCGAGGAAGACCTGGCCGCTCTGTGGCTACCCGAAGGCAGGCAGCCGCGCATGGGACAGGACATCCTGTGCGCCGCCCTGGTGTGCGCCGGCGGCGAGGATCGCCCCGATCCCACCGTCAATCTGCTCTCTCCCGTGGTGGTCAACCTCAAACGGCAAATCGGCATTCAGGTCATCCAGACGCAAGTCAAATACTCTTACCGTCACCCTCTGCTCTCGCACCAGGACCACCAGGAATTGGTCCCGTGCTCGTAATGCGCCGCCGCGCCGGCGAGAGCTTCCTGGTCGGCGAGGCCGTAGAAATCGAAGTGCTCGATATATGCGGCACGCGCGTCAAATTGGGAATCGTGGCCCCCGATTCGGTGCTCATTCAGCGCAAGGAATCGCTGCTCACGCGCGCCGAAAACATCATCGCCGCGCGCAGCGTGCGGCAGCACAGCATCGCTTCGCTGTTAAATCAAGTGGCGCTTCCGCCGCACGGCGCCCCTGTCAAAAACTTGACGGATGCGAGCGGATTGACAACCAAGAGCACTTAGCGATTTATGAAAAAAACATTAGAACGGCTCTGGTACAACCCCGATATGAGTAAGTGAAAGCTGATACTTCGGGTATCCGAAAAAAAAGGAGAACCCGAACCTGGACAAGAAGTCTGGGACGTATCGCAAACAGGACGTTGAATACTATGATTTCCATTCAGACGAATTATGCGGCGATGGTAGGGGAGCAAAACCTGGCCGTCAACAATACGTTCCAGACCAACACAATCGAACAGTTGACTTCTGGATATCGCATCAACAGCTCCGGCGACGATCCCGCGGGCCTGGTTGTAGCCAACCAGTACCGCAGCAACGTGGCGCAACTGACGCAGGGCGTCATCAACGCCAACTCCGGCGTCAGCACGCTGCAGATCATGGACGGCGGCTTGTCCAACATCAGCGAAATGCTGGACCGCATGCAGACTCTGGCGACGGAATCGGCCACCAGCACGTTCACCGGCAATCGCGCCACGGTGGACGCCGAATTCCAAACGCTGAAGGGAGAAATCGACCGCGAAGCCGGCAACATCGGCTTGGGCGGCACCAACACCTCCAACGCCACGAATCTGCAGGTCTATATCGGCGGCGGAAACAACCAGGCCGACTCCCAGGTCTCGGTCAACCTGTCCGGACAGACCGTCGATTCGGCATCCCTGGGCCTCGCCGGCGTCAGCGTCAATGGCGCCACCAACGGAGCCGATATCGGTACCCTCAACCTGAATAACAGCAACGCGCAACTCAAGGCCAGCACGCAGAATTTCGTGTTCACCAATCTTCCCAACGGCGCTTCCGCTACGGTGACCGTGGCCGGCGGTTCGACCGGCATCACCACCAGCCAAGCCCTTGCCAGCCTGGATTCGCAGCTCTCGCCTTTCGGCATTACCGCCAGCCTGGACACCAACGGACAACTGCAATTCCAGTCCAACTCTTCCTTCACCGTACAGGCGGTTGCCGTTTCGGGAACCGGTAACGCCCTCACTGGCGCCGTTGCCGCCACGGGCAGTAGCGCGCTGGCCAACCAATCCGGAACGGCCAACGCTCTGGCGGCCGTCACCGCCATCAATAACGCCATTCAAACCCTCGGCTCCGCACAGGGCGTCGTGGGCGCCGGCGAAAACGATCTGAACTACGCCATCGGTCTGGCCACTTCCCAGATCACCAACTTCTCCTCGGCGGAATCCCAGATCCGCGATGCCGATATCGCCACCGAAGCGGCCAACCTCACCAAGGCGCAGGTCCTGGAGCAGTCCTCCGTCGCCGCCATGGCCCAGGCCAACGCGGCGCCGCAAAACGTTCTGAAACTCCTGCAGTAGATCCGCACCGCATCGGAGGATGAAACCATGGGCCGGCCCTTTCCGGGGTCCGGCCCATATCTTGCATAAGGGTTGTCTATGGCTTCCAGCACCAGCGCGATTACGGCCCCCACGTTCAACGGATCGAGCACGTATTCCAGTTCTTTCCAGCAGGTGCTCACCAACGCGGTGAACCTGGCGTCGCTGCCCATGCAGCAGACACAGAGCGACGTCGACACTCTCACCAACGAGCAGAGTGCCCTGGGTTCCCTGGAATCCACTTTCCAATCGCTCGATACCGCCTTGCAGGCCATCGGCACCGCATCGGGCGGCAGCACTTCCGCCACCGTTTCCGATCCCTCCGCGATCAGCGCCTCCACCAGTAGCGGCGCCTTGCCCGGCACGTATTCGATCGAGGTCGATTCCATCGGCTCTTATACCACCGCCATGAGCCCGGCCGGCTCGACGACGGTAACCGATCCCACCAGCCAGAGCATCAGCTCCGCTTCCTCTTTTACCCTCACGGTGAACGGCGCCAATACCACCATCACGCCGTCCGACGGTTCGCTCGAAGGGCTTGCCGACGCCATCAATTCCTCTGCCGCGGGCGTGCAGGCCACCATCGTCAACCTGGGATCCAACACCAGCCCCGATTACCGCCTGGTGGTCACCAGCACCTCCTGGAACGCCGATACCGTGCAGCTCTCCGATGGCAGCACTTCCAATCTGCTGAGCACCATCTCCACGGGATCGCCGGCCACTTACAGCGTGAATGGCTCGACTACCCAACTGCAGAGTAATTCGCCCCAGGTGACTCTGGCCCCCGGATTGACCGTAACGTTGTTGGGCGCCAGCACGCAACCGGATACCGTTACCGTTGCCGCGGACTATAGCGGGCTGCAGACCGCCCTTTCGAATTTCGCCACCGCCTACAACGCGGCTTTTAGCGCCGTGGAGGCGCAGGTGGGGCAAAACGGCGGAGCGCTCAGCGGCCAGAGCATCGTTTATACGCTGCAGAATATGCTGGAGAGCCTGGTGCAATACTCGTCGGGATCGGGTGCGGTTGCCAGCCTGAACGATTTAGGCCTGTCGGTCGACGACACCGGCGTAATGACATTCGATGCCTCGACCTTCACCGGGCAGGACCCCTCGGCCATCGCCGCGTTCCTCGGCTCCGCCACCACCGGCGGTTTTATGGAAACCGCGACCAACGCGATGACTGCGGTGGACGATCCGACCGCGGGCGATCTCGCGACCGATTACAGCGGGCTCGAGGACCAGATCACTAATGACAACCAGATGATTTCCGACGACCAGGCGCGCATTACCCTGATGGAGACCAATCTGCAAAGCGAACTTACCCAGGCGGACGCCGCCATCGCCACCTTACAGTCGCAAAAGACCTACTTCGCAGATCTGTTCCAGGCGGAGTACCCGAGCACCTCATGATTCCACCGCGTCTGGAGGAGATCGAACGAAAACTCCGCGACGCCGCCGCCCGCCGGCGGTATCCGGAAGTGGCGCGCCTGGCCAGGGAATTCGGCGAAGCCACGCGGGCGTATGCGCAATCTCTCCCCAAGGGCGACCCGCGCGGCGCGGAAGCGGCGCGCAAGCTGGCCGATGTGCTCTCCTGGACGCTGGTGATGATGCGGGCCGCGCGCTCCTCCTGCGCCGCCGAGCTGCGCCGCGTGGCCACGGCCACGCGTTACTCGCGTCCCTATGGCAACCCGTCCCCGCCTGCTTCCATAAACCTGGACGCATAGTGGGGCAGACGCTTCCGCCTGCCAACTAGTCAAGGGCTGCGCCCTTGATATCCCTGCGGGATATGGGAGTCGAGGAAGTCAGAAGCCAGAAGCCAGAATGGCGGTGGCCTGTTGGATCGAGTGGACTTGCCAACACAACGGGAACAGAATTCTCGTTGCGGCCCATATAACGGGAACTAAGTGAGATGGGTTGGCGGGGGACAGCGCCCGCCCCACAACGCGCGTCAATTCACTGACGTCGTCACCCCCTTGACAGGCTGTGGGACAGGCCTCCTGGGCTGTCCCGTCGCCGTGCGGCATGGTAGGGCATGCTTTAGCTCGCCAGCCCGGCGCGCCGTTGCAATGGAACCCGAGTTGCCTAACTGTTGCTGCCGTGATTGATCCTCTCACCGACAGCCTCGAGCAGTACATGAACGTGCTCAGCTTGCGGCAGAAGTTGGTTACGTCCAATATCGCCAACGCCGATACGCCGGGCTACAAAACCCAGGATCTGGATTTCCAATCGAGCTTCCTCGCGGCCCTCGAGGGCGGTTCTCCCCAGACCACCGCAGTTAGCGGACTTGCCACCAAGAACGATGGGAACAACGTCGATCTGGACCGCGAGGCCCGCCTGCTGGCGGAAAACGCCATGCGATTCAGCGCCGCATCCAATTTGATGCGCAGCCAGTTGAACACCGTCAAGGAAGCTATTCAGGGAGGCAAGAGCGCATGAGCAGCCTTTTCTCCGCACTTTCCGTCAGCGCGTCCGGCATGGCGGCGCAACGCACCCGCGCAGCCCTCCTGGTGGAGAACATCGCCAACTCGGAAACCACCCGCACGCCCGGCGGGGGCCCCTACCGCCGCAAGGACGCCATTTTCTCCAGCGATGAGACCGGTTCGGCGTTCTCTTCGGAATTGGACGCGCAACTGGACGGGCAGTCGCTCACCGGCGTCAAGGTGGTGGGCATCAGCGTGGACAACAGCGCTCCCGAAAAACAATACCTGCCGGGGCATCCCGATGCCGATGCCGACGGCTATGTTTCCATGCCCAAGGTCAACCCCGCCGAAGACATGGTGGACCTGATGGGCGCCAACCGCAGTTATCAGGCGAACGTAGCGGCCATGTCCGCCGTCAAGGACATGATTCAGAAGTCCATCGACCTGCTGCGATAGGAGACCAGCGTGACTACACCGATCTCGAGCATCGCCCCCATCGCAATGCCCCAGATGGCGCCCGCCGCCGGCGCCGCCGGCCAGCCCGGCGAATTTCAAGGCGTTCTTTCCAGCGCCATCGATTCCATCCAATCGCTGCAGAACACCGCGGCCGATTCGGTGCAGAAGTTTCTCACCGGGCAGAACGAAGAGCTGCATACCACGGTTCTCGCCACGCAGAAGGCCGAACTGGCCTTCGAGCTGGGACTGCAAGTCCGCAATAAAGTGGTGGACGCCTACCAGGAAATCATGAAGATGCAGATGTAGCCGGCAGAAAACGCCATGAACCAGATCAGCACGCTCATCGCCGGGCTTTCCCTCAAACAGCGCATTTCGATTATCGCGGTTGCGCTGGCCGTGGTTGGCGGCATGGTTGGCTTCGTGCACTGGAAGCACGAAGGCGATTTCCGGTCGCTGTATACGTCGATGGCGCCCGAAGACGCCGCCGGCGTAGTGCAGAAGCTGCGCGAGACGGGAGTCGAATACCGCTTGTCGGAGAACGGCGGCACCGTCATGGTCCCCGTCGAAAAGCTGGCGGAATCGCGCCTGGCGCTGGCCGCCGCGGGGCTGCCGAAAACCGGCCGCATCGGCTTCGAGCTTTTCGACAAAAGCAACTTCGGCGCCACCGAATTCGTCGAACATATCAATTATCAGCGCGCTCTGGAGGGCGAGCTGGAACGCTCCGTCATGAGTCTCGCCGAAGTCGAGCAGGCGCGCGTCCACCTGACTCTTCCCAAGGAATCCGTTTTTCTCGATCAGCGGGAGCCGGCCAAAGCCAGCGTGATGGTGAAATTGCGGCCGGGCGCGCAGATCTCCGCGCAAAACGTCCTGGCAGTCACCAACCTGGTCGCCAGCGCCGTCGAAGGTCTCGCTCCCGATGGCGTCTCGGTGGTGGACATGGACGGCACGCTCCTCAGCCGGCCCAAGAGAAGCGCCGCCGGCGATGGTTCGGAGATCACCAGCGAATCGCTCGAAGTGCGCCAGGAGCTGGAAAAGAATCTGGTGGCCAAAATCGACCAGACGCTGGAGCCCCTTCTGGGGGCCAACAAGTTTCGCGCCGGAGCGTCGGTGGATTGCGACCTGACCAGCGGCGAGCAGCAGGAGGAAACGCTGGATCCTACGCACTCGGTGATGCTCAGCTCGCAAAAAACCGAGGACGTAACCGAGCACGCCGTCACGTCGGGAATTCCCGGCACCGCCAGCAACCTGCCGCCGCAGGGATCCGCCGCGGGCAAGGGCTCGGGCGGCGTTTCCAGGCGCACGGAGAATGTCACGTATCAGACCAGCCGGGTGATCCGTCACACCAGGATTCCGCAAGGCGTGATCAAGCGCATGTCGCTGGCGGTCCTGGTGGATCAGACCGTCCGCTGGGACGGTGACGGCGCGGCCCGCCATCGCGTTCTGGTGCCGCCCGAGCCCGATACCCTGAAGACCATCAAAGACCTGGTGGCCGGAGTCACGGGGTTCGATGCGCAGCGCGGCGACCAGTTGATTGTCGAGACGCTGCCTTTTGAATCCAGTCTCAACTCCGCGCCGCCGCCCAAGCCGGTAAGGCCGATTTCCACGCCGGCCGGTAAATCGCCCCCGTGGCTGGAGTTTGTAACGAAATATCGCGACTTGTGGGCTCCCCTCACTTTGGGGCTGGCGGTTTTGCTGGTCCTGGTGCGTGGAATTTTCCGCTACGGACGCCGCGCTCCCCTTAGGGCAGCGGAGATCCCCAACGAACTCGAAGGCCCCGCCGCGCGCACGGAACTCAGCGCGGCGGCGGCGCAAATCGCCGCCCTTCAACCCCCGCCAGCCGCGGAAGATAACGCCGAACTGGCCGAGCGCGTCCGCACGGTCGCCAAACGCGAGCAGGATTTGACGGTAAACGTCCTGCGGATGTGGCTGCAGGAAAGCGATGCGGCGCAGCCGGTCCAGGTAAGCCGTGGAACGTAAACCAACATGACCCAACAAACTGAACCTATTTCCGGCGCCACTAAGGCGGCCATGTTTCTGATGGGAATCGGCGGCCAGGTTTCCGCCGAGTTGCTGCGGCAGCTCGATAGCGAAGAGATTCGCCGCGTGACCAACGAGATCTCCGCTCTGGATGCGGTGGCGCCGCACCGCATGGTGAGCGTCTTCCGGGAGTTCGAAAGCCTCACCGGCTCCAGCCGGTTCTTCGCCAAAGGCGGCTCCGGATTTGCCCGGCGGCTCATCGAACAGGCTCTCGGAGCGGAATCCGCGCAGAAGCTTCTGGACTCGTCGGAGCCCCTTCCGGCCCCACACGCGCATGACCCCAATCCGGAATTGCGGCTTTTGCAAAATACCGATCCTCGCCAGTTGGCCGGTTTCCTCGGCAAGGAGAATCCGCAGACCATCGCGCTGGTGCTTTCCAATATGAGCGCGCCGACGGCGGGCGCGCTTTTGCAATCGCTTCCCGCCGAGCTGCAGGCGCAAACCGCCATACGGATGACCACTCTGGATCGAGTCCCTCCGGATGCGTTCCGCAAAATCACGGAGGCCATCGGCTCCAAATTGAAGGCCATCCGTCAAGTCAGCCGCTCCGACGGGATTCGTTCCCTGGCCGGCCTGCTGACCCACGTCGAAGCCGGCCTGGCCGAACAGATCCTGGGGCAGGTGGAGCAGGAGAACCAGGGCGCGGCCGCCTCCGTGCGCAATCTGATGTTCAGCTTCGAAGATATTCTCGGCATTGACAAGGAGGGCATGAAAGCCCTGGTCATGCAGATCGATCGCAAGATCCTGACGCTGGCGCTCAAAGGGTCGACGAAGAAACTGCGCGAGCATTTCACGCAGTGCATGTCGCAAAGCGCCGCCGAAATGCTGGGCGAAGACATGGAAGCGCTTGGCCCGGTGCGCATCCGCGATGTGCAGACGGCCCAGCAGCAGGTGGTCGCGGTGGTCCGCCAGTTACAGCAAACCGGAAAAATTGCGAGCGATCGCGACGCCAGCGACGAGTATGTTGTCTAAAGTCATCAAGGACGCCCGCGTGGAGCTCACGCCCGTAAGCTGGCGCCTCGCCGCGCCCGCCGCGCCGGCGGACCAGCCCTACGGGACGCTCCTGGAGAGAGGCGAAGCCGCGCGGCTGCGCGCCCGAGTCGCGGAACTGGAAGCGTCCCTGGAAGCGAAACCGCGGCAAGCCTACGAAGCGGGCGTTCGCGCCGGCGAAGAATCGGCCCGCCGCGAGCTTGAATCCGAGGTGCGCGAAACGGTACAGCAACTGGCCGATACGATGGCCGGCGTGGCAGGCATGCGCGCCGAAACCATCCGGCGCGCCGAAGCCGACACGGTGCGGCTCTCCATCGAGATTGCGCGGCGCGTGCTGCATCGCGAGCTCTCCGTGGATGGCTCCGCGCTGGAAGCCCTCATCAAAGCCGCTCTGGAAAAGCTGCAATCCCAGGAAGTCTACCGCGTGCGCGTTCATCCGGATCAGGAAAAACTGGTGCGCGCCTGCCTGGATCAGACCGGGCGCGGCCAGGCCATCGCCGTGGTCAACGATCCCGTGCAACCCCGCGGCGGGGCGATTTTCGAAATCAGCCGCGGAGCGCTGGATGCTTCCGTGGAAACCCAACTGGCGGAAATCGAGCGGGGGCTGATCGATCAACTGGAGGCCCGCGTATGACGACGCCGCACTCGATCGATCTGAACCCGTTCATCGCCGGGGTTCGCCATCAGGAATTGCTGCCGTGGACCGGCGAAGTGGTGGAGCTGGTGGGTATGCTGGTTTCGTCGCGCGGGCCGGCCGTCGCGGTGGGGGATTTTTGCGAAGTGGTCACCTCGGCCGGGCGCCGCGTGCGCACTCAGGTGATCGGATTCCGCGATGGCCACGTGCTCTCCATGCCGCTGGAAGAGATCGACGGCATCCAGTTGCACGACCGCATCGTGGCGCGGCGCGAAGACGCCCAGGTTGCCGTGGGGCCGGATCTCGCCGGCCGCGTGCTGGATGGCTTCGGAAAGCCGCTGGACCGCGGCAGCCCGATTCGGCCGGCCGCATCGTATCGTTTGTATCAGGCCCCCGGAAGCCCGCTGGACCGGGAGCACATCGTGCAGCCGATCTCCACCGGTATCCGCGCCATCGATACGCTGACTCCCGTGGGAACCGGGCAGCGCATGGGAATTTTTGGCGGCAGCGGCGTGGGAAAGAGCACTTTGCTGGGCGCCATGGCGCGCCATAATTCGGCGGACATCACCGTCATCGCGCTCATCGGAGAGCGCAATCGCGAAGTGCGCGGCTTCCTCGAGCTGGAACTCGGCGAAGAGGGCCGCAAGCGCTCGGTGGTGGTCTGCTCCACCTCCGACCGGCCCGCCCCTTTACGCGTGCGCGCGTGCTTCGTCGCCCTGGCGATTGCCGAGTACTTCCGCGACCAGGGCGCCAACGTGCTGCTGATCATGGATTCGGTTACCCGCCTGGCCATGGCGCAGCGGGAAATCGGTCTGGCCGCGGGCGAGCCGCCCAGCCAGAAGGGCTATACTCCTTCGGTATTCAACCTCCTGCCCAGAATTCTGGAGCGCGCCGGGAATTTTCAAAAGGGCTCGATCACCGGTTTCTTCACCGTCCTGGTGGAGGGCGACGATTTCAACGAGCCGGTGTGCGACGCCGTGCGCGCCATTCTCGACGGCCACATTATCCTCTCCCGCCGCATGGCCGCCGCCGGCCACTATCCGGCCATCGACGTGATGAACTCGGTGAGCCGCCTGGGCCCCAAACTTTGTTCCCCCGAACACATGGCCGCGGCCCGCAAGGTGAGGGAGGCGCTGGCCGTCTACGATCAATCCAAGGATCTCATCGATCTGGGGGCCTACACTCCCGGAACCAATCCGGAACTGGACGCCGCCGTGCGCGCGCAGCCGGAAATCGCATCGTTTCTGAAGCAGGATACGCAAATGGACGCGCCCTTCGCGGACGGGCTCGCCTGGATGAAGACCATCGCGGGAAGGTTATAAGGCCGCATGCAGCGCTTTCAATTCCGCCTGGAACGCGTGCTCGAGTGGCAGCGCAAAAAACTCCAGATAGAAGAGAGCCGCCTGGCGGCCTGCCTGGAGCTGGTGCAGATCGTGGAAGGCAAGATCGCGTGGTTGCAAGCCGACCGCTCCGCGATTGAGGCGGACCTGCTGCAACGCTCGGCTATCCCCGCGGCGGATTTTCTCAATCTGGGCCGCTATCGCATCCGCGCCGATAAAGAAGAACTCGAACTGGCCGCCGAGCGCCGCCAGCGCCTCGCGTCCGCCGACGAACAGCGGGCGCGCGTGCTGCACGCCCAGCGCCGCGTCAAGCTGCTGGAAAAACTGCGCGAGCGGCGCCGCGCGGAGCATGCCGCCCTGGAAGCGCGCGAACTGGAAAGCGTGGCCGCCGCGGCGTACCTGGCGCGTTGGTCGCAGGCCCAGCAGCGGGATCGCGCGTGAGCTGAATCCTCTTCTTCTCCCCTCAGGGCCCGCACCCTGGCGCACGCACTCGCGCAGCCTCCTCCGGATGCCCCTGCGCCTTGCGGCGCCATGCGCCGGCACGAGCGCCGGCGCGGCACGACAAAGTGTTTTCCGGCCCGCCCGCTGGCGAGAGTAGGAATGAAAAGTGGGGTGTTTTCAGGAGCGCGTGCGGCACATCGGCCGGCGGCCAAGGTGAAACAGGTGGGGCAGGCCATCGGCTTTGTGGCTGGCCGTCCGCGGACGGCCAAAAACGTGCTAGGGCTAGCTTGAACCCGTTGGCATGCAGGAATGCACCGGGCATGGAACCGGCGCTCCGCTGTGCTCGCCAATTGGCAAATCCCGTTTTCCCTGGACCCTTTCCCGGATTCCGTCGATAAGACAAGTCGTGGAGGTTGTGCGTGATCGAGCAGTGTATCGTCGCCGAGGATGGCAAGTTCCAGGACCTCTTCGAGAACGCTCCCGTGGCCTATCACGAATTGGATCGGGACGGCGTGATTCGCCGCGTGAACCGTACCGAGTGCGAGCTGCTTGGCTACCAGGCGGGCGATATGTTGGGGCGGCCCATATGGGACTTCGTGCCCGAGGGGGCCCGCTGTGCCAGCCGCCAGGCGTTTGGCCGCAAACTGTCGGGCGAACAGCCGCTCGAAACCGTACAGCGCCGTTACATCCGGCGCGACGGCGGCGAGTTGTGGCTGGAACTTCATGACACCCTGGTGCGCAACGCGTCGGGCGAGACCATCGGCATCCGTTCCGCCCTGCTGGATGTCACCGAGCGGAAACGCGCGGAAACATATCGTGAAACAGACCGGCAAATCCTGCAGATCTTGAGCCAGCCGGGAGATTTGCGGGATGCCATCCAGCGCATGCTCGGGCTGCTGAAGACGCTGACCGGATGCGATGCCCTGGGAATTCGCCTGCAAGACGGGGAGGACTTCCCGTATTTCGTGCAGGACGGCTATGCGGACGGTTTCCTGCTGACGGAGAACTCGCTGGTGGAGCGCGCCGCGGATGGCTCGCCCGTGCGCGGCGAAGACGGCCGCGTCAGGCTGGAATGTACATGCGGGCTGGTGATTTCCGGCGCGGCCGACCCGGCCAATCCGCTCTTCACCAAGGGCGGAAGCTGCTGGACAAACAATTCCTCCACGCTGCTGGACATCCCACCCGGCGAAGATCCGCGGCTTCATCCACGCAACCGCTGTGTTCATCTAGGCTACGTCTCGGTGGCGCTGATACCCATTCGCTGCCAGGACAGGATCGTCGGTCTGATCCATCTCGGCGACCGCCGCAACGGGCGTTTTACTCTCGATACGGTGGAACTTCTGGAAGGCATCGCATCGCACATCGGAGAAGCTTTGTTGCGCAAGCGGGCCGAGGAGGCGCTAAGGGAGAGCGAAGAGCGCTACCGCAGCTTGTTTGAGAACAACCACGCGGCCATGCTGATTGTGGATCCCGACGGCGGCCTCATCGTGGACGCCAATCCGGCGGCCTGCCGATTCTACGGCTGGACGCGAGAGGAACTCCGCCATGCGCCCCTCAGCCGCATCAACGCGCTCCCGGCGGAGGAACTCCAGGCGGCGATGAACCGTGCGCGCACCGGGAGCAGTCACCATTTCTTCTTTCCGCACCGGCTGGCTGACGGCTCGCTTCGCGACGTGGAGGTTTTCACCGGGCCGGTGATATTTGGCGGCCGCCAGTTGCTGCACACCATCGTTCACGACGTCACCGAGCGCCGGCGGGCGGAGGCGGCCCTGCGCCAGGCCAACGAAGCCATCGCGCGGGCGGAGCGGCATTACCGTGACATCTTCAACAGCGTTTTGGATGCGGTCTTCGTTTCCACGCTGGGCGGAGACGGATTGCCGGGCCGATTTCTGGAAGTGAACGATAGCGCCTGCCGCTATTCGGGCTATACCAGGGAGGAACTGCTGGAAATGGGCCCGCTCGATCTGGCCTGCCCCGAATGGCAGGAGAACATACCCAATTTAACGCAGGAGCTGCTGGCGAAAGGCCAGGCGCTTTATGAGGGAATCGGTGTCGCGCGGGACGGGCGGCGAATTCCCGTTGAGGTCATTACCCATCTGGTTGATCCGGCCGGATCGCGAACCGTGATCTCGTCGGTGCGCGACATTTCGGAGCGCAAACGCGCCGAGGAAGAGGGTCGCCTGGCGCGCCAGTTGCTGGCCCTGCACGTGGAGCAGACTCCGCTGGCCGTGATCCAATTCGATCCCCAGGGGCGGGTAAGAGCGTGGAATCCCGGGGCCGTCGCGACGTTCGGGTTTTCGCCCGAAGAAGCCATCGGCCAACACTGGACGTTCCTGGTGCCGGAATCGGCGCGGGGCGCCGTGGACGGCGTTTGGGAGGGTTTACGATCGTGCCGCGGAGGCCACCGCTCCACCAACGAGAACATTACGCGGGATGGCCGGACCATTTGTTGCGAGTGGTTCAACACGGCGCTGGTCGATCCCGCCGGGAAAACCGTCGGCGTCGCCTCGCTGGCGATGGATGTTACGGAACGAAACCAGGCGGAGCGGAAACTGCGCGCCAGCGAAGCCCGCCTGCGGGAGGCCGAGCGGTTAGCGCATATCGGCAGCTCGAGCTGGGAGGTGGAATCCGACACGACTATCTGGAGCGAAGGACTATATCGCATGACCGGCCGCGACCCCGGTGGTCCGGCCCCGGGCCATGCGAAGCGCGCCGAGCTTTACACACCCGAAAGCTGGGCGCGCCTGGAGCCCGCCATAAAACGAATCTTGGCCACTGGCGACCCCTTCGAAATGGACCTGGACATAGTCCGCCCGGATGGTGCGCTGCGCCGGACCCACGGGATGGTCTCGGCCAAACGCGACCGCACCGGCCGCGTGGTGCGGCTGTACGGCAGCTTGCAGGACATCACCGAACGGAAGCAGGCCGAGGAGGAGAAAGCCAGGTTGGAGGCGCAGTTCCAGCAGGCGCAGAAGATGGAATCGGTGGGTCGCCTGGCGGGAGGCGTGGCGCACGACTTCAACAATCTGCTGACCGTCATCAACGGCTACAGCCAGATGTTGGTGAGCGGCCTGCGGGAGGGCGATCCGCTGCGCGAGGCCCTCTCCGAGATCCACCACGCCGGCGAACGCGCCGCCGGATTGACCCGCCAGCTCCTGGCCTTCAGCCGCAAGCAGATCCTCGATCTGCGCCGCTTGAATGTCAACCGGGTGGTAGAGGAGATCCGGCCCATGCTGGAGCGTCTGATGGGGGATGACGTCGAAGTACGCGTGGCTCTCCAGGCGGAGGGCGGAACGGTATACGCCGATCGGCACCAGTTGGAGCAGGTGGTGATGAACCTGGCGGTGAACAGCCGCGACGCCATGCCGGGCGGCGGGAAACTGCTGATCGAAACGGGCCGCGTGGAGCGCGACGAGAGCTATGCGCGGTCGCATGCGGACGCGCGCGCGGGCCGCTTCGTCATGCTGGCGGTGAGCGACACCGGGGTGGGCATGGACCAGGAGACGGCGCAGCGCATTTTCGAGCCGTTTTTTACCACCAAGGCAGTGGGCGCGGGGACCGGCCTCGGGCTATCGATGGTGCAGGGCATTGTGGTGCAGAGCGGCGGCCACATTAACATCTACAGCGAACCGGGCCAGGGAACCAGTTTCCGGATCTACCTGCCGGAGCTGGCCGGGCCCGAGGAGGATGCCGGCGCCCAGCCCCCGGCCAATCCGGTGGCGGGTGGAAAGGAAACCGTGCTGGTGGTGGAGGACCGGGCCGAAGTGCGCCATTATGCGGTCAAGGTGCTGAATTCCTACGGCTACCGCGTATTCGCGGCGGAGAACGCAGGCCAGGCGCTGCCGCTTTGCGAGCGGGAGCGCATGGATCTGGTGCTGACCGACGTGGTGATGCCCAACGTCAGCGGGCGCGAGCTGGCCGAGCGGCTGAAGATCCTCCAGCCCGGCATCAAGGTGCTGTTCATGTCCGGGTACACGGACAACGCCGTGGAGCAGCTTCAGGTTTTGCGCGCGGGCGCGGAGTTCATCCAGAAGCCGTTCAGTCCGGAGCAATTGGCGGGGAAGGTGCGCGGCGTGCTGGGGCCGCCGGCGCGGGCGGCCGCGGCGCGCGTCCTGGTGGCTGACGATGAACCCTTGGTGCGCGGTTTCCTCAGAAAGGCGCTGGAGAAGGGCGGCTACCTGGTGATCGAAGCGGAGGATGGAAAGCAGGCCCTCGAGAAAGCACGGGCCGGCGATGTGGACGTGGTCATCACGGACCTGATCATGCCGGAGCAGGAAGGGATCGAAACCATTCAGATGCTGCGCCGGGAGGTGCCGGGCGTGGGCATCATCGCGATCTCCGGCGGTTTCGGAGGCCAGTTCCTGAAGGTGGCTCAATGCATGGGAGCCGACGAGGTTCTCATCAAGCCGGTGAGCCCGGGCTTGCTGCTCGCCAAAGTGGCGGAGGTGCTGAAATCGCGGTAGGGCGCGCTGTGGGGCTCCGGCCGGCGTCAGGGCTCAGGCGGCGGTAAGGGCCGGCCTCGAAATCTGCTTCGGCTGTGGCGCACGTTCTCAACGTGCCGCGTCGACACGCTTCGGCCGTTTCGCCCACGCCTACCGCTCGATGAGGGTCCCGATGCGCGCCGGAAACAGGGGGGGACGCGTGGAGTCGACACGCCACCCCAGCAAAAACTCGGTTGCTCCGCCGCATACGCGGCCCTGGCAGGGGCCCATGCCGCAGCGGGTATGCAGTTTGGCTTCGCGCCATCCGGCGCAAGCGCGCAATTTTCCCAGCGGAACATCCTCGCAGCGGCACACCAGCGTATCGTCGCGCGCTATGCCGCGCAGTTCCTTGTGCAGCGCGAAGGCCCGCTCGAGCCGCGCCGCGAAACGGCGATGTTTTTCCCGCCGCGCCAGGCGCGCCCGCGCCGCCGCTGGATTTCCGGCCGCCGCGTATCCGGCAATCTCGCCTTCCACCTCGGAAAGCTCGAGCCCGCCGATCCCGGTGACTTCTCCCGCCGCGTACACGGCCGGCAGCGACGTCCTTTGCATTTCATCGACGGTTACGGCTCCCGCTTCCACGCGGCATCCCAGCAGCGCGGGCAGCTCGGTATTGGGCATCAGGCCGAATCCGCAAGCCAGAAAATCGCATGGCTCCGTCCAGGTGCGGTCGCGCCGCCGCAGCGTCACGCTCTCCAGAAGGCCGCTCCCTTCCGCGCGCAGCGGCCAACACGAGGTCAGATAGCGGATGCCTGCCAGCGCCGCGCGCAGTTGCACGGCCTGCGCGAGTTTTTGGGGATGCGCGGCCAGGCGCAGCGCGAAGGCAATCACGGAAGGATGGGCCGCCTGTTCGGCGATCAGCCGCACTCGGGCGCCGTGATCGCGCAGATATTTGGCCACGGCCAGGAGGAGCGGACCGCTGCCCGCCACCACCACCCTTTTTCCCGCCACCGGCAATCCGGATTTCGCCAGGGCTTGCAGGCCGCCCGCGCCCATCACGTTGGGCAGCGTCCATCCCGGAAAGGGCAAAAATCGCTCGCGGGCGCCGGTGGCCAGCACCAGCGCCGAGTATTCCACGTCCAGCGCGCTGTCCACTTGCTCGACGGTCAGCCGGCCGGGCTCGGGCGCCGCCACCACGCGCGAGCTCATCCACTCGCCGGCCTCGCGCGGGAGCATGCCGCGCCAGATCTGGCCGCCCGGCGCGGGATTGTCGTCCAGCAGCGCCACGCTGGCTCCGCTCTCCCGCGCGCAGCGCGCCGCCGCCAGGCCGGCCGGTCCCGCACCCACCACCACGACGCCGTATCTAGCCATCGGTTCTCACATCCATGCCTTCGCCGCAAACCACCTGGCAGCTTCGGCTGTGCGCGGAGCCATCGATGGTGACGCGGCACTCGAAGCAGATTCCCATACCGCATACGGGGCCGCGCGGTTCGCCCGTCACGCTGCGGCGGAACGCGCTCTCGCCGGCCAGCGCCACCGCCGCCGATACCATGGCCCCCGCCGGCACGGTCACTTCCCGCCCGTTCACGCGCAGCTTCACGCGCTCATTCATGCCGCGCCCTTCCCGGCAAATAAGCCTCCCGCGCAATGGCCGATTCGCGCCCCGCGATCATGTCCGCGATCAACCGCCCGGTCGCCAGCGAGGTGGTGATGCCCAAGCCTTCGTGGCCCGTGGCCAGGTACAACCGCTCGTCCTCCACGCTCGGGCCGATCAACGGCAGCTTGTCCGGCGTGGCCGCGCGAAACCCGGTCCAGGCGCGGATGGCCACCTTTTCCGCAATCCCCGGCATATATTCCTCGGCGCGCCGCAGCATGCGGCTGAGCATGGCCGCTTCCACGGCCGGTTCTGCGGAGCCGAATTGCCGGGACGAACCCAATAGCACCTGTCCGGTGCGGCGCGGCTGCGCGTTGAAGGCCACCGAATCCGCCGTGGTAGAATGCGCGCTCTTCAAATATCCCAGCTCGACCAACACGTGGCGCACGAGGCCGGGATAGCGGTCGGTGATCAGCAGATGCCCTTTGCGCTTGCGCACCGCGATGCCCGCCGTCAGCTCGGGAGCCCAGGCGCCGGTAGCGTTCACCGTGACCGCCGCGCTCACTTCGCCGCCGCCGCGCAGCCGGATTCCGGCGCCGCTCAGCGCCGCGGCGGACTCGCGCAAGAGCACCGCGCCGCGCCGCTGCGCCTCCTGGATCAAAAACCGCGCCGCGCAGGGCGGGTAGATGGTGGCATCGTCCTGGACCAAGAGCGCGCCGGCAAGGCTTGGGCGCAAATGCGGCTCGGCTTCCGCCAGGGCGCGCCCATCCAGCGTGTGGGCGCGCACGCCGGCATGGTCGTAAACCTTCTGCTTGCGATGCACCTCGGCCATTTCCTCTTCGTCGGCCGCTACCCAGAGGGTGCCGCACTCCAGGTACTCCACGTCGGCAGGAAGGCTCGGCCGCAACGCCATCCACAGCTCGCAGGAATAGCGCGTCAAGGCCAATTGAGCCGGCGAATCGTCCATCACCACCAGGTGCCCCATGCCGGCCGCGGTGGCGCCGCCGCCGATGGGGCCCGGTTCCACCACCGCGACCGAGAGACCGGCCGCCGCGCACTCCGCCGCGCAGGCCGCGCCCACGATGCCGCCGCCCGCAATCGCTACGTCGTAGCTCGTGCCCATGGCATTAGCCCGCGGCAGGCGGGTTACCAACCCGCCGCAGGTTGCCAACCTGCCCCACGCCCCCGGATGCCGTAACAGAACGGGTCGCGCTCGTCGAGAATCAAATCGGCTTCCGCATTCACATAAGCGGAGCCCGTGATCTCGGGATAAATCTTTCCCTCCACCACCTGCACGCGTCCTTCGAAGATGCTGCCCACGATGCTTTCCTGCCGCCACACCGCGCCCGGTTGCAATTTGCCATCGGCGTAGAGGCACGCCAGCTTGGCGCTGGTCCCGGTGCCGCAGGGAGAGCGGTCGTAAGCTTTTCCGGGACAGAGCACGAAGCTGCGGCTGTCGGCCGCGCCGCTCGAAGGCGGCCCGAACAGTTCGATGTGGTCGATCTCGCGCCCGTCCGCGCCGGCGATCCCGGCCGCCTCGATCCCCTGGCGGATGCGCCACGCGCAATCGGTGAGCTCTTCGATACGCTGCATGGAAAGCTCCTGGCGGTGATCGTTGCACAGGAAAAACCAGTTTCCGCCCCACGCGATATCGCCATGCACGGTTCCGATGCCGGGCGCGTCCACGGCGACGCCGGCGGCGCTGCGATAGCTGGCCACGTTGCGGATCGTCACGCTGCCTTCGGGATTCAGCCGCGCCTCCACCGTTCCCGAAACCGTGTCCAATTTGCACGTGCCTTGGCGAATCCGGCCCATGTGGGCCAGGGTCACCACCAGCCCGATGGCGCCGTGCCCGCACATGTTCAGATAGCCGACGTTGTTGAAGAAGATCACGCCCGCGTCGCATCCGGCTTCGCAGGGTTCGCACAAGAGCGCGCCCACCATGGCGTCGCTGCCGCGCGGTTCGTTGACCACCGCGGAGCGGATGGCGTCGAATTCGTTGCGGAAGCGCTCCAGGCGCTGCGCCATAGGGCCGCTGCCCAGATTCGGGCCGCCCTCGACCACCACGCGCGTGGGTTCGCCGCCGGTGTGCGAATCGATGACGCGAATTTTCCTCATGGCCGCGCCGCCGCCGCCGGCAAGCCGGGCCGCGTGGCAATGGCCTGGCGAATGATTGCGAGAATCTCCGCGCGCTCCGCGCCTTCGATCCTGAGCCGCGGCCGCCGCACCATCTCGCTGCCCAGCCCTACTTCCTGCACCGCCAGCTTGATGTACTGCACCAGCTTGACGCGCGTGTCCAGGTGGAGCAGCGGCGTATACCAGCGGTACAAGGCGCGCGCCTGCTCCCATTGCCCGGCGGCGGCCAGGTCCCACAGCGCGCGGTTCTCTTCGGGAAAGGCGTTCACCAGGCCGGAGATCCATCCTTGCGCACCCAGCATGACGCTTTCCAGCACGAGGTCGTCCACGCCGGCGAACAGAATGTAGCGGCTGCCCACGATGTTGGCGAGGTCGGTGATGCGGCGCACGTTCTCGCTGGATTCCTTGATGGCCACCAGGTTGGGAATGTCGGCGAGCTGCGCGAACATTTCCGGCGTGATGTCCACGCCATACGAAACCGGGTTGTTGTAGGCCATCAGCGGCAGCACGGTGGATTGCGCCACGGCCCGGTAATGCGCCATGGTCTCGCGCTCGTCGGATTTGTAGACCATGGCGGGCAGGACCATCAGGCCGTCGACCCCGATTTTCTCGGCATCGCGCGCGAACTGGCACGCCAGAGGCGTGGTGTACTCGGCGACTCCCGTGAGCAGCGGGATGCGGCCGGCCACCGCGCGCTGCATTTCGCGCAGGACGGTGAGCTTCTCTTCGTACTCCAGGGCGGTGTTCTCTCCCACGGTTCCGAGAAACACCACGCCGTGGATGCCGGCGCGGATCAGGGCTTCCAGGTGCCGCGCGGTGGCGGCGAGGTCCAGCGATTCGTCGTCGCGGAATTGCGTGGTGATGGCGGGAAATACGCCTGTCCAATGAATTTTCATGGCCGTGCTCTTAATTTATCAAAGTGGGGCCGGCTGGCCAGCGCCATCCGGCAGCGCCGGTTGGCAACCGGCGCGCAGGATGCCATCCTGCCCTACGTCACCTGCCAGTAGACCGAATAGCGCTTGCCGAAGATGGTATTGAGCGGCGCCAGCGCCACATCCTTGCTCTGGCCGGTGGTGCGGAACGAGAGCGGGCCATCCGCCGGCTTGATCCAGGAAGCTGGATCGCCGCCGGCGTGGAACGAAGGAATTTCGATACCCGAGCGCGGAATGCGCGGGGCGTTCGGCCCCACGATCAAGCGCTCGGTCAAACCCTCCGAGCCCAGATCGCCCGCCAGCACGATGGGGCCGTAGAGGAAGGCCTGGGTGGCGTGGTCATCGGGCATTTCGGCAACCTGCAGATGCATGGGCAATTCCAGCTCGAGGCGGTCGCCGGGTTTCCAACTCCGCGTGATGGTGAGATAGCTGCCGGGCGCGGCCGAGGCCTCCAGCGCCTTGCCGTTCAACTTGACCGTGGGGCTGCTCCGCAGCCAGCTCGGAATGCGCAGGCGCATTGGCATGGCGCCGGGCCGCGCGGCCGTAACCAGCAGGGTGGTACCCGCCTGCTCGGGGAATTTGGTTTCCTGGCGCAGCTTGAATCCCTTTTCGGTCCAATCGAGCGCGGAAGGCACGAACAGATTGACGAAGAGCCCTTCCCCATCGTGCCAATAGATGCTGTTGTTCAGCTTGGAATATTCTTCCACGCCGGTCCCGGTGCAGCACCAGAAGGATTGGTCTTCGGTGTTGAACGTCTTCCAGGCGCCGGGCGTGAGCGAAAGGTAATACTGCGTGTAGCCGGTAATGGGCTGGATGGTGCCGAGGCGGTGATTGAGCAACAGGCGCTCGTAGTAATCGAAGTAGCGCGGGTCCCGCGTCCAGCCGTAAAGATGGCGCGTGAGCTTGAGCATGTTGTAGGCGCAGCAGCACTCGGCGGTCGCGACGCTCATCTTCAGCTCGTGGGCCAGCTGGCGCGGCTGCCCCTGCCAGGATTCGCCGTTGCTGGTGCCGCCGGTGACGTACGCGCGGGCGGTAACCACTTCGTACCAGAAGAAATCGGCGACATCGTGGAAGCGCGTATCGCCTGAGATTTCGTAGCGGCGGGCGGCGGCGATGACTTGCGGGATATGCGTGTTGACGTGCAGGCCGCGCAATTCGTCGCGGCGCGAGGCCAGGGGGTTGACGAAGCGCTTCTTGGTGAAGCGGTCGCCCACTTTGGCCCACCGGTCGTTATTCGTGGCGGCGGCGAGGTTGTAGAGCACCTCGGCCATGCCGCCGTATTCGTCCTCCAAGATTTGCTGCATGTGCTCTTCGGTTTTGGGAGCGCTCCACCGGTCGGCCCAATCCGCCATGTTCTGGACCACTTCGAGCGCCTGTTGGTTGCCACCGAGCTGGTGCATATCGAAGAGGCCGGCCATGATTTTGTGGATGGTGTAGAAAGGCGCCCAGGGCAGGGAAGGCGCGCCGGGGTCGGGCCGGCCGGTGGCGGGATCGAGGAGGCGCGGCTTGCCGGAGAGCGCGTCCAGGCGGTCGAAGAGCTCGGTGGGGAAAGCGCTCAAATATCCGCCGCCCAGCTTTTGTTGGCACTTGGCTAGCTCGGCGACCATGTAATCGCCCTTGCTTTGGGCTTCCTGGTCGCCGGTGGCGGCGAGCTGCGCGCTGGCGGAAAGAAAATGGCCGGTGAAGTGGCCGCGCAGTTCGGTGCCGCGCTTGCCATCGGCGGGAGCTTCCCAGCCGCCCAAAGGTTTGGCGTCGCCCACGGAAAGGCCGGCGTTCTGCCGGAAATTGTAGAGCAGGCGGCCGGCGGCGAGACGGTTCATGTAACCGCGATTCCATTCGGCAGCTTCGGTGAACCGGCTGGGCAGCAGCTTGACCTGCGCCATGGGGAAGGGCAGGGCTTTGGCGGCAACGTCCCGGCGAGTGAATTCGATGGGCCCTTCGAAAGGCGGAACTTCGGGCGGCGGGCCAAAGCGGCGCGGAGGAGTGGGCGCGGCGGGCTGTTGCGCCCGGAGCGCGGGAGCGGCGGCTGCTCCGGCGGCTCCTCCGGCAAATACGGCGGCAAAATTGCGCCGGCTGAGGCGCGCGGATTGGCTTGGTTTCGTCATCGGTTTCATTTTACCGTCCACTTCTGAATGCCTACAGAAAAGTTCGGCTGCATGGTCACTTCCACGCGCAAGCCGGTGGTAGTCACGGGTTGAAAGCCGACCGGGTTGAAGCGATCTTTCTCGACGCCATAGGGGCTGGCCGCCACCACCGGTTTCCACTCTTCGCCGTCTTTATACAAAATGCGCCAGCGGGCGGGGACGCGCACCGCGCCGTGGCCGGTATCGTCAAACCAATAAAGCTGGCATGCGGACACCGTGGCCGGTTTTTCGAAGGTGTAAGCCACCCATTCCTGGCCGCCCAGCTCCGGCCACCAGTCGAAGTAAGAAGCGGGGTCGCTGGAGGACGCCGGAATTTCGCCATCGTGAATGGCTTCGGGGTTGTGCTGCGGCTTGCCGGAGACCGTTATTCTGGCGGTGGTGGCGAGCGTGGGATAGGGCTCCGGCCGGGCACTGGATTCGCTTTCGGGCAGCCACACCATCATCTGGCCGCGGCCGCGATTGGCCCAGGCGTAATACGGAATGGCGGTAAAAGGCTGCTCGGTTGTGGTGATTTTGCCTTGCGCGTCGTAGGCCAGCGCCGCGGCCTTGCCGGTGATCACTTCCACGCCGTTCAGCAGCGTGGGGCGATATTCGGCGCTGAGATGGGCCGAAGCGGGAAGCACCAGGTTGCGCACTTTCCCCTGGGGATTGTCGACCCATTCGGCGGTGTAGACGATGGGACCGCGCTGGAGCGCCACGCGGCCGCGGTCGGACGCCACATTTTCATTGGCCACCACGCGGCGCACCGGCATGGGAAGATTCAGCTCGATAACATCGCCCTTCTTCCAGGTGCGGTTCAGAACCACGTACCCTTTTTCCAGTTCGAGCGGCACAGGTTTGCCGTTGACCTTGAGGGTGGGCGCGAGGGTGGATTTGCCGGCGAAGCGGTAGAGGTCCGTGGCAACGGGTTGGTTTCGCGCCCAGCCGGGAATGCGCACGCGAATGGCGAGGAGCGCGGGCTGGCCGGGATCGACCGTCATCCTGACGGCGCCCTCCCAGGGATAGCGCGTCTCCTGCACCATTTTGACGGTGCGGCCGTCATCCAGCCGGATATCGGCGGAACTGGCCACGAAGAGGTTGACCCAGATGGCGCTGCCGCGCTGCGCGTAGACATAGCCGGGAACGGAGGCCATGAAGCGCGTGATGTTTCCGGGACAACAGGCCACGCCGAACCAGGGGCTGCGCTGATCTTTGGACGCCAGGCCGGTGGCCTCCAGCGGGTTCTGGTAAAAGAATGTCTTGCCGTCCAGCGAGACGCCCGAGACCAGGCCGTTATAGAGCGTGCGCTCCATGACGTCGATATAGCGGGCGTCGGCATGCAGCAGGAAGAGGCGGTGATTCCAGAAATCGTTGCCCACGGCGGCGCAGGTTTCGTTATAGGCGCTCAGGTTGGGCAGTTCGTAATCCGCGCCGAAGGATTCGCCGGCGGCGCACGCGCCGATGCCTCCGGTGATATGCAGCTTTTTGCCGGCTACGTTTTCCCAGATTTTGTCGAGCGCGTTGACGTAAGCGGTGTCGCCGGTGAGCGCGGCCACGTCCGCCATCCCGGAGTACATGTAGACGGCGCGCACGGCGTGGCCGCCGGTGACGGCTTCGGATTGATCGACCACGCGCGCCTGCGCCTCAACGTAGGGATTGCCCGCGCCGCGCTCGGCGCTGTTGGGCCCGCGCGAATCCAGCATGAATTTGGCGAGATCGAGATAACGCTGGTCGCCGGTCACGCGGTAGAGCTTCGCCAATCCCATTTCGACAATCTGGTGGCCGGGCCAGATGGCCTGTTTGCCGGGACCGAACGTGTCGCACAGCAGGTTGGCGGTTTTGATGGCGACATCCAGCAGGGTGCGTTTTCCGGTGGCCTGGTAATGCGCCACGGCGGCTTCGTAGAGATGGCCCAGGTCGTATAACTCATGGCTGTTGACGCCTTCCAGAACCCAGCGCTGCGGGCCGCTCCAGGGGTGCGGATGCAAGGGATCGATGGTGCGCGCGGTATAGAGATAGCCATCCGGTTCCTGCGCGGCGGCGATTCTGGCGATGAGCCCGTCGAGGTAGCGATCGAGCTGGGGATCGGGGTGCACGCTGAGGGTGTAGGAAGCGCCCTCGATCACTTTATAGACGTCGCTATCGTCGAAGGGATAAGCGGGCGGCTTGCGATTGGCGAGAGGCTCGCCGCGCAGGACCGTGGCGGCGCGCACGAAGTTTTCGATGCGGCCGGTCTCTTCCTCTTTTTGAAAGGCGAAGGGAATGGTGACGACGCGATTGGTTTCGATGCGCGGGGCCCAGAAGCCGTCATCGAGGTGCACGGCGGTGAAGGGGACGGGCTTGACGGGGTAGTCGCGCGCATCCTGCGCGTGGGCCGCGAGGGCCAGCAGGAGGCATGCCGCGATCGCTTGCATGATGGCAGCCATTATAGTGCGGTGAGACGTGGATTGGCGGGCCGGACCAATTAGCAATCGGTCCGCCGGCTGCCGGCCTGCCCTACATTGAGTAGAATGGCTGTCATGATTTTCCAGTTGCGAAGACGGAGCGCCGTTTCCTTTACAGCCGCGGTGCTGTGCGCGCCGGGACTGTGGGGGCAGGGAACCCTGGCGGATTACGAACGGGCGCAGGGGCTGCAAGCGAAGGCTCCCGGGCTGGTGGTGAACACGCCCGGGACCATCGCCTGGATCGGCAATTCCGATCATTTCTGGTATCCCCTGGCGGTGAAGGGCGGGACGGAATTCATGCTGGTGGATGCGGCGGCGGGGAGTAAGAAACCGGCCTTCGATCACGACAAACTGGCGGAAGCGATCTCGACGGCCACGGGCCATCGTTACACGGCTCTGGCGCTGCCGTTTGCGCCGCCGGCGGGCGGACGGCGCGGCGGCGGAGGAGGGCGCGGCGCCGCTCCCACAAGCGCTCCGCTTACCTTTCTGGACGGCGAGCGGTCCATCGAGTTCGGCGCCGGCGGCTCCCTGTATAAATGCAGCCTGACGGAATATAAGTGCACCAAGGAAGGCGCAATTTCGAGCACCGGCCTGGGACGCGGGGCGCGCGGCGGATCGCCGGAAGACGAGGCGATGGCGAACCCGGAGGGGCCGGGCGGCGACCCGCTGGACGGCCTCGAGTATCAGCCGCCGGCTTCGCAGCAGGACGACGGCGCAGGGTTGGGCGCCGGGCGCGGGCAGCGCGGTTGCGCGCCGCGGCCGCAGAACCGCGCGGCGGCGCAGGCGCAGGGACGCGGCGGGCGGATGGGCGTGGGCTCGCAATTCCCCGGACAGCTTCCGCCCGAAGCTCCCGAGGTTTGCGGCTCCTTCGACGGCCAATGGGAAGCGTTTATCGAAAACTATAACGTGTTCCTCAAACAGCCGGATAGTAAGGATCCGGCCAAGCCGCTGAGTTATGACGGATCGGAAGGCAATTACTATACGCTGCGGTCCATCGCCTGGTCGCCCGATTCCAAAAAGTTAGTGGCCTATCATACACGCCCGGGTTATGACCGCGAGGTGCACTATATCGAATCGTCGCCGGCCGACCAGATTCAACCCAAGCACATGACGATTCACTATCAAAAGCCGGGCGATGCTTTGGATATCGCGTATCCGGCGCTGTTTGACGTGGCCACGAAGAAGGAAATCGAAATCGGCCGCGGCCTGTTTCCCAATCCTTTCGATATTACGCCGCCGGTGTGGTGGAAGGACAGCCGCGGTTTCACGTTCGAATACAATCAGCGCGGGCACCAGGTGTACCGCGTGATTGAAGTGGACGCGCAGAGCGGCCAAGCGCGCCCCCTGATTACCGAGGAAAGCAAGACGTTCATCTACTATAACCAGTTGGGGCCGGGGCTTTCGGCGGGACGGAGATACCGGCACGATATCAATGACGGGAAGGAAATCATCTGGGCTTCGGAGCGCGACGGCTGGGAACATTTGTATCTCTACGACGGCGCGGCCGGCCGGGTGAAGAACCAGATTACGAAAGGCGACTGGCTGGTGCGCAATGTGGATTATGTGGATGACGAGAAGCGCCAGATCTGGTTTGAAGCCGGAGGCATGATCGCGGGACAGGATCCGTACTTCACGCAATACTGCCGCATTAACTTCGACGGCACGGGATTGACCCGGCTTACCGAAGCCGATGGCGCCCACACGGTGGAATTTTCGCGCGACCGCAAATATTACGTGGATACCTGGCAGCGGGTGGACCTTCCGCCGGTGGCGCAACTGCGCCGCACGGAAGACCAGAAAGTGGTGATGGACCTGGACAAGGGCGATGCTTCGGCTCTGCTGGCGGCCGGTTTCCGCTTTCCCGAAGTCTTCGTGGCGAAAGGGCGCGACGGCAGGACGGACATCTGGGGGATCATCATCCGGCCCACTAACTTCGATCCGCACAAGAAGTACCCGGTGATCGAAAACATTTACGCGGGGCCGCAGGGGTCTTTCGTACCCAAGACCTTCAGCGCCGTTTCGAGCGACCAGGCGCTGGCCGAGCTGGGATTCATCGTGGTGCACATCGACGGCATGGGCACCAGCAACCGCTCGAAGGCTTTTCACGACGTGGCTTTTCAAAATCTGGGCGACGCGGGATTCCCGGACCGCATTCTGTGGCATAACGCCGCGGCGGCGAAATATCCTTACTACGATATTTCGCGGGTGGGGATTTTTGGAACTTCGGCGGGCGGGCAAAATGCCCTGGGCGCGCTGTTGTTCCATCCGGAGTTCTATAAGGTTACGGTGACCAATAGCGGCTGCCACGATAACCGCATGGACAAGATCTGGTGGAACGAGCAGTGGATGGGCTGGCCGGTGGGGCTGCAATATGCGGCGTCGTCCAATGTGGACAATGCGTACCGGCTGCAGGGCAAGGCGCTGATCATTGTGGGAGAGCTGGATACCAATGTGGACCCGGCCTCGTCCCTGCAGGTGGTGAATGCGCTGGTCAAGGCGCACAAGCATTTCGACATGCTGTATATTCCCGGACAGAATCACGGGGTGGCCGTATTGGGGAGCGAGCATGATCGCGACGATTACTTCGTTCACCATCTGCTGGGAGTCGAGCCGCCGGATTGGAACCGCGTGTCGCTGCCCGCAGAACCGGCGGAGCCGGCGGCCGGCGGAAATTGAGGGGATTATTTGCAGCCGGGCAGGACAAACGATCCGATGCGGGTGGTGGAGGATGCCGCGCCGCTTTTGAGATAGTTCCCAACGAACCAAAAGGTACAATCGTCGGAGGGATCGACGGTGATGTTGGTGTAATCTTCCCAGCGCAGGCTGCCGGTCTGCGAGGCTTGTCCCTCCGCCAGCACGGACTCGTGGAAAGTAAGTTGGCCCTTGGGATCTTTGGCCAGGCGCGCCGCGAAACGCTGGCCGGGATAGTGGGGATCGCCGCCGAAGGAATAGCCCACACCGATGCCGCCTTTGCGATCCATGGCCATGCTTCCCAGCCAGCGATAAAACGCGTCGGGGGCGTAAGTGCCCTGCTGGTACAACACGGGGTCGCGCTGTTTATTGAGGCGGAACTCGTACCAGCGCACGCCGCCAGTGTGCGCGGCGGTTGCCACGGAATGCTCCGCCAGGATGGACTCATGATCGCCGAAGTTGCGGTAGACCAGGCGCTGGATCAGCTTGTCGCCTTGCGAATCCAGCCGCCGGTCCGTTCCCGGCTGCGAGACGCAGTTACTCAACTGGCCGTCGCATAGATAGTGATAGGGCGCCACCGCGATTTTTTGCGGCATCGAGACGGTGGTTTTGGAGGCGTCGTTCCAATCCACGTGGACTTTGTAGAAGTAGATGCCGTCGTCTTGGAAGATCTTCATGAGCTGCGTGCCGCCGGTGGACATCATGATGTTGGGCGCGCCCGCCGGCGGCAGCCGTTTGCCATCCACGTCGGCGTTCAGCATGAAGACGCCGCCGTCAATCACCACGCACTGCTCGGTAGCGGGCAGGCCCTGGAGCATGCGGTTGCGGTCGGCGATGCAGTCGTGCTTTTGGGTAATGACGTCCGGCAGCAGGTTGTCGCTGGTGCTGGTGGGGTTGTAATAGCCGTCGGGCCAAACCGCCGGCCGGGGATAATCGGGAAACAGCGGGCGCTGGAATTCGTAGCGATAGTAAGGACCCAAGGGGTCGGAAGTGGCGCTCACCGCGTAACACATGGCATAGGGGCCTTGCGGATTGCCGGGCGGCCGCGTGAAAACCGGGACCACGATCAGCCAGCGGTCGGCCAATTGGTCGTAGCGCACCACCGAATCGCTGTTGTTGCTCACGCCGCAGCGGACGCCGAAGCCGGCGAAAACGGTGTTGTTGGGCACGGCGCCATAGAGCAACTCGCCGGTGGCATGATACTTCTTACCCTTCTTGGTGAAGACCGCCAGGTTGCCGTTGAGGATTTCGAAGATATGGTTGGGGCCGACGGCCAGGCTGATGTCAATGCCGCCGCGGCCCGCGCCGCCGCGCCCCGCGTTGGCATCGGGTGAGTTGATGGCGCCGGGAAACGCGCGGCCGGTGAAGCCTTCGCCGAGGCCGTCAAAGGCGGCCACGGGTGGGATGGCGGGACGCTTCCCTTGCGTGGTCTGCTCGACGGCTGCGCCGGCGGCGGAAATTTCCGGCGCGGGCGGCGGAGGTGGAACCGGCGGAGCGCCGCCCGCCCTTCCCGCACGTCCTCCCGCGCGGGCCGCGCCGGCGCCGCCGCGCGCTGCCGGAGGCGCCGGCGGAGTAGCGCCCAAACCCGTACCCGGTCCTTGCGCCGCGCCTTCCCGTACCGGCCGGCTTTCCACGGCGGGATGAATGACCACCTGTTTATCGGGGATGAACTGCGCCATGGCCTCCAGCGGCGGGGACATATCGAAAAGAGTCGCGGCGCGCGCGTCCACGGCGGGCGTCCTTGGGGCGGCGGCGATTACCAAGGCGGCCGCGGCCAGGGCCAGGGCCAGGGAAAATTTCATGGAAGTCCTCGCGAAGAAGCGACGATAGCACATTCCTCGTGGGGCAGGATGTTATCCTGCGCGCCGATTGTCAATCGGCGCTCTGCGGCTGGCCGGCAAGTGTCCGGAAGCGGGTTGCCAACCCGCCGCCGGCTGCCGGCCTGCCCCACAAACCGCCAAACTCCGGCGAGGGGCCCGACACGGCTCACGGAGCCAGCGCGGACGAGACCTCGGCGGGGATCGAAGAAATCGTGAAACTGGTGCACGGGAAGAGTCCGTCGACCAAGATCCTGCTGCTGGGGATTCTGCCCAGCCAGGTTTGGGATGTGAAATCGCGGAAGGATGCCGAGGTGAACCAGTATCTGGCGAAGCGCTACAGCGGAGTTGCCTATCTGACCTATCTCGATATCGGCGACATTTTCCGCAAGAATGGGCAGCTCGACACCAGTCTGTTTTACGATCCGCATGTGCCCGCGCGGGGGGCGCTGCATCCCGACACCCTGGGCCAGCACCGCATGGCGGCGGCAATCGAGCCGGCGCTGTCTAAGTTGCTGGGAGACCGGTGTAAGTGCGAGCAGAGCGCATCGCCAGGAGTGGCGAACGGGCACGCAGCAGTGCGTGCGCCACTTAGGGTCCGCGCAACAATAACACTTCACCAGTAGTCGCGACAAACACATTACTTGCGGCTGCCAATTTCACTTTATTCCCCTCGCAGTAGCCACTCCACCCCAATATCGATAGCCATCA
>Ga0181521_10001449_pt1 | contig 29509 bp, 27 predicted proteins | sample PEATcosm2014_Bin_32_FD_119764 | JGI IMG/M metagenome (GOLD analysis project Ga0181521, IMG submission 119764) | Peatland microbial communities from MTU Mesocosm Facility, Houghton, MI, USA - PEATcosm2014_Bin02_60_metaG | ecosystem: Environmental > Terrestrial > Soil > Wetlands > Peat | place...
GACGATCGGCAGGTTGAGGCGGATGTTTCGCGTCAGGCGCGTCGACAGATCGACCTCGCCCGGCAGCACCTCGGAGTACGCCGGCACCAGCAGTACGTCGTCGAAGGTGAGCGCTTCGTGGTCGATTCGCATGGACAGCCCTCTGCCGCTGGATCCTGCGGCGGGGCCGATGCGGCGCCTGCGCGCTCCGCCGGGGAGCCGTGAGTAAAGCCGGATATTCTACCCACTGGCGTCGCTCTGGTAAACCCGCGCCGACGAAGAGTTAAGATGGGCCATGGACCGCCTCTCCGACGCCCCCGCCGGACGCGACATCTACAGCGTCACGCGCCTGAACCGCGAGGTGCGGGCGCTGCTCGATTCGGGGCTGCCGGCGCTGTGGGTCGAGGGTGAGGTGTCGAACCTTGCCCGCCCGGCGTCGGGCCACTGGTACTTCACGCTCAAGGATTCCGGGGCACAGGTACGCTGCGCGATGTTCCGCAGCGCCAACCTGCGGGTGCGGGTCGCGCCACGCGACGGCCTGCAGGTGCTCGTCCGCGCGCGGGTCAGTCTCTACGAGCCGCGCGGCGACTACCAGCTGATCGCCGAGCATCTCGAGGAAGCCGGTGAGGGCGCCCTCAGGCGCCGCTTCGAGGAACTGAAAGCGCGCCTCGCGGCGGAGGGACTGTTCGATACGGCGGCGAAGCGGCCACTGCCGCGCCTGCCGCGGCGCATCGGCGTGATCACCTCACCGAGCGGGGCCGCGATCCGCGACATCCTGCACGTGCTGAGGCGCCGCTTCGCGGCGGTGCCGGTACTCCTCTACCCCGTGGCCGTCCAGGGCGCGGGCGCCGCCGCCGAGATCGCGGCGGCCATCCGTCGCGCGAGCGTCCGCGCCGAGGTCGACGTGCTGATACTGGCCCGCGGCGGCGGCTCCCTCGAGGACCTGTGGGCGTTCAACGAGGAGGCGGTCGCGCGGGCGATTCGCGAGTGCCGCATTCCGGTGGTCGCCGGCATCGGCCACGAGGTCGATTTCACGATCGCCGACTTCGCGGCCGACGTGCGGGCGCCGACTCCGTCCGGGGCCGCCGAGCTCGCGGTACCCGACCACACCGAATGGCTGCGCGCGCTGGCGGCGAGCGCGGCACGACTCGCGGGGGCGTGGCGCCGCCGCGCCGCGACCTGCCGCGAGCGGCTGAACTGGCTGGCGATGCGTCTCGCGCGCGTGCACCCGCGCGAGCGGCTCACGCTGCGCGCGCAGCGGCTCGACGAACTCGAGGCGCGCCTCGGCCGCGCGCTTGGCACCGCGCTGGCAGCCGCCCGCGCCCGGCTGCTCGCCGCAACGCGCACGCTGAACGCCGTGAGCCCGCTCGCGACGCTGGAGCGCGGCTACGCGATCCTGGTCACCGCCGACGGGCGCCTGGTGCGCGCGGCGCGCGAGGTGGCCCCGGGCGAGGCAGTCGCGGCGCGCACCGGCCGCGGCACGGTGCACGCCACCGTCACGCGGACCGAAGACTGAGCAGGCAGCGCCGGACCGGCGGTGCGCGCTCGCCCGCCACGGCCGCGCGCCGCGTGCCTGCATGCCGTTACCGCTCGCGGGCGTGCCGTACCAGCCGCTTGCGCTTCTTGCGCTGTCGCTCGGTGAGCACGTTGCGGCGGCCGGCGAACGGATTGGTGTCGGAGCGGAACTCGACCCGCACCGGCGTGCCGTGCAGCCGGAACGCCTCGCGGAACGTATTGACCAGGTAGCGGCGGAACGTCTCGGGCACGTGCTCCACCTGGTTGCCGTGCACGACGATCAGCGGCGGATTGCGGCCGCCCTGGTGGGCGTAGCGGAGTTTGATGCGTCGGCCGCGCACCAGCGGCGGCTGGTGCGCTTCCAGCGCTTTCTCCAGCACCCGGGTCAGCTCCGGCGTCGGCAGGTCCCGTAAGGCCGCCTCGGCCGCGTGGCGCGCGGCGCCCAGCAGATCGCCGACCCCGCTGCCGTGCAGCGCCGAGATGAAATGCCGCGGCGCGAAGTCGAGAAACGGCAGCTTGAGCGCCAGCTGATTACGGATGTGGTCACGCTGCTCCGGCGGAATGTGGTCCCACTTGTTCACCGCCAGTATCAATGCCCGGCCGCGCTCGGCGACGTGACCGAGGAGGTTCGCGTCCTGGTCGGCAATGGTCTCGTGCGCGTCGAGGACACCGATCACGACGTGGGCCTCGTCGATCGCCTGCAGCGCCTTGACGACGCTGAACTTCTCGACGGCTCCCTCGACGCGTGCGCGACGCCTCACACCGGCCGTGTCGATCAGCACGTAGCTCCGCCCGTCGCGCTCGAAAGGGACATGCACGCTGTCGCGCGTCGTGCCTGGCTCGTCGAATGCGACCAGACGCTCCTCGCCGATCAGCCGGTTGATCAGCGTGGACTTGCCGACGTTGGGGCGGCCGACCACGGCAATGCGGATCGCCTGGTCCGGTCCCTCGGCCGCGGCCGGCTCCGCGGGCGCAAGGCCGGCAAGCATCGCGGTCGTCAGCGCATCGATCCCCTCGCCGTGCGCCGCGGCGATCGGCAGCGGCGCACCGAGCCCGAGCGCATGGAACTCGAGCGCGGCAAGCTCGGCATCCAGACCCTCGCACTTGTTGGCCGCGACCAGCACGGTCTTGCCGAGGCGGCGCAGGCGCTCCGCCACGTAGCGATCCGCGGTGGTGGGACCCGCCTGCGCATCGACCACCAGCACCACGCGGTCGGCCTCGGCGACCGCGCGCTCGGTCTGGGCCGCCATCAGCGCTTCGAGCCCGCCGGGCGACTCGACGAGCCCGCCGGTGTCGATCACGATGTAGTGGCCGCCGCGGCGACCGAAGCCGTATTGCCGATCGCGCGTCAGCCCGGGAAGGTCGGCGACGAGCGCATCGCGCGTGCCCGTGAGCACGTTGAACAGCGTCGACTTGCCGACGTTGGGCCGCCCCACGAGCGCGATGACCGGCAGCATCGGCAGCGCCTACCCGGTCCCATCAGCGCGGGCGGGCGCGCAGCGCATAGATGCGCCCCGCATCGGTCTGCACGTAGACGATCCCGTTTGCGACCACCGGCGCGTTGGTCACGCGACCCTTGTGGGTCCCGATGCGTCCGACGAGCGCGCCGCTCGCGCGGTCGATCCAGTGGACGAAGCCCTGGAAGTCCGCGACCACGAGCGCATCGCCGTCGATCGTCGGCGTGGTGAGCCCGCGGCGCAGCAGCCGATCCTGCTGCCAAATCGGCGTGCCGTCACGGCGTCTGAGCGCCTGCACGCTGCTGTCGGCCGTCGTGACGAACAGCGTCTCCCCGTCGAGCGCCACACCCCGGTTGCTCGACAGGTCGCGGGACCACCACACCTGGCCGGAGTCGAGCGCCAGCATCGCGACCCGCCCCTGGAAACCGGCGACGAACACGTCGTGCCCCGACACCTCGATGCGACCATCGATGTCGACCAGCCGCTCGAGCTCGGTCTTGCCGCGCGGCGGGATGACGGCCGTCTCCCACAGGACGTCGCCGTTGCCCAGTCCGTAGGCGGCCACCTTGCCGTTGTCGAAGCCGCAGATGACCGTGTCGCCCGCGAGCACCGGTGTCGAGGTCCCGCGCAGCGTCAGCCGTGGCACCGGCTCCTCGTTGCTCCACAGCTCGCGGCCGGTGTCGGGCGCGAGCGCCCGCACCCGGCCGTCGACGGTCCGGATCACGATGGCCTGCGCGGTGATGACCGGCGCCGCGAGCACTTCGCCGGTCGTCCGCACCTGCCAGCGCTTGGCCCCGGTGGCCGCATCGAGCGCCACGACGCGCCCGTCGCTGGCGCCCGCGACCACGAGCCTGTTACCGACCGCCGGGCCGGCCGACAGGTTCAGCTTGGTCTTGGTGCGCCACAGGCTGTGGCCCGACGCCGCATCGAACGCGTGCACGGAGCCGTCCGCGCCGGCCGCGTAGAGCCGCCCGCCGTCGACCGCCGGCGCGAGTGCCAGCCGCAGTGCGCGGTCCTTGCCGCCGAGGCTGACCTCCCACAGGCGCTGCACGGAGACGCGCGCATTGATCGCGACGAGCGCCGCGGGCGGCTCGACGTCCTTGTCCTTCGAGCAGGCGACCAGCGCGCACGCGAGGGCGAGCGAGGCGGTCGCGAACCCAAGGCGCGGCAAGGCCCTCATGGCTTGGTGCCCGCGGCCGCCGGCGCCGCGGCGGGCTTCGCTGCCGGCGGCGCGCCGCCGAGCGATTCAATCTTGAGTTCGACGAGATCGCGGTTGCCGGTCCCGTCGGTCTGCGCGGCCAGCGCCGCGCGCCACGCGGCGAGCGCGCCGGTGCGGTCGCCTTTGTCGGCGAGCGCATCGCCGCGCACCTCGGCGAAGGCGGCGCTCGCGGCCTCGGCCGGCGCCCCTGCCAGCGTCGCCAGCGCCAGGTCGGGCTTGCCGTCGGCGCGTTGCACCCGGGCGAGCCGCAGGCGCGCGATGACCCGCAGCTCCGGGTCGCGCGAGCTCTGCATCACGCTGTCGAGGTGGCGCGCGGCATCGGCTAGCTGGTTCGACTCGACCTCGAAGCGTGCGAGTCCGAGCTCGGCGAGATCCGCGTACGGCGTGCGCGCGTAGTCCGCCCGCAGCTCGGCGACGAGCCGCGTCGCGCCAGCCTGGTCGGCGCGCGCCAGCGCATCCAGCACCTCCGAGTACTTCTGGTTCGCCGTCGTCGACTGACGCTCGCGCCAAGCCTGGAACTGCTGGTAGCCGACGATCATGCCGAGGCCGATCACCAGGCCCGCGATCGCCCACGGGGCGTTTTCCTTGAACCAGCCGCGGACCTGCTCGATCTGCTCGCGCTCCGACAGATAGTCTTCCACTAACCTCTCCCGCCTGATTGAGTTGCGCCCGTCAGCGGCCGCGATCTTGCCGGCCGCTGTCGGCGCCGTCCACTGCCCGCTCGCGGCCAAGCAGCCGCGCGAGGCGCTGCGCCAGCTCGCCCAACGGGCACTCCTGCTGGCCGCCTTCGCCACGCAGCGCCTTGACCGTCGCGACGCCCTTGGCGAGCTCGTCCTCGCCGATGACGACCGCGAGCTGCGCGCCGCTCTTGTCGGCGCGCTTGAACTGGGCCTTGAAGCTGCCGCCGCCGAGGTCGGTCTCGAGCCGCAGCCACGGCAGCTCGTCGCGCAGCCGCTCGGCGAGCGCGAGACCGTGCTCGGCCGCCTGCGCGCCCGCCAGCACGCAATACACGTGCGGGACTTCGGCAGCGGCGGTGAGCCCGAGTTCCTGCATCAGCAGCACGATCCGTTCGATTCCGAGCGCCCAGCCGATCGCCGGCGTCGGCGTCCCGCCGAGCTGGCCGACCAGCCCGTCATAACGGCCGCCCGAGCAGATGGCGTTCTGCGACCCGAGCGCGTCGGTGGTCCACTCGAACACGGTGCGGCTGTAGTAGTCGAGGCCGCGCACCAGGCGCGGGTTCACCACGTACCCGACCCCGGCGGCCTCGAGCCGCGCCGTGAGCCCCGCGAAGTGCTCGCGCGAGGCCGCGTCGAGGTAATCGCCGAGCAGTGGTGCGGCGGCTATCAGCGCCGCGAGTGCGGGGTTCTTGCTGTCGAGGATCCGTAGCGGGTTGCCCGCGAGCCGCCGGCGGCTGTCGGCATCGAGCGCGGCCGAGTGTGCCGCGAAATAGGTGCGCAGCGCCTCGCGATATGCGCCGCGCGCGGCGTCGGTACCCAGCGAGTTGAGCTCGAGGCGTACGCGGCTGATACCGAGCTCGCGCCACAGCCGCGCCGACAACATGATCAGCTCGGCGTCGACGTCCGGGCCCTCGTAGCCGAAGGCCTCGGCGTCAATCTGGTGAAACTGCCGGTAGCGGCCCTTTTGCGGCCGTTCGCCGCGGAACATCGCGCCGAGCGTGAACACGCGGTGGCGCTGGTTGTGAAGCATGCCGTTCGAGATCGCCGCGCGCACGATGCCGGCGGTGGCCTCGGGACGCAGCGTCAGGCTGTCGCCGTCGCGGTCGTCGAAGGTGAACATCTCCTTCTCGACGATGTCGGTGTCCTCGCCGATCGCCCGCTTGAACAGCCCGGTGCGCTCGAGCAGCGGCACGCGGATCTCGCGGTACCCATAGCGGGCAAAGACGCTGCGCGCCGCCGTCTCGACGCGCTGCCACCAGCGCGCCTCGTCGGGCAGCACGTCGTTCATGCCGCGCAGTGGCTCGATGATGTCGGTCACTTTGCAGAATCGTCCTGGCCGGGTTAATTCACGGCGCCATCGCCGGCGACCACCAAACGCGCGGTTGCCGCCGCGCGGCGCGAAGCCGGCACGCCGACCGTGCGCTCGCGGACGCTGAGGCGAACGCCGTCGGCGTAGCCGAGGAACACGCGCCACGGTCCGGGCCCCGGCAGCGAGCGGCGCTCGCCGGGACGCAGCAGGTCGTATAGCAGCCGTGCCCCGGTCGGGGAATACACCTCAACCCAGCACTCCTGGCCGGCCGTGACCACGAGCGGGTCTGCGCCGCGCGTCGCAGCCGCGCGGGGCGACACGCCGCGGGCCGGCACGTCGGCCGGCGCCGCGGGCCCGACGTCCGAGGCGGCGGCGGCGGCCACACCGGTCGCGGGGAGCCGTGGCGACGGCGCGTGGGCGAGCCTCCACCACCACAGGCCGCCGGCGAGGCCCGCGGCCACAAGCAGCGCAGCCGGCCGCTTGAACCTCGACCAGTCGCGCGACGGCGGGGGTGCGTGGGCGGCCGGAATCAGCGTCGGCGTCGCGGGGCAACCCGACAGAGCCTCGTAGCCGGCGAGCAGCTCCTCGACCGGGAGCTCGAGGAAGCTGGCGTAGTTTCTCAGGAAGCCGCGCGCGTACACCGGCGCATCGAAGGCCGCAAAGTGATCGGCCTCCATCGCCTCGATCAGGCGCGCCTCGACGTGCAGAGCCTCGGTCACCGCCGCGACGCCGAGCGCGCGCTGCTCGCGTGCCGCGCGCAGCGCCGCGCCTGGGCCCTGGGTCCGTGCCGCCTCGCGGGGCCGGGCCAGTGCCGCCGCAGCGGTCATTCACCACCCGAACCGCCGCGCAGCTCTCGCGCCTGGCTGGAACCCGGGAAATCATGCTGCAGCTGGGTCGCGTAGCGGCTTTCTTCAGCGTGATCGCCTAACGCGCGTCCGATGCGCACCGCAAGCAGCAGCGCGTCCGGCGTCGCCGGGCCATTCACCAGATAGCGCTGCATGTACACGTGCGCGAGGGGTCCGGCGCCGCGCGCCAGCGCCAGGTCCGCCATCTGCAGCAATGCATCCGGGTAGTCGGCGCGAATGGCGAGGGACTTGCCGAACAGTTCCTCGGCCCGCTTCAGGTTGCCGGCGCTGCGGGCGCAGACGCCGGCGTTGGCGTAGGCGACTTCGGGCGTCGCATAGGACGGACTGTGGGCCGCCTGCTCGAACAGCTTCTGGCCCTGCTCCCAGTTGCCGCGGCGGCACTGGAACACCGCGTAGTTGTTCACCATATCCGCGTCCTTGGGCGCGAGCCGCAGGGCCGCAGAGTAATGCTTGTCGGCCTGGTCGGGCTCCAGCAGCCGCTCGTAGACGAGCCCGGCGGCGCTCTGGACCGCAGGGTCCTTGTCGTTCTCCTTCAGTGCCTTCTCGATCTTGTTGCGCGCCTCGGCGACGTCGTTCTGCTTGAGATAGGCGACCGCCAGCTGCGCGTTCAGGCGCGCCGCAGTGACCTTCGGATCCGGATCGGGCGCGCGTTTTTCGACGGCCGATCCGGCCGCGGCCGCGAGCGACAGTATCGCCACAACAATCAGGCGCTTCATGCGTCCACCGTCACGGCGATCGTTTTGGATCCGAGCCGGACCGTCGTGCGGTCATGAACACGCCCGGCGAGCTGTCCGCAGGCGGCATCGATATCCCCGCCCCGGGTGCGCCGCACCGTCGCGGTGAGGCCGTGCGCGTTGAGGTAGTCGCGGAAGCGCCCGATGACCGCGACCGGGGAGCGGCGGTACGAGGTGCCGGGGAACGGGTTGAACGGAATCAGGTTGACCTTCGCATCATGGCCGGCGAGCAGACCGACGAGCTCCCGCGCGTGCTCCGGCTGGTCGTTGACGCCGTCGAGGAGCACGTACTCAAAGGTGATGCTGCGGCCGTTCTGCGCACCGAGGTAGTGCCAGCAGGCCTCGAGCAGCTCCCGGATCGGGTGCCGGCGGTTGATCGGCACCAGCTGGTCGCGCAGCGCGTCGTTCGGTGCGTGCAGCGACACCGCGAGCGCGACGTTGGTGTCCTCGGCGAGCCGGTAGATCTGCGGCACGAGCCCAGAGGTCGACAGCGTCACGCGGCGCCGCGACAGGTCGAAGCCCCGGTCGTCCATGAACAGCTGCAGTGCCGGCAGCACGGCGCGGTAGTTGGCGAGCGGCTCGCCCATCCCCATCAGCACCACATTGGTGATCGCGCGCTCGCCGCCGGGACCAACGCCGAGCAGCCGGCTCGCGAGCCACACCTGGCCCACGATCTCGGCGGTCTCGAGGTTGCGATTGAAGCCCTGGGCACCGGTCGAGCAGAAGGAGCAATCGAGCGCGCAGCCGACCTGCGTCGAGATGCACAGCGTGCCGCGGCCAGGCTCGGGGATGAACACGGTCTCGATCGCCTGCGCACGGCCGGCGGACGCGCCCGCCTGCAGCAGCCACTTGCGCGTGCCATCGCCCGAGGCGTGTTCGCTCGCGATCTCGGGGGCCCGCACCTCGGCGACGGCGGCAAGGCGCGCCCGAAACTCCTTGCCGAGGTCGGTCATCGCGGCGAACTCGCCTTCGCGGCGCTTGTAGATCCAGGTCAGCAGCTGGCGGGCGCGGAACGGCTTCTCGCCGAGACCGACCACGAACGCCTCCAGCTCGGGCGGTGTCAGCCCGAGCAGGTTCGTGCGCGTCGCCGTCTCGCTCATGATGATGCCCTCGCCGCGCTCAGCACGTGCGCGGACAGATATCCGTCGCGCTGAAGAAGTAGGCGATCTCGGTCGCCGCATTCGCCACCGAGTCCGAACCGTGCACGACGTTCTCCTCGATGCTGGTGGCGAGGTCGGCCCGGATCGTGCCCTTGGCGGCCTGCTGCGGGTCGGTGGCGCCCATGACGTCCCGGTTCCTGGCGACCGCGCCCTCGCCCTCGAGTACCTGCACCATCACCGGGCCCGAGGTCATGTACCGGCACAGGTCCCGGAAGAACGGACGGGCGCGGTGCACGGCGTAGAAGCCCTCGGCCTCGGCGAGTGTGAGGCGCAGCATCCGGGCGGCCACGATCTGCAGACCGGCCTGCTCGAAGCGGCGGTACACCTCGCCAATCAGGTTCTTCCGAACGCCGTCGGGCTTGACGATCGACAAGGTGCGCTCGAGCGCCATGGATCAACCTCTTCGATAGCAGTGGAACCAAACGCCGCAGGCGGCCGTCGCGGCATCCCGCCGGCCCTCGCCGGGGCCGCTCATTCTATAGGCCGCGGGGCATCTCCCGCAACGCGATGGCGCACGGAAGTCGGCGGGAATTAAGGATTTTTCCCGATCCGGACGGAGCTCAGAGCGAGAAACTCTCTCCGCAGCCGCATTCCGACCGGGCCTTGGGATTGCGGAACCGGAAGGCCTCGTTGAGGCCTTGTTTGACGAAATCGACCTCGGTGCCGTCGACGAGCGGCAGACTCGCCGCATCGACCACAACCTTGACCCCGCGGTCCTCGAACACGGTGTCGTCCGGCCCGAGCTCCTCGGCGTAGTTCACAACGTATGCGTAGCCGGAGCAGCCGGTTCGCTTGATGGCAAGCCGTAGCCCGAGGCCGTGGCCGCGGGAGGCGAGAAAGCTGCGGACACGGTCCGCGGCGGCAGGCGACAGAGTGACAGACATGGTTGGTCGCAGATCTCCCTAGCAGGTCAGGTGGCAGGGTCAGCCGATTCTAGGCTTGTTCCGCCGCGAGTACATGCGCGGCACGCTCAATCGCGTCTTGGATCACGAAAAGTCGCCCGAGTTTCGTCGTCGGGCAGTCGAGCAGCCCGGCGATCCGCGGCAGGTCGAGGCCCAGCTCCGTGACCGGGCGACCGGCCAGCTGGGCGGCGACCAGCGCGGCCGCGGCGATCGTGTGCGGGCAGCCGCGCACCTCGTAGCGGACGGCCGTGATGCGTCCCGCCGCGGCCTTGAGGTGCCAGCGCACGTGGGTGGCCGACAGCGGCTCGCGCGCCTCGCCGCTCGCCCAGCCGGGCCCTTCCGGGCGGCCGGCGCCCGGCGCCTCCCGGAACAGGCGCGCCACGGTATCCGAGTAAAGGCCCGGCTCGCTCATGCAGGCGCGAGCGCGCGCAGCCGTGCCACCGCAGCACGGACCCGCGCCGCGGCGGTATCGACCTCCTCGACCGTGGTCGGCCGTCCGAGGCTGAAGCGCAGCGACGCCTGGGCGAGCGCGTCGTCCCGGCCGAGTGCGCGCAGCACGTAGGAGGGCTCGCCGCTCTCGGCGCTGCAGGCGGCACCGCTCGCGACCGCGACGTCGCCGAGCGCATACAGCAGCGCCTCTCCATCCACGCCCTCGAAGGATACGTTGAGGATGTGCGGCGCGCGTCGCTCGGCGTGGCCATTGAGGTGGCTGCCCGGGAGCGCTCGCAGCGCCTGCCAGAGCCGGTCGCGCAGCCCGGCGAGGCGCGCCGACTCGGGCGGCCCCTCGGTCGCGGCCAGGCGGAATGCGGCCCCCATGCCCGCGATCTGGTGGACGGCGAGCGTCCCCGACCTGAGCCCGCCTTCCTGGCCACCGCCGAATTGCAGCGGCACCAGCGTCGGGCGCGGCTCGCGGCGCACGTACAGCGCCCCGACCCCGACGGGCCCGTGGATCTTGTGCGCCGACAGGCTCATCAGGTCGACGTCGAGCGCCGCGACGTCGATCGGCATGCGCCCGGCGGCCTGGGCCGCGTCGACGTGCAGCAGTGCTCCGGACCGGCGGCACTCGGCCGCGAGTGCGGCGATGTCCTGGACGACCCCGGTCTCGTTGTTGACGAGCATCACCGACACCAGCGTCGTCGCCGGCGTGAGCGCGGCGCGCAGCGCCGCCGGATCGACGAGACCCTGCCGGTCGGGTGTCAGCAGCGTGACCGTGAATCCTTCGCGCTCGAGCCTGCCGCAGGCGTCGAGCACCGCCCGGTGCTCGGTCCGGACGCTGACGAGGTGCCGCCCGCGGACCGCGTTGCCGCGCGCGGCGCCGAGAATCGCGAGGTTGTCGGCCTCGGTCGCGCCCGAGGTGAACACGATTGCCGCCGGCGGCGCGCCGATCATCGCGGCGACCTCCGCGCGGGCCGCCTCGACTCGCGCGCGCGCGGCGCGCCCGGGTGCGTGGGTGGACGACGGATTTCCGGGCGGCGCCTCGAGGCAGGCCAGCATCGCAGCACGGACCCGCGGGTCGAGCGGGGTCGTGGCCGCGTAGTCGAGGTAAATCGGCGCGGCGGCGTTCACGATCCCGACCCGGCGCGGCGGCGCCGCGCCTGCACGGCCGTGAGGATGCCGCGCAGGATGTTGACCTCTTGCTGGTCGAGCTCGGCCCGGCCGAAGATGCGCGCGACGCGCCGCAGCAGGTGCGGCCCGCCGTTGCGATCGGTGAAATCGACCTCGCGTAGCACCGCATCGAGGTGTGCCTTCAGCCGCTCGAGCTCGGCGGTCGGCGCGAGCGGCACGCTGCGCTGCGGCTTCGGCACCGATCCGCCGGCGCACTTGAGCTCATAGGCGATGAGCTGCACGGCCTGCGCGAGGTTCAGCGAGTCGAACGCGGGATTCGCGGGGATGTGGACCACGCCGCCGCAGTGCTCCAGGTCATCATTGGTGAGCCCGGTGCGCTCGGTGCCGAACACGACCGCGGCGCTGCCGGTCTCGGCCGCGGCGAGCAGCCGGGGCGCCGCCTCGCGCGGTGTCAGCGCGGGCCAGTAATACGCGGTACGGCTGCGGGCACTCGTCGCCAGCACCAGCCCGCAGTCGGCGACCGCCTCGGCCAGCGTGCCGGTCACGCAGGCCCGCGCGAGCAGGTCGTCCGCGCCTGCGGCACGCGCGGTCGCCTCGGCATGCGGGAATGCCGCAGGCGCCACCAGCCACAGCTCCTCGAGCCCCATGGTCTTCATCGCGCGGGCGGCCGCGCCGATGTTTCCGGGATGACGGGGAGTGACGAGGATGAAACGAATCGGCACGCGCGCGGACTTTGGAAGCTCGTCTGATATTCTACGCGCCGCGCAAGGCCGCGCACCTCCGCGCGCCGGCTGGTTCATCCCCGTGGCAATGCATCCCCTCGTCAACATCGCCATCCGCGCCGCGCGGCGCGCCGGCACGGTCATCACCCGCGGTCTGAACCGCCTCGACACGCTCGACGTGACCAGCAAGAGCCGCAACGACTTCGTCACCGACGTCGACCGTCAGGCCGAGCAGGAGATCATCGCGACAATCCGCCACTTCCATCCGGGCCACGGCATCCTGGCCGAGGAGAGCGGCCGCAGCGGGCCGAGCGACGAGTTCGTGTGGATCATCGATCCGCTCGACGGCACGACCAACTTCCTGCACGGGTTCCCGCAGTTCTGCGTGTCGATCGCCGTCCAGCACCGTGGCCGCATCGAGCACGCCGTGATCTACGATCCGCTGCGCCAGGAGCTGTTCATGGCGAGCCGCGGCGGCGGGGCGCAGCTCGACGACAAGCGCATCCGGGTCTCAAAGAGCCGCGGCCTCGACGGGGCGCTGATCGGCACCGGCTTTCCCTATCGCGCGAACCTGCGCTGGCTGGACAGCTATCTGGGGATGCTGAAGGCGGTGGCGCTCGAGGCGGCGGGCGTGCGCCGCCCGGGGTCGGCGGCGCTTGATCTCGCCTGGGTCGCGGCCGGCCGCACGGATGCGTTCTGGGAGCTCGGTCTGAGCCCGTGGGACACGGCCGCGGGCTCGCTGTTGATCAGCGAGGCCGGCGGCCTGGTCGGCACGCTGACCGGCGCCGAGTACGCGCTCGGCGGGGACATCGTCGCCGGCAGCCCGAAGACCTACGAGGCGCTGATCGCCCTGCTCGCCCCGCACGTGCCGGAGGACCTGAAGCCGGCACGCGGCTGAGCGCGCGCCGCCCGCGGCTCAGGGGCCGTGGGCGTGGTGGCTGTGGCGGCGTCCGTAGCCGAGGTAGAGGGCCAGCCCGAACACGGTCCAGCTGATGAACAGCAGCTCGGTGTAGGTCGACAGCTGCGAGAACAGGAACACGCAGCCGACGATCGCCAGCGGGCCCATGATCCACACGCCCGGCGTGCGGAACGTCCGCTTCCGGTCCGGGTCGCGCACCCGCAGGATCATCACGCCGGCGGCGACCACCAGGAACGCGAACAGCGTGCCGGAATTGGAGATGTCGGCCAGCTTGCCGACCGGGAACAGCGCCGCGAAGAACGCCACGAACAGCCCGGTGCAGATCGTCACAATGTGCGGCGTCTTGTAGACCGGGTGGATCGTGGAGAACACGTCCGGCAGCAGGCCGTCGCGCGCCATCACGAAGAAGATCCGCGTCTGGCCGTAGACCATCATCAGGATCACGGACGGCAGCGCGATGCCGGCGGCGAGCCCGATCAGGTTGCCGATCGCCGGCCAGTGGAGCTCGCGCAGCACGAATGCCAGCGGCTCCTTGCTGCACACCAGCTGATGGAGGCCCTGGCAGGCCGTGGCGAGTTCGACGCTGCCGGGCTCGAGCACCTGGCCCGCCGGCCCGGACATCGGCTGCGCCCCGACCGAGCCGATCGCCCCCGCCGCCACCAGCAGGTAGAAAACCGTGCAGATCGCGAGCGAACCGATCAGGCCGATCGGTATGTTGCGATTCGGGTTCTTGGTCTCCTCCGCCGCCGTCGATACCGCATCGAAACCCACGTAGGCGAAGAAGATTGACGCCGCCGCGGCACCGACGCCGAGCTTGCCGACGTAGCCATTCGGGGCGAACGGCACGAAGTGTTCCGCATGCATGACCGGCAGCGCGAGCGCGATGAACACGGTCAGCGCCACGACCTTGATCGACACCAGGATCGCGTTGACGTAGGCGCTCTCCTTGGTGCCGAGCACCAGCAGCCAGGTCACCAGCAGCGAGATCAGCAGCGCCGGTACGTTGATGATGCCGCCGTCGAAGGGGCCGTTGACCCATGGATCGGCGATGCTGAGGTTTGGCAGGAACGGAACCAGCTCGTGCAGATGGCGCAGCAGCCCGACCATGTAGCCCGACCAGCCGACAGCCACCGTACTGCCAGCGATCGCGTACTCGAGGATCAGTGCCCAGCCGACGATCCACGCCACCACCTCGCCGAGCACCGCGTAGGCGTAGGTGTACGCCGATCCCGACACCGGGATCATCGAGGCCATTTCCGCGTAGCACAGCGCGGTCACTGCGCAGACGAAGCCGGCCAGCACGAAGGACACCATCATTCCGGGGCCGGCCTTCTGCGCCGCCTCGGCGGTCAGCACGAAAATGCCGGTGCCGATGATCGCGCCGACGCCGAGCATCGTCAGCTGGAAGGCGCCAAGCGAGCGGTGCAGCGACTTCTTCTCCGCCGTCGCAAGGATGTCATCGAGCGACTTGATGCGCAGATTCATGAGCCCCCCAGTCGTTTCGTGGATTGTAGGCACGGCCGGACGGCTGCCGGCAAGGAAAACAGCGTGGCTGTGAAGCAGGACCCGCCGGCCGAGCCCGCCACTCCGGCCCGCAGGCAGCCTACGCCCGCACCGGCCAGCACGCAGCGGCAATATGTCGCGTTCGCGATCTCGAAGCGGGACCGAGGCGCCCGGCCGCGCAGCAGCCGCAGCACTTCGCCGCTCCATGGACCCGACGCGACGCGGCCCGCCGCCGCGGCGCGGGCTGCGCGCTCAGCGGCCGGCGTCGTCCGCCAGCGTCGGCAGCAGGAATGAGCGCCGTGCGGACCGGTCGGTCAGCAGCACGGGCAGCGTGGCTGGCCCACGGATGCGCTCAGGGCAAATCGTCCACCGGCGCACGCCGCTCAGTCGGCATCAGGTCGCGATGCGACGAGCCGAGGTCGAGGGCCACGCCGCTCGCGACGTACATCGAGGAGTACGTCACGGCCAGGATGCCGACGATCAGCGCGAGCCCGAAGCCCCTCAGCGCCTCGCCGCCGAACAGGTAGAGCGCGACCACCACGATCAGCGTCGCGAACTTGGTGATCACGGTACGCGACAGCGTCTCATTGATGGCGCGGTCGAACACCTCGATCGGCTGCGCCTTGCGCATCTGAGGAAACAGCTCGCGCACCCGGTCGAAGACCACGACCGTCTCGTTGATGGAATACCCGATGACCGCGAGCACCGCGGCGAGCACGGAGAGGTCGAAGGTCATGCCGGTGATCGCGAACACGCCGATGACGACGAACGGATCGTGCAGCGTCGCCAGCACCGCGCCGACGCCGAATTTCCAGCGGAAGCGGAACGCGATGTAGACGAGGATCAGCAGCACCGTGATGCACATCGCCGTCACGCCCTTGACGAACAGCTCCTTGCCGACCTGCGGGCCCACGATCTCCGTGCGCCGGATCTGCACCAGCGGATCGACCGTCCGCAGGGCCGTTTCAATCTTCTTGGTGACCTCGGTGGTCGACGTCGTGCCACCGAGCGGCGGCAGGCGCACCAGCACGTCCTTGGACGAGCCGAAGTTCTGCACGGCGACATCCGGGTAACCGGCCGCGCGCAGCGCGGCGTGGGTCTTCTCGAGGTCCGCGACGCCGCTGTAGCCGGCCTCGATGACCACGCCGCCGGTGAAGTCGACGGCGAGATTGAGGCCGTGCACGCCTTCCGCCACCAGCGAGCCGAGCACTATCACGGCCGAGATCACATAGCAGACCCGGCGCTGCGCCATGAAGCGGAAGCGGGGGACCGAATGGAAAAATTCCATGGACTGTGGACTCCTCGCCCGCTACACCGGCAGGTGCGCGATCGAGGCGCGCCGGCCCCAGATCAGGGCAATGACCGTGCGTGTACCCATCAGCGCAGTGAACAGCGTGGTCAGAATGCCGACCGACAGCACCACTGCGAACCCCTTGATCGGACCGGTGCCGAACAGGAACAGCACGACGCCGGCGATCAGAGTCGTCACGTTGGCGTCGGCGATCGCCGAGAGCGCCTTCTCGAACCCGGCCTTGATCGCCGCGTGCGGGGAGTTGCCGTGGCGCAGCTCTTCGCGGATGCGCTCGTAGATCAGGATGTTGGCGTCGACCGCCATGCCGACCGTCAGCATGATGCCGGCGATGCCGGGCAGCGTCAGCGCCGCGCCGAACAGCGACAGGCACGCCGTCAGCAGCACCACGTTGCAGATCAGCACGAGGTTCGCGACGAGGCCGAAGCCGCTGTAGTAGATCGCCATGAACACGAACAACGCCACTGACCCGATCACCAGCGCGCGCACGCCCTTGTCGATGTTGTCCTGCCCGAGGCTAGGTCCGATCAGCCGCTGCTCGACGATGATCACCGGCGCCGCAAGCGCACCGGCACGCAGCAGCTTCGCGAGTTCCTGGCCCTCGCGCACCGTGAGCCCGGTAATCTGGAACTGGTTCGAGAACACGCCGCGGATTGTCGCGACCGAGATCACGTCCTCGCGCGTGACGTCGACCGCCACCTTCTGGCCGCCCTGGTCGCGCAGCTGCCGTTCGCGCTCGATGAACACGACCGCCATTGGCTTGCCGAGGTTCTCGCGGGTGGTGCGCAGCATCTCCTCGCCGCCGCGGCCGTCGAGGCGGACGCTGACTGCGGGCTCGCCCTGCTGCAGCGTCGAGGTCGCATCCGTGAGCTGCTCGCCGGTGACGATCACATCGCGTTTCAGCAGCACCGGCCGGCCGTTGCGCTCCTTGTAGAGCTTCGTGCCCAGCGGCACGCGGCCGGTCTGCTGGGCCTCGATCGGATTGCCGGTCTGGTCGACCAGCCGGAACTCGAGCGTCGCGGTCTTGCCGAGCAGCCGGATGACCTCGCTCGCGTCCTGCACGCCGGGCAGCTGCACGGCGATACGGTTGGCGCCCTGGCGCTGCACGCTCGCTTCGGACACGCCGAGCGCATTGACGCGATTGCCGAGCGCGGTGATGTTCTGCTGGATCGCGAAGTCCTGCCGCTGGCGGATCTGCACCTCGCTCAGCGTCGTGCGCAGCGTCGCCAGACCGTTGGCGTCGGTTGCGGCCGTCAGCGTGACGTTTGGATCAACCGCCTGCAGCGCCGTGCGCGCCTCGTCGCGGCGCGCCGCATCGCGCAGCACGACCAGGACGCCGCCTGGCGTGCCTTCCACCGACTCGTACTGGATGCGCTTCTCGCGCAGCGCCAAGCGGTAGTCGCGCTCGAGGCGCTGCAGCATCTGGTTGATGGCGCCCTCGACGTCCACCTCATAGACGAGGTAGATGCCGCCGCGCAGGTCGAGGCCTAGGCTCATCGGCTTCAGCCCCATCGTGCGGACCCACGACGGTGCGCGCGATGCGAAGGTGGTCGCGATCGCGTAGGCGCCCGGCGCCGAGGCCTCGATGACGTCGCGCGCCTTGAGCTGGCTCGGCACGTCCGCAAACCTGAGCACGACGCGCCCCTGCTGCAGGAACGCCGTGTCGGGCGATACCTTCTCGCGCTCTAGCAGATCGCGAAACTGCTGCACCGCCGCCTGACCGACGAACAGCTCGCCGTCCTTGCGGGACAGCTGCAGCGCCGGCGCCTCGCCGAACACGTTCGGCAGCGCAAGGATGAGCGCCAGCAGCATCACTCCCGCGAACAGCAGGCTCTTCCACAGCGGGTAACGGTTCATGCGGGCAGGCGGCTCCGGGTCAGGCGCTCTTGAAGGTGCCCTTCGGCATCAGCTGCGAGACCTGAAAGCGCTGCACCTTGACGGCGACGCCGGTGGCGATCTCGACGGTCACGAACGTCTCGCCCGCCTCCGTGATGCGGCCGAGGATGCCGCCGGTCGTGACGACCTCGTCGCCGACGGCGAGCTTGGCGACCATGTCGCGGTGCTCCTTGGCCTTCTTCGTCTGCGGCCGGATCAGCAGCAGGTACATCAGACCAAAAAGTCCGACCATCATCGCAATCTGGATCATGTTCGACTGGCCTGCAGGACCGGCGGTCTGGGCCCGGGCGACGGAAATAAAAGAGTCCATGACTCCCCCGGAAATCGAGGCTTGATGGGCGAAGCCGCGCATTATGCCACAGGGTCTTCCAGGCTCTCGTGGCGGTTGGCGAGGAACCGGGCGCGCCACGCAGCGAAGCGGCCGGCCGCGATCGCCTCGCGGATCGAGCGCATAAGCGCCTGATAGAAATGCAGATTATGGATCGTGTTCAGGCGGCTGCCGAGGATCTCGCCGGCGCGGTCGAGGTGGCGCAGGTAGGCTCGCGAGTAGTTGCGGCAGGTATAGCAGTCGCAGGCAGGATCCACGGGTTCGAGCTCGCTCGCGTGGCGCGCGTTGCGGATGTTGAGCACGCCGCTGGCGGTGAACAGGTGGCCATTGCGCGCATGCCGCGTCGGCATCACGCAGTCGAACAGGTCGATGCCCCGCGCGACGGCCTCCACGATGTCCTCGGGCCGGCCGACGCCCATCAGGTAACGCGGGCGGTCGCGACTGAGCAGCGGCACCGTTTGCTCGAGCACCCGCAGCCGCTCCTGCTCCGGCTCGCCGACCGCGAGCCCGCCGATCGCGTGGCCGGCGAAGCCGAGGGCCTCGAGGCCGGCGCACGAGGCCTCGCGCAGCGAACGGTACATCCCGCCCTGGACGATGCCGAACAGTACGCCCGGCGTCGCCCCGCTGGCCGCGTAGTAGGCCTCACGGCTGCGCCGCGCCCAGCGCAGGCTCAGCTCCATCGAGGCGCGCGCGGCGGCCTCGGTCGCCGGGTACGGCGTGCACTCGTCGAATTGCATCGCGACGTCCGAGCCGAGGACGCGCTGGATGCGCATGGATTCCTCGGGCGACAGGAATACCTCCGCGCCGTCCACCGGCGAGCGGAACCGGACGCCCTCTTCGCTCAGCTTCCTGAGCTTTGCCAGGCTGAACACCTGAAAGCCGCCGGAGTCGGTCAGGATCGGCCGTTCCCAGTGCATGAACCGATGCAGCCCGTGGTGCCGGCCGATCACCTCGAGCCCGGGACGCAGCCACAGGTGGAAGGTGTTGCCGAGCACGATCTCGGTGCCGAGCTCCACGAGCTCCTCGGGCGTCATGGCCTTGACCGTCCCGTAGGTCCCGACCGGCATGAACGCCGGCGTCTCGACCGTGCCGCGTTCGAACTCGAGGCGCCCGCGGCGCGCCGCCGCATCGGTCGCGAGGAGCTCGAAGTTCATGGCATGCCCCGCGCCCCGGGCTCGGGCGTGACGAGCATCGCATCGCCGTAGCTGTAGAACCGGTAACGGGCGGCCACCGCGTGGGCATATGCCGCGAGGACCCGGTCGCGGCCGGCGAAGGCACAGACGAGCATCAACAACGTCGACTCCGACAGGTGAAAATTGGTCAGCAGCGCATCGATCACGCGGAACCGGTAGCCGGGATAGATGAACAGGCGCGTCTCCCCCCCATAGGGCCGCAGCGCACCGTCGGCCGCAGCGGTCTCGAGGCTGCGGGCAACGGTCGTGCCGATCGCCACGACCCTGCCGCCCGCGCGCCGCGTGCGGTCGATGGCCGCGACCGTCGCCGCGGGCACGACGAGCGATTCGGCGTGCATCCGGTGGTCGGTGATGTCGAGGCTGCGCACCGGCTGGAACGTGCCGGCGCCGACGTGCAGCGTGACGTCCGCGACGCCGACGCCGCGGGCGGCCAGCGCGGCGAACAGCGCCGCGTCAAAGTGCAGGCCGGCGGTGGGCGCGGCGACCGCTCCCGGCACGCGCGCATAGACCGTCTGGTAGCGCTCCTTGTCCGCGGCAGTGGGCGCGCGGCCGAGGTACGGTGGCAGCGGCACCTCGCCGTGCGCCTCCAGGTACGCAGCGACCGGCCGGTCGAGCGCGAATTCGGTCAGGTCGCCCGCGGCTGCGACGACCGTCGCCACCGCTCCGCCAGGCAAGTGCACCGTCTGTCCGGCGCGCGTCCCCTTGCTCGAGCGCACCTGGGCGGAGAACAGCCGCTCACCGGCGATCCGTTCGATCAGAATCTCGACGGCGCCACCCGTCGACTTGACCCCGCGGATGCGGGCCGGCAGCACGCGCGTATCGTTGCGCACCAGCAGGTCGCCCGGCTGCAGCAGGCCGGCGAGGTCGGCGAAGCGCAGATCCCGGAGCGCGCCGCTCGCACCGTCGAGCACCAGCAGGCGGCTGCCGGCGCGTTCGCGCGCAGGTTCGGTCGCGATCAGCTCCGCGGGCAGCGTGTACGCAAAGTCCGTGCGCAGCAGCCCGCGGGCGGCGGGTCGGGTCGTCGGCATGGCGCGCGGATGGTAGCAGGGAGTTCGCGCGCGGCGCGCTGCCGGCCTCGGCAGCTGCACCGCAAGCGGCGCGGCCGCGGCCGCGTGATAGGATTCCGCACCCTGCCGGTGTGGCGGAATTGGTAGACGCAGACGACTCAAAATCGTCCGCCGCAAGGCGTGTGGGTTCGAGTCCCTCCACCGGCACCAGCACGCCTCAATCGAAGCCAGTGACGCCATGAAGTACTGCAGCGAGTGTGGCCAGCCGGTCGAGGTGCGGATTCCAGATGGCGACCATCTGCCGCGCTACGTCTGCCCGGCCTGCAAGGCGATCCACTACCAGAACCCGAAGCTCGTGGTCGGCTGCGTCATCGAGCACCAGGGCGGGATTTTGCTGTGCAAGCGCGCGATCGAGCCACGGCTCGGCTACTGGACCATTCCGGCCGGCTTCATGGAGAACGACGAGACGCTGCAGGCCGCCGCCGCCCGCGAGTCGTGGGAGGAGGCGCTGGCGCGCGTCGACATCGGCAGCCTGCTCGCCGTCGTCAGCGTCGTGCACGCCCGCCAGGTGCACGTGATGTTCCGGGCGAGCCTGCTGGCGCCGGCGTTCGGCGCCGGCCACGAGACGCTCGAGGTGGGGCTGTACCGGCCCGAGGAGATTCCGTGGCCGCAGATCGCCTTCCCGAGCGTCGAGTTTGCGCTGCGCCGCTACCTCGACGACCGCAGCCGCGGCGTCGAGGGCCTGCACTTCACGGATTTCAATCGTCCGACCCTGCGGCCGAAGACACCAGCCTGAGGCAGCTCGTATAGAATGCGACTCGCGCCGCGACTCGTCGCCGGCGCATCCGGTCAGTAGCGCCACACAGCCGAGACAGAGCATGACGTTCGTCGTCACCGAGAACTGCATCAAGTGCAAGTACATGGACTGCGTGGAAGTCTGCCCCGTTGATTGCTTTCACGAGGGCCCGAACTTCCTGGTGATCGATCCCGACGAATGCATCGACTGCACGCTGTGCGAGCCGGAGTGCCCGGTCGAGGCAATCTTCTCGGAAGAGGAAATCCCCAAGGGCCAGGAAGGGTTCCTGAAGCTCAACGCGGAACTCGCCAAGAACTGGCCGGTCATCAACGAGAAGAAACCGGCGCCGGCCGACGCCGATGCCTGGAAGGACAAGCCCGGGAAGCTCGCGCTGCTCGAGCGCTAGCTGACGCTCACCCGGTCCCGGCAGCCGCCTCCAGCTGCTTGAGTCGCTCGAGCAGCCGCGCCGGAGTGTAGAACCCCGGCAGGTACTCGCCCCGGTCGGTGAAGATGCCCGGCGTGCCGCGCACGCCGAGCTCCTGGCCGAGCTCGTAGGAGCGGGCCACCGGGGTGGGCGCGCACGCGCCCGTGCCCGGAATCGGCTGGCCCGCCTTGGCGCGGGTCAGCGCCTCGCGGCGGTCCGGTGCACACCACACGGCCTCGGCCTTGCGCCACGACTCCGTGCCCGGCCCGGTGCGGGGGAACAGCAGGTAGCGGATCCGGACACCGAGGCGGTTGTATTCGGCGATCTCGCTGTGCAGGCGCCGGCAGTAGGCGCAATCGACGTCGGTGAACACCGTGACCGTGTAACGCGGGCTCGGCGGGGCGAAGAGGATCGCGTCGGGGTCGGGTACGGCCTTCAGGGCCGCGTAGCGCGCCTCGGTGCGGCGCTTTTCGGTCAGGTTCTTGCCCTTCTCGGTGTCGTACAGGTCGCCGGAGAGCGCGAAGCGCCCGTCGCTCGATACGTACAGTACCTCGCCGCCGCGCGCGACTTCATAGATCCCCGGCAGCGCGCTCGGCCGGACCGCGTCCAGCGCGACGTCGAGGCGGCGCGCGATGCCGGCACGCGGATCGGACTTCGCGGGCGCCTGGCCGTGGGCGATCGCGGCGCCGAGCAGTGCGGCGACACAGGCAAGCGCGCCGACGCGCAGGGCGGGACGGACACGCGAGTTCGGCAGGGGCATGGCGGACTCCGGGCGGGCGTGCCTGTTCGACTCAGGCGCCGGGATCGAGTTCCGCGAGTCTAGCAGAGCGCGCGCGCGGCTCAGCCGCGCGGATGGTGCTGCGCGTGCAGCTCCTTGAGGCGCTCGCGGGCGACGTGCGTGTAGATCTGGGTCGTCGACAGGTCGCTGTGGCCGAGCAGCATCTGCACGACGCGCAGGTCCGCGCCGCGGTTCAGCAGGTGCGTCGCGAAGGCGTGGCGCAGCGTGTGCGGCGACAGCTCCTTCTGCACGCCGGCCTTGCGTGCGTAGCGCTTGATGATGTGCCAGAACGCCTGCCGCGTCATGCGATCGCCGCGGCGCGTCGGGAACAGGTAGTCGGTCTGGCGTTCGACCAGAATCTCGGCGCGCGGGCCCCGCACGAACTCGGCCAGCCAGCGCACCGCCTCGTCGCCCAGCGGGATCAGCCGCTCGCGGTTACCCTTGCCGACGATGCGGATCACGCCCTGGTTGGTGTTGACGTGGGTATGCTGCAGGTTCACGAGCTCGGACACACGCAGCCCCGTGGCGTACAGCACCTCGAGCATCGTCCGGTCACGGTGGCCGAGCGGCTCGGAGACGACGGGCGCGGCGAGCAGCGCTTCGACCTCGTTCTCGGTCAGAGACTTCGGCAGCGAGCGGCCGATTTTCGGCATCGCGATCTGGGCGGTCGGGTCGTCGGTGACTGCGCCCTCGCGGACCAGGAAGCGGAAGAAACGCCGGAAGCTCGACAGCTGCCGCGCCGTGGAACGGGGCCGGGCTCCGGACTCGATGCGCCAGGCGATGAACTCGACCAGCTCGGCGCGTGTGGTGCGCGAGACCAGCAGGTGTCGCTCGCCGAGCCAGCGGGTCAGCGCGGTGAGGTCGGCTCGGTAGGCGGCGAGCGTGTTCTGCGACAGCCCGCGTTCCATCCACACCGCGTCGAGGAAACGGCTGATCGCAGGATCGGCCTCCCCCACGGGGTCCTTGGCGGACCGGGCCGCATTGGCGTGCGCAGCAGACTTAACCGCCGAATTCATCTTGACCTTTCGCTCGCTGTGGGGGCGCGCCACTGGGCAACTTCGGTTAGGACCGGCACAATCCGCGGGTCGTCCTCAAGCGTCTCCAGCCACTGCGTCGCGCCAGGGAGCGGGCGTTCCGGGGCAGTATCCTTAGCCCCCCCGCAAGAGTGCGTGACCTGCCTCACGGATAGCCACGCTGGTTGACATAACAGAGAAGCAGTTCACATTACAGCGCGAACTGATGGCCCCGGTGGAGCCTTGGCCGTGAGGGCGGTGGTGCGCACCGGTTACGGGCTGTGGTGCTGGGCGATCTTCGTGCCGCTCGTCGTCGGCGTGCTGCTGCTCGGCCTGCCGGTCGCGAGCGTCACGGTGCGCCGCCGACTGGCGCGCTCGGCCGCCCGCGCCTTCTTCCGCTGCTCCGGCATCGGCTTCGCCATCACCGGGCTCGAGCGGCTGCCGCCGGGCGCCTGCGTGGTGGTCGCCAATCACTCAAGCTACCTCGACGGCGTGATCCTGCAGGCGGCGTTGCCGCCGCGCTTCGCGTTCGTGATCAAGCGGGAGATCGTCCGAGTCCCCCTGGCGAGCCTGCTGTTGCGCCGGCTCGGCTCCGAGTTCGTCGAACGCTTCGACCGCCACAAGGGTGGTATCGACGCCCGCCGGGTGCTCAGGGTCGCGGCCGCCGGGCAGGCGCTGGCGTTCTTCCCGGAAGGCACGTTCACCGAGCAGGTCGGGCTCGGCCGCTTTCACGCCGGCGCGTTCGTCGCCGCGGCGCGGGCCGGCCTGCCGCTGGTACCGGCGGTGATCCGCGGCGCGCGCCTCGTGCTGCCTCCCGCTGCCGCGCTGCCGCGCCGCGGGGCGATCGCGGTCGAGATCCTCGAGCCCGTGCCTGCCGCCGGCCCCGGCGAGCGTGACGGCGCGGCGCGCCTGCGCAGCGCCGCGCGCGCCGCGATGCTCTCGCACATGACCGATCCCGACCTCGAGGCCTGAGGCACGCGCCGCGGGCGGCTACATGTTGCGCCGATAGCGGCCGCCAACCGCATAGAGCGCGCGCGAGATCTGGCCGAGCGAGGCGACCTTGACGCTCTCCATCAGTTCCGCGAACACGTTGCCGCCGGCGGCGGCAACCTGCTGCAGTCGGCGCAGCGCCGCCGGTGCCTGCGCGGCATGGCGCGCCTGCCAGGCGCGCACCGCGACTACCTGCAGGTCCTTCTCCTCGTCGGTCGAGCGAATGAGCTGCGCGCCGTGGAGCTCGGTGCCGGCCGCGTGCGCCGGCAGGAACATGTTGACGCCGACGATCGGCAGCGAGCCGTCGTGCTTCTTGTGCTCGTAGTACAGGCTCTCTTCCTGGATCTTGCCGCGCTGGTACATCGTCTCCATCGCGCCCAGCACTCCGCCGCGCTCGGCGAGCGCGTCGAATTCGCGGTAGACCGCTTCCTCGACGAGGTCGGTGAGCTGCTCGAGCGCGAACGAGCCCTGCCACGGGTTCTGCGTCTTGTTGAGGCCGAGCTCGCGATTGATGATCAGCTGAATGGCAACCGCGCGGCGCACGCTCTCCTCGGTCGGGGTGGTCAGCGCCTCGTCGTAGGCGTTCGTGTGCAGACTGTTACAGTTGTCGAACAGCGCGTACACGGCCTGCAGCGTCGTGCGAATGTCGTTGAACTGGATCTCGCGGGCGTGCAGCGACCGGCCGGAGGTCTGCACGTGGTACTTCAGCATCTGGCTGCGCGGATCGGCGGCATAGCGCTCGCGCATCGCCCGCGCCCAGATGCGGCGCGCCACGCGTCCGATCACCGCGTACTCGGGGTCCATGCCGTTGGAGAAGAAAAACGACAGGTTCGGCGCGAAATCGTCGATTTTCATGCCGCGCGCCAGGTAGTACTCGACGATCGTGAACCCGTTCGCCAGCGTGAACGCCAGCTGGCTGATCGGATTCGCCCCGGCCTCCGCGATGTGGTACCCGGAGATGGACACCGAGTAGAAGTTGCGGACGTCGTGCTCGATGAAGTAGGCCTGCACGTCGCCCATCATCCTCAGTGCGAACTCGGTCGAGAAGATGCAGGTGTTCTGCGCCTGGTCTTCCTTGAGGATGTCGGCCTGCACCGTGCCGCGCACCTGTGACAGTGCTTCGGCCTTGATCCGCTGGTAGGTCGCGGCGTCTACGCCGCCGGCAGCGACGAGCTCGGTGCCAGACACGCCGAGCAGCCCGAGGCCGTGGCCATCGCTGCCGGCCGGCCGCTCGCCGCGGTACTCGGGCCGCACTGCGCCCTGCCACAGCCGCTCGATCGCGCGCTCGGCGTCGGCCCAGCGGCCGGTGTCCCTGAGGTGCCGCTCGAGGCGCTGGTCGATTGCGGTGTTGATGAACATCGCGAGGATCATCGGCGCGGGGCCGTTGATCGTCATCGACACGGAGGTCAGCGGCGCGCACAGGTCGAAGCCCGCGTACAGGCGCTTCATGTCGTCGAGCGTCGCGATCGAGACGCCCGAGTTGCCGATGCGCCCGTAGATATCCGGCCGCTCGTCCGGATCCTCGCCATAGAGCGTCGTCGAATCGAAGGCGGTCGACAGACGCTTCGCGGCCGAGTTTGCGCCCAGGTAGTGGAACCGCTTGTTGGTGCGCTCCGGCATACCCTCGCCGGCAAACATCCGGATCGGGTCTTCCTCCTCGCGGCGGTAGGGATAGACGCCGGCAGTGTACGGGTAGGCGCCTGGCAGGTTCTCGTGCTGCAGCCACGCCACCAGATCGCCGGGGTCCCGGTAACCGGGCACTGCGATCTTCGGAATTCTCTGGTGCGACAGCGACTCCGTGTAGTTCGAGCCTCGCACCTCGCGGCCACGGACGATGTAGCTGTACTCCTCGTCGGTGGCGTTCCTGGCGCGCGCCGGCCACTCGCGCAGCAGCTGCAGCCCTTCGCTGCCGATCGCATCGAGCGCCTCGTGATAGGCGCCGCGCAGGCGCGCGACAGCCGGATCGGCGGCTGCAAGCTCGGTGTCCTTGTAGCGCTCGAACGGCCGCGGCAAGGCCGGATCGCCCAGCGTCTCGAGCGCCTGGCGGCAGGCGTGCGCCCGGCTCGCGGCTGCCGCCTCGGCCTCGATGCGCCGGCGGATCGCCCGGCCGCCGCTCGCGATCTCGGCGAGATAGCGGACGCGGTCACCGGGGATCACCGCTGCGCGCTGTGGAGGCCCGAGCGGCGCGAGCCCGGTCGGGGTCCACGGCTTGAGGCGCCCCCACTGTTCCTCGAGCCGGTCGCACAGCGCCTTGAACAGCGTGTTGACGCCGGCGTCGTTGAACTGGCTGGCGATCGTCGGATACACCGGCACGCGCGCGTCCGGCAGCCCCATGCGGTCCGGATGGTTGCGCCGCCACTGCTTGCGCACGTCGCGCAGCGCGTCTTCGGCGCCGCGCTTCTCGAACTTGTTGAGCGCCACGAAGTCCGCGAAGTCGAGCATGTCGATCTTCTCGAGCTGGCTCGCGGCGCCGTAGTCGCTCGTCATCACGTAGACGGAGACGTCGACCAGGTCGACGATCTCCGTGTCGCTCTGGCCGATGCCTGCGGTCTCGACGATGATGAGGTCGAATCCCGCGAACTTGAGGAGCTGGATCGTGTCGGCGAGTACGGCGCTGGTCGCGAGGTGCTCGCGGCGCGTGGCGAGCGAGCGCATGAACACGCGCTCCGTGTCGAGCGAGTTCATGCGGATCCGGTCACCGAGCAGCGCGCCGCCGCTGCGGCGGCGGGTCGGATCCATTGCGACGACCGCCAGGCGCCGGTCCGGAAAGCTGCGCAGGAAGCGGTTCAGCAGCTCGTCGGTGAGCGAGGACTTGCCGGCGCCACCGGTACCGGTGATGCCGATGACCGGCGGGCGGTTCAGCGTCTTGTGGGCGCTCGTCCGCAGCGCCTCCACGGCCGCAGCCTCACCGGTCTCGAGCAGCGAGATCGCCTGTGCGAGGCGCTGATGATCGCCCGGCTCGATCGGCCCCGGCGTGAAATGCGGCCGCGGCCAGGCGCGCACCCGGCGCAGCACGTCCTGGACCATGCCGTCGAGGCCGAGCTTCAGGCCATCATCCGGCGTATAGATCTTCTCGACGCCGTGCGCCTCGAGCATCGCGATCTCGTCCGGCGCGATCGTGCCGCCGCCGCCGACGACCACCCGGATGTGCTCGGCGCCGTGCTCGCGGAGCATGTCGACCATGTACCTGAAGTACTCGTTGTGGCCGCCCTGGTAGGAACTGACCGCGATGCCGTCGGCGTCCTCCTCGATCGCGGCGCGGACGATATCGGCGACCGACCGGTTGTGCCCGAGGTGCACAACCTCGGCACCCTGCGCCTGCAGAATGCGGCGGATGATGTTGATCGCGGCGTCATGACCGTCGAACAGCGAGGCGGCGCTGACGAACCGGAGGTTCGGGCCCCTCCCGGCCGAGTGGACGTCGGCACGTCCGGCTGGTCTGTTCATGCGGCCCTTGCTGGTAGCGGACCGCGACGTGTCCGAGGATCAGGGACGTGCGCGAGGCCCGGCGGCGAGGGATTGACTGTAGCAGCGCGCGGCTCGCCGTGCCTCTGGGCCTTGCGCGCCTTGCGCGAGATGCGCGCAGCGGCCGTACGGGGCCGGCCGGGCCTACGTTGCACTGCAACAAGAGTCGGGCGTAGACTCCCGCGTCTGCCACGAGGAGATCGCATATGAGCTCCGAATCCGTCGTCATTCTCTCCGCCAAGCGCACACCCGTCGGGTCGTTCCAGGGGGTATTTGCCACCACGACGGCCCCGCAGCTCGGTGCCGCCGCGATCAAGGGCGCACTGGCAGCGGCCGGCGTCGCACCGGATGCCGTGCAGGAAGTGATCATGGGCTGCGTGCTGCCGGCCGGAATTGGCCAGGCCCCGGCCCGCCAGGCCGCGCTCGCGGCGGGTATACCGGCGAGCACGCCGACGACGACCGTCAACAAGATGTGCGGCTCCGCCATGCGGGCGGTGATGCTGGCGGCCGACGCGCTGCGCACCGGGGACATCGACATCGCGGTCGCCGGTGGTCTCGAGTCGATGACCAACGCGCCGTACCTGCTGATGAAGGCGCGGTCTGGCTACCGCATGGGACATGGCGAGATTCTCGACCACATGTTCTACGACGGCCTGCAGAGCCCGTGGGACGGGCAGCTGATGGGCTGCTTCGCCGAGAACACGGCGCAGAAGTACGGTTTTACGCGCGCGCAGCAGGACGCGTTCGCGGCCGAGTCGGTGCGGCGCAGCCTCAAGGCGGTCGAGTCAGGCGCCTTTGCCGCGGAGATCGTCCCGGTGACGGTCAAGGGCCGCAAGGGGGACACGGTGGTCGACAAGGACGAGACGCCGTTCGGCTGCGACATCGCCAAGATTCCTCAGCTGAAGCCGGCGTTCCGCAAGGACGGCACCGTGACCGCGGCGAGCTCCTCCTCGATCTCGGACGGCGCCGCAGCCCTCGTGCTCGCGCGCGCCTCGGCCGCCGCCGCCAAGGGTCTGAAGCCGGTCGCGCGCATCGTCGCCTACGCGAGCCACGCGCAGGCACCGGAGTGGTTTACGACCGCGCCGGTCGGCGCGATCGAGAAGGTGCTGGCCAAGGCCGGCTGGAAGGCCGCGGATGTCGACCTCTACGAGGTGAACGAGGCTTTTGCCGCGGTCACGATGGCAGCGATTCACGATCTGAAGCTCGATCCCGCCCGCGTGAACATCAACGGCGGTGCCTGCGCCCTCGGCCATCCGATCGGCGCAACCGGAGCGCGCATCCTGTCGACGCTGGTGAGCGCGCTCAAGGCTCGCGGTGGCAAGCGGGGCGTGGCGTCACTGTGCATCGGCGGGGGCGAGGCGACCGCCGTGGCGATCGAACTCGTCTGAACGATCGACACGAGCCGTACCGGCCCCCGGTCCCGCGAGCCGCAGTTGGGCCTGCTGCTGTGGAGCCGTCGAGACCTCCGATCGGGCGCGATCGATGCCGGCCGCAACTGCGTGCAGCGACGGGCCTGCCCGTCCGCGACGCTTCCTTGCGCCTGCGGCGCGCCGGGCGCGAGCCCGCCGCACGGCTTGTGTTTGTGCGTTGCAAGAGACGCCAAGACTATGTGTCAAGAGGGTATTATCCAAGTTCCTGTGGCAGTGCACACAGCGGATGATAGCGTCCGTTCCGGTGCCATGGGCCATCACCCTGAGAAGTTGAGATCCCGATGCAGATCAAAGGCAAGACGATTGCGATCACCGGTGGAGGGCGGGGGCTCGGACGGGCAATGGCCGTCGA
>Ga0181521_10001450_pt1 | contig 29507 bp, 27 predicted proteins | sample PEATcosm2014_Bin_32_FD_119764 | JGI IMG/M metagenome (GOLD analysis project Ga0181521, IMG submission 119764) | Peatland microbial communities from MTU Mesocosm Facility, Houghton, MI, USA - PEATcosm2014_Bin02_60_metaG | ecosystem: Environmental > Terrestrial > Soil > Wetlands > Peat | place...
CTCCGCCGGATTGCCGCCCATGATCAACATCATGTCGGTGTTCTTGATGTCGATCCAGCCATTCGTCATCGCACCGCGTCCAAACGTGGGCCCCAAACTGGAGACCGTTGGACCGTGTCAAACCCTGGCCTGGTTTTCTATATAAGTGAGTCCGAGACTCCGCATCGTTTTCACGACGAGGTAGTTGAACTCATTCGTATCGGTGCAGCCGCCGTTCCACGCGATGCTCTCGCAGCGGTTGACGGTGCGGCCCTGCGCGTCCGTCGCGATGAAAGTTTCGTCGCGTGTCTTCTTGATATGGCGGGCTACTTCATCGATGGCCTGGTCCCAGCCGATGTCTTCCCAGTGATCGGAGCCCGGACGGCGCACCTTCGGCTTCAGCAGGCGCCGTTCATTGAGGATGTCGTGGTAGAGCGACGAACCCTTGGGACACAGGGTCCCGCGGTTGATGGGATGATCGGGATCGCCTTCGACATGCACTACCTGCGGCGTGACATTCTTGGCTTTGTCACCTATGGTGTGAATGATCACTCCGCAGCTTACCGAGCAGTAAGGGCAGGTTGACCGCGTCTCAGTGGTGCGGGCAATCTTGAGCTCTCTCGATTGCGCATAAGCCGACCGGACATCGAAACCAAGGGCGGAGGCCATGATCGCTCCGCTGCCCGCCCGGATGAACATTCGTCGAGTGACTTCCATTTGGTGTCTCCCGTGTTTGATATTAAAGCCGATGGCGCCTATTTGCCAATCATATGTGGCCAGTCTTTCTCGTTTTCGATGCAGGTCGAATCGAGCAATTCCGTATCCACCGCGAGGTTGTGTTTCACCGTTACGGTGAAAGGCGCCGTGTAAGCCTTTGGATCGTCGATTGTAATGTCGATTTCCATCTTCCCGAAGCTTACCCGGTGAAACCGTTCTGTCATTTTAGCGGCGTCCGTCAGGGGCGTCCCGGCGCGGTCGAGCCACTGGCCATCGCGGAAGCCGATGGTGTGGACCACCAGCGTGTCGCCTTCCCACTTGCCGGACGAATACCCGAACCAGTAGGGCCAGGGATCCTCCGGCAGCGGCCGGTCGTCGGTGAATATCTGGCGGTAAATGGCGCTGTTCTCGCTCATGAGGATCACCAGTCCCGGCACCTGCACGATCTTCCGCAGGAAGGGACTGGTGTGCATCTGCACGGGGCTTCCCGGCATGCAGCGGGAAGTGGGATCGTCCTTGCCGTTCTCGGCGCTCCTCTGTTTCACGAGCGCCGCCGCCCACGGTTGCAGCGGCAGACCGCCCTTGATGCCGAAACCAATGTTACGGAACTGCTCGCCGACCATCTGATCGATGCATCCATCGGGAGGGCATGTACCTTTTTCCGCCGCCCAGAGGCCGGAGAGATCCGGTTTATGATCCGCGGTTCTGGGAGCGGGCGCATCCAGATCCGGCGCGCCGCCGGGCGTCTTCGGGATGCCGGCTGTAGGGTAGTGCAGCCATTGCGCGGATGCCGGCAGGCACAGGATCAGGCACAGCGCCGACTTCGAAAGTATCCAATTCGAGATGCTCCTGGCCGCCACTGACCAGCAATTATACTCGTTGCACCGGGGCAGGGGACAGCGTTTGCTCTTTCAACCTCTTGCAACCCCCGTGCGGGCGTATACTTGGACAACAGACGTGCCCCGGCTTGCGCAGTAGTGCATCCTCCGAAGAAATGAAATTCCCCTGGCTATGAAACCCGGCTAGATGCGCTGCACACTGATCAAGGCTGCCGAATTGACGCCTGAGCTCAGTGCGGTCTGGAGCGGCTTTCAGGATGCGAATCCGCAGTTCCGCAGTCCCGCGCTTCGGCCAGAACTGTTTCAGATCGTTGGCCGTTACTATTCCCGCGCAAGAATCGCCATCTTCGAAGACGAACGGGGGATCGCTGGTTTCCTGCCGATTGCCCGGCACCCGGTATTTGGCTCCGTCGCCGGCCCCGTCCCGATCTGCGATTACCAGGACGCTGTTATGCGCCCCGGCTGGGACACCTCACTGCCGGATCTGCTGAAAGTTGCCGGTCTGAAAACCCTGCTCTTCGAGCACCTGCTGGTCCCGCCCGGTCCGCCGCCTGAAGTGACGGTCCTGTTTACCCGATACTCGAAGCGTATCCACATCGCCTCTACCTGGGACGACTACCTCGCGGGCCTGAAGGAAAACGGCAAGTCGATGAAGAACATTCTGACCAAACTCCGGCTGCTCGGCCGCGACCATGGCGAGGTGGTGTTTTCGGAGGATTCGCGGGACGAAAAAGTTCTGGACCCGCTGCTCGACTGGAAAGCGCAGCGCTTCAACCACGGCAAGCCGGTTGACGCCTGGATCTCGGGGGCGCTGCACGAGATTTTCGCCACCCGTACTCCGGAATTCGCGGGCGTCCTCGGCACTCTGTACGCGGGCGACCAGCTGGTGGCGGCTCACTTCGGTATGAAGTCGGGCCGCGTACTCTACTATTGGTTTCCCGCCTTCAATCCCGCGTTTTCCAAATACACGCCCGGATGGCTGCTGGTGGAAGCTTTGCTGCGAACGGCGGGCAACCTGGACTGCGACACGATCGACCTCGGACCTGGAGGCGAACCCTACAAAGACTATTTTTCGAATGTGCAGATTCCCGTTTCCGGCGGCTACATCGAACTTCCGGGCGCGATCAACCTGGCACGAAGGAGTTACCGCGCAATACGGAACGGCGTGCGCGGGAACCGGGCGGCACTTTCGATACTCCGCCCTTTGCGGCAGGTTCTGCGGCGGTTGTGAGAGTTTACTAATATGATCTGCCTTTGGAGGCCCGATGAAATTTCGCCCGCGCGCGCTTTTGGACGCATTCCTGACGTATCCTCGTTTCCTCGGGTCCATCAAGCCGGAACTCCTCTCCCATTCGGCCGCCGAAACGGAAGCCCAACTCAGTGCGCTGACCGGGGAAGCCGGGGCGTGGTGGCCGCAGGAACTCGAGGTACAGGAAGGCAAACGGATTCTTGTCGTATCGCCTCACCCGGACGATGAATCAATCGGCCCCGGGGGATTTCTGCTGCGCCATCGCGGCAAATCCGCCATCCACTTGCTTGTTGTCTTCAGCGGTGGGAGCGGCGGGCGTCTCGAATCGGGGCCATGGGAGGACACGCCCGGATACAGGTCGCGGCTCATCGACGAACGAAAGCGCGAGACCGCCGGCGCCTTGGGGCTGAAAGCGTACATCACCTCGATTTTCCGGACGGAGCGGCCGAACCGGATCTGGCGGCCGCGATGCGGCTGGGCGCGGCGGTCGAGCGGGTAAAACCGGATATCGTGCTGCTCCCCTGGTTCCTCGATCGCCAGCGGGATCATCGCGCCGTCAATGTACTCTACGCCTGGGCTTGCCAGGACTTGCAGGCAATGGTCCTCTCGTTTGAAATCTGGGCGATGCTGCATCCCAACGCCCTCCTCGATATCAGCGGAGTGCTGGACGAAAAGCTGGAGCTCGTGCGCGGCTACCGGACACAGACCGCCACGGTGGATTATGTGGGCTTGTGCCGGCATCTCGCGGGAGCGCGGGCGTTCTACAATCCCCTGCGCCCCGACCGCGCGGGCGCCCTGGAAGCGTTTTTTGCCCTGCCGGGCCCCGAGTACTGCGAACTGGTCCGTTCACTGTACGGCCAACCCGGCGCACTGTCTCCGCAAGGGAAGCAGCTGCTGTCCTGAAGGTGTTATGATCCTGCGCGCATGGGCCGCGTTCCGGCGGGAGGGTATCGGACTGATCGGCAGCCGGGTGGCCCGCCTGGCGCGGAACGCGATTGGCCGCCAGAAGCTGATTGTCTACCGGATGCCACCAGGTGCCCCCGCCGTTGCACAGCGGCACGAGGTTGTTGAACTCGGGCCCGGCGTCGCGGCGGATTCGATCCCGTGGGAAACGCGGGAGATTGAAGCGCGGCTCACGTCCGGGGCACGCCTCTTTGCCCTGCGGGCCGGGGATCGCCTCGTGTCCTTCGCATGGGTTTCCCGGCTGACGGTTTTCCGCGTGGACGAAATCCGCCGGGAGCTGAAATCGGACACGCCGTTGATCTGGATCTGGGACTGTGTCACCCCCTCGGATTTCCGCGGCCATGGATACTATCCGGAACTGATCTGCCATCTCGCGGCCCGACTCGGCCGGCACGACGCCGTTATATTCGTACGAACCGACAACACGCCTTCCGTGCGAGGCATCGCCAAAGCCGGATTTCAACCATGGGTGGAGATCGCAGCGACGAAGTGGTCGGCCCGTCTCGGCAAGCGCGGCCCGTTCGACGGCGCGCTGACGATTTGAGTATTGATCGGATCCGCCGCCTCAGCGGATTTTGGTCGCGGCGATATACTGCTTTCATGAGCAAGCGCACGGGGCGGGTCTTCAGCCTTGTTTTGTTGGTCCTCCTGGTGCTTGCCGCCTGGTGGATGGACGAAAAACATCCGCTTCAGGTCAGGGTTATTCGAAACCAAACCAGCGTCGGATCGCGATTCATCGCGGACGCAGGCCGCTCTTGAGATTTTCCTGAAAGCGATTTTATCGAGGAGTTCCGAGCGCATGGCCGTGACCAGATCCCGTGCCCCGCCTGATAACCTATTCCATTGCATGACAATTGAAGAGATCCGCGAGTTGATTCAGCTGGTTTCCGATACCGGTATTGCCGAACTGGAAGTGCAGCGCGGCGATAATCGTGTGCGAATTCGGAAGTCTTTCGGGGCGGAAACCAACGTCGTTCTTCAACCCGCAAATCCGGCGGCTGTTGCGGCGCCTGCCGCGCCAACTCTGAAGGCCGAAACTCCTCCGGCCGCGGCGGAACCGCAGCTCTTTTATGCCAAGAGCCCCATCGTCGGCACTTTCTATGAGGCCGCGTCGCCCGACACGCCGCCCTTCGTGCGCATCGGCGAGCACGTTACTCCGGGCAAAGTTCTCTGCATTATCGAATCCATGAAGCTCATGAACGAGATTGAAGCCGAGGTGGCCGGCGTCATCGAAAGCAAGCTCGTTCAGAACGGCCAGCCGGTGGAATACGGAGAAGCCCTCTTTGGCATCCGGCCCGTTTAAGAAAATTCTGATTGCAAACCGCGGTGAGATCGCCCTGCGCGTAATTTGCGCCTGCAAGGATCTCGGCATCCCTACAGTCGCGGTTTATTCCGAAGCCGATCGGCACAGCCTTCCCGTGCGGTTTGCGGACCAGGCGATCTGCATCGGCCCGGCCAAGAGCGCGCGCAGTTATCTCGATATTCCCTCGATCATCAGTGCCGCGGAGATTGCGCATGTGGACGCCATCCATCCGGGCTACGGCTTTCTGAGCGAGAACGCCGGGTTCGCCGAAGTCTGCCGTGTATCGGGAATCACGTTCATCGGTCCCACCCCGGAAGTGATCGCCGCGATGGGCATCAAGGAACATGCGCGCGCCATTATGCAGAAACACGGCGTGCCCATTCTGCCAGGGTCCGAAGGTGTATTGTCGAGTGCCGAAGAAGCGCTCGAGACCGCAGCCAGGATCGGCTATCCGGTGATTTTGAAAGCCTCCGCGGGAGGCGGCGGACGCGGCATGCGCGTGGTTAATAACGCCGGCGAACTGCCGGCCCTGTTGACGCAGGCGAAGCAGGAAGCGGGTGCGGCGTTTTCGAGCGCCGATGTCTATCTGGAAAAATACATCGGCGCGCCCCGGCACATCGAATTCCAGCTGCTCGCCGACCAGCACGGCAATGTCGAAATCCTCGGCGAGCGGGAGTGCAGCATCCAGCGGCGGCATCAGAAGCTTCTGGAAGAATCGCCGTCGCCCGCGCTCCGCGACGATGTACGCGATCGGGTGATGGCGAAACTGCGTGAGGCGATTCGGGCCATCGGCTACAGCAATGCAGGCACGGTCGAATTCCTGATGGATGAGAAGGGCGACCTTTACTTCATCGAAGTGAACGCGCGCATTCAGGTGGAGCATCCCGTTACCGAAGCCGTTACGGGCGTGGATCTGGTGAAGGCGCAGATCCGCATCGCGGCGGGCGAAAAGCTGCAGGATATTCTGGGCGGGCCGGTCCGCTTCCAGGGGCACGCGATCGAGTGCCGCATCAATGCCGAGAATCCCGACACATTTGCGCCGTCTCCCGGCCGCATCACGGGATTGAATCTGCCCGGAGGCATCGGCATACGCGTCGACACGCACGCTTATCAGGACGGAGTGATTCCGCCGTACTACGATTCGCTGGTCGCCAAGCTGATCGCGCACGGGAGCGATCGCGCGGAGGCGATTCAACGCATGAAACGCGCGCTCGATCTGTTCGTCGTGGAAGGCATCCACACCTCCATTCCGCTGCACAAGCGCATCCTGAACGAGCCGGATTTCATCGAGGGCCGCTTCGACACGAACTTCATCAAGCGCTGGATGCCGCAGTAACAAAAGATAGTTACAAAGGCTGTTAAGCTGGGTGCAGATGTTTAAACGATTGACGGTTGTGCTGCTCGCGCTGGGTTTGGCCGCGTTCGCGTTTGGCCAGAAGAAGAGCAAGGAACCACCGGAGAAATCGGTCAGCGGCATCGTTACCGATGCCGGCGGTAATGCGGTTCCCGGCGCGATTGTTCAACTCAAGAACTTGAAGACGCTGCAAGTTCGGTCGTTCATTGCCAAAGATATGGGCGAATATTACTTCCAGGGACTTGCCACCGACGTCGACTACGAGCTCAAAGCCGATTTCAACGGGAAATCCAGCGGAACGAGGACGCTCAGCTCGTTCGACAGCCATCCCGAGGCCAAGATCAATCTCCAGTTGAAATAAGGAGTTTGAACGGTCGAGCGCGGAAGACAACCGCGGGCGGAAGCCGTACCATTAATTCAGAGATGGATGACGAGCGGCGGTACCATCATTTCGTTCAGCGCGATCAGGCGTACGATGGCAAGTTCCTGACGGGCGTCCTGACGACGGGAATATATTGTCTTGCCTCGTGTCCCGCCCGGCGTCCGAATAGGGAGAACGTCAGGTTTTTCGATACTCCGGATGAAGCGCGCCGCAGTGGGCTGCGTCCGTGCCATCGCTGCCATCCCGATTGGTTTTACCGGGGCGAGGAATGGTACGAGAGCCTCTACGAGCGGACTGTCGCCAGGGTGCTGCAGGCTCCGGCGGCGTTTCGGGACATTGCGGCAATCGGCGCCGCCGCGGGCATCAGCCGCACGGCGCTGAACGAGCTGTTTCGCGAGCACGCGCACGAGTCGCCCGGCGCCTTCCTCAGGCGTGTTCGGGTGGAGCACGTATGTCGTCTGCTGGAATGCGGAATCAAGCCGGCGGACGCCGCCGCGAGCGCCGGGTTCGAGGGCACGTCCGCCTTCCATCAGCAATTTCTGGCGCGCACCGGGTTGACGCCCGGAGGATATGCGGGTTTGGGAAATGCCCGGGAGTTCATGCTGCGGATGCCCGCGGGATACCGGTTTCAGGAAGTCCTCGATTTTTACGGACGCGATCCGCAAAGCGCCGGCGAACAGGTGTTTGCCGGGGGCTTGAAGAAGGCGCTGTTGATTGACGGCCGGGCATCGCTGATCGAGATTTCGTTTCAGGGGGATTCCGTTGTCGTTCGCGCGGATGGCGGAAATGCATTCGCGGCGCACCGGGCGGTGGCGCGGATGCTCGGGATCGATTCGGACGCTTCCGCGTTTGAGAGGCAGTTTGCGGACGATCCATTGCTGGGCGCTTTGCTCCAGCGGCAGCGTGGCTTGCGGATACCTCTGACGCCTCAGCCGTGGGAAGCGCTTGCGTGGGCCATTATGGGCCAGCAGATCAGCGTCAAGGCGGCCGTGGCGTTACGCCGCGAGTTGATCGCGGCGCTGGGTTTGCAACACCCGAGCGGCCTTCGCGCGCACCCGGCCGCCGAGGCCGTCGCGGCGTTGGATGTCGAGACTTTGCGAAAGTTGAAGTTTTCGCGATCGAAAGCGGAATACCTGCTGGCGGCGGCGAAGGCTGTGTCGAGCGGCGAAGTGCCACTCGCGAACCTGCGCGATCTTTCGGCACGGCATTCCGCGCGGCTGTTGGGAAATGTCCGCGGCATCGGACCCTGGACCATCCAATATGCCTTTCTGCGCGGTTTCGGATTTGCCGACTGCCTGCCGGCGGGCGACGCGGGTTTGGCGCAGGGGTTGGGTCGTTTGAACGGCGAACGTCCGGACGAGCGGCGGGTCCGCGAGATGATGTCGCGGTTTGCGCCGTACAGGAGTCTGGCGACGTATCACGTCTGGGCAAGTTTGAAAGGAGTAAACAGCGATGCGGTTTGAGACGCCATTCGGACCCGCATGGGCTTCGGTCGATTCGAATGGAGCGGTTACTGTATTCAATTTTGGCGTTGGCGATGAGAAAGGATTCAATCCCGAGGTGGCGCGCCAAATGGAGGAATTCTTTGCGGGGAAAAGGCAGGTTTTCGATTTTCCGCTGGCGCCGAAGGGCAGCCCGTTTCAGAAGCGCGTTTGGGCCGAGTTGGTGAAGATACCGTTCGGCGAAACCATCAGTTATGGCGAACTGGCGCGGCGGATCGGAAATCCGGCGGCTTCCCGGGCCGTGGGGCGCGCCAATGCAACGAACCCGATAGCGGTGATTGTGCCGTGCCACCGCGTGATCGGCGCGAACGGAAAACTGACGGGCTACGCGGGAGGGATCGAGGTGAAAGACAAGTTGCTCGCGTGGGAGAGTGCCGTCAAGAGCGCTTCTTAAACTCCAGGACAGTCCGGATTGCGATACACTGGGCCGCTTGGAGGCTCCCATGAAATATTTTCTAGCCGCGTTCCTGCTGGTGGGTTCTGCCGCGTTCGCTCAGGACGCGGTCCCGGAAATTCCTTTTGACTCGGTTGCGAATCTTCTTAAGCTTCCTCCCGACCTGTATTTGGGCGAAGTTTCCGGAGTGGCGCTGAACTCGAAAGGCCACATCTTCATTTATTCGCGGGGAAATTCCACAGGCCCGGCGTATGCGGCCACTGCCGCGCAACTGCTCGAGTTCGGGCCGGACGGAAGATACATCCGTGAAATCGGCAGGAACTTGTATGCGTGGTCGTTCGCCCATGCCGTGAGGGTCGACAAGGACGACAACATCTGGGCCGTCGACAAGGGATCGGACATGATGATCAAGTTCAATCCCGAGGGCCGCGTGGTGATGGTGTTCGGGCGCAAGAAGGAAGCTTCGGATGAAGGCGCGGAGGCGTGGAAACATCCGCGACCGCCGCTTCCGGCGGTCGACGGCCAGTTCCGGCAACCGACCGATGTCACCTGGGACCCGCAGGGCAACATCTTTCTCAGCGACGGTTACATCAATTCCAGAATTGCCAAGTACGACAAGAACGGGCATTGGGTGAAGTCCTGGGGAACGCCCGGCAATAAGCCCGGGGAGTTCAATACGCCGCACAGCATCGCGGCGGACGCCAAAGGGAACATCTACGTGGCGGATCGCGGCAATCGGCGCATTCAGGTGTTCGATTCCGATGGCGGCTTCCTGCGTGAGATCAAGATCAACGTGCCGGTGCCGGCCGATGCGCAGGCCTGGATGGGCAACAAGCCTCCGCAGGGAGAAGGCCAGCCCGGCACCATGCAGGCGGGAGCGCCCTGGGCGGTGTGCATTACGCCGGGACCCACGCAATACCTGTACGCCTCCGACGCTTTTCCAGGACGTGTATATAAGATGACGCTCGATGGTAAACTGCTCGGCTACCTTGGCAGCACGGGCCGGCAGCCGAAGGAGTTCGGCTGGATCCACGAGATCGCCTGTCCGTCGGAGAATACGATCTATGTGGCCGAGATCCTGAACTGGCGCTTGCAGAAGTTGACACTGCATCCGGAGAAGGCGGCGCTGGCGACGTCGGCGAAACGGTAGCGCGATAAAGCGGGGATTGCCGGAGTCGGACCTCCGCCAGTTCGATCCTCCCACAGTCCTGCGAAAATCATCTCGCGTGTTCGTCTTGCTGCCCTCGGATCGCTCAATTGCGAGTCAAATCAGTTTTGTTGATGATTACTATCAATCCAAACTGTTGACGCGAATTGTGAAAATGTGATCTAAAAGTACTCACCGTAACGTGGGATGAGTGAATGGGGCAAGTTCCGTACCGCGTTTCGTTCCGCCTGTGTCGAGGGATTGAAAAGGGGTATCTCCGTGAAGCGAATTTCGCAGGTGGCTGTATTTCTTTTGTCTGCTTCGGCAGGCTTTGGCCAAACCGTTTTGGCCGCAGTCACAGGAACGATTACGGATCCGGCGGGAGCCGTCGTCCCAAATGCTCCCATCTCGCTCAAAAACACGGAAACAGGCCAAGTCTATGCGGCCGCGAGTTCGGATACCGGCAACTACACCGTCACGCAATTGCCCATCGGCGCCTATGACGGCGATTTTTCAAACCTCATCAACGCGGAAAATCGCCTGGTGACAACCGCGTCCGGCCCCGCCACTTACGGCTGCAAGCGTTTCGGAGCTCCTAAAATGATGGAAACCACGACCGGGCTGCAAAACGGCTTGGGGGGTCGTCGCGGGCAGGCCCGGGGAGTTTGATTATCCGTTCATACCGGGCGACCGTTCAGCTTTGGTTCGGAAGTGAACTTAGTGAAAAGGGGAACTTATTAAATGAGGCGAGTCTCGCTACTAGCTCTACTTTTTTTGTGCGCATCTGCCGGCTTTGGCCAAACCGGCCTGGCCACGATCACTGGAACCATAACCGACCAAAGCGGAGCTCCTGTCGCGAATGCTCCCGTCGTGGTCCGCAGTTCGGACACGGGAACGACCTTTCAGGGGGCCAGCTCCAACACCGGAAACTACACTGTCACGCAGCTACCGGTGGGCGACTACGAACTCTCCGTCACCGTGTCGGGTTTCAAGAAATACACCCACACCAACTTCCATTTGGCCGCGGGACAGACCATGGGCGAAGACATCGCGCTTCAAGTGGGCCAGTCCACCGAATCCGTCACCGTATCCGCCGAGACTTCCCTGTTGCAAACCGAAAGCGCCGAGGTGTCGGGCAACTTCACGCTGAAGCAACTGGATGACCTGCCGCTTCTCACGGTGGGCGCAACCAATGACGGTGTCCGCGACTATTTTTCCGCTTCGCGCCTGCTGCCTGGAGTGCAGTATTGCGATAGCGCGACCTGCCCCGGAGGCGGGAGCGGCAACGCCATCACCGTTACCGTCATCAACGGCACGCCGAACAATTCACTTGGGACTCGACTGGATGGCGCCACCATGAACCCCACCAGCTCACGCCTTGGGGGAGCCACCATGGAGACGCAGTCCTCGTCGGAAGCAGTTCAGGAAGTCAATATCCTGACCAGCAGTTTCGCCCCGGAGTTCGGGGCCGGCCTGGGAGCTGTGGTGAACGTAGTCACCAAGAGCGGCACCAACGATATCCACGGCACCGCCTATGACTACCTGGTGAATACCGCCCTGAACGCGACTCCGGCCTACCTGGGAGTGAAAAACGCGATTCACCAGAACGACTACGGCTTCACGGTCGGCGGTCCCGTCCGGATCCCCAAAATTTATAACGGCAGGAACCGGACGTTCTTCTTCTTCAGCTTCGAAGAATTCTTACAGAATCTGCTCAATACCACCACGCTGTCCACGGTACCCATACCCGCTTACCGCAACGGTGATTTTTCCAGCCTCATCACCACCGAAAATCGCCTGGTGTCAACCGCGTCCGGGCCCTACACAGATCCGCTTGGCCGCACCATTCCAAGCGGTACCATCTTCGACCCTGCCTCCACCTTCACCGCCCCCAACGGGGCCCTGGTTCGCAATCCTTTCCCCGGCAACATCATTCCCGTCAGCAGGTTCGATCCGGTTGCGGTTAAAATCCTCGCTCTGGTTCCGCTGCCTCAGGGCGCGACTGCCAACCAGGCGGGATCCAACTATCTGGCGCCGTACAACGGCAGCCGCCGATCCTATATCCCATCCATCAAGGTCGATCAAAATCTGGGCTCGAAGGTGCACGCCGCGTTTTACTTTCAAAAGACCTCCACCTCTACGCCCCGGACCGGCACGGGAGCCGACAGTCTGCCGGATGACATCACAGTCTCCGGATATTCCGGAAATGCCGCCAGGACGTACCGGCTTAACCTGGACCACACTGTGACGCCAACTTTGCTGATGCACTACACGCTTGGCTGGAACGACTCCGACTTCCTGTTGGGGCCCGAAGATTTCCTGAACGCCCAGCAGACAGTCGGCGTAACGGGCGCAATCTCTCCTGGCCGCGGTCTCCCGCTGATTGCCACCGGTGCCTCAAGCAATATCGCAGAGGGCGGTATGGGCAATCTGGGGCCACAATATGACCAGCATTTCTGGGAGCGTCGTCCCTCGTTCGTGACTTCCACAACGTACGTGCGTGGCTCGCACACCTACAAGGCCGGCTTTGAAATCCGGCAGATGAAGTATCCCAACTTCAATTTCACGTACACCGGCGGCGAATACGCCTTCGCTACGTATAGCGGCGGCCTCACCGGCGCCGGCACCAGCGGCACCCTCGCCACCGTTGGTAACATTTCGAACTACACCACACAGACCTCGCTGAATGGAACCTCGGTGTCCTCGGGCTTCGCCGGATTCGGTCTCGCTTCGTTCCTGCTGGGCGGGGCGCAGGCAATCGCCATCAACGCGCCTATTAACCTCCAAACGTCGAATTACCAGTCGGCCATCTTCCTGCAGGACAGCTGGAAGTTCAATCGCAAGCTGACTCTGGACTACGGCTTGCGCTGGGACTACGGCACCTACCAGAGAGAACAATTCGGGCGCTATGGAGACTTCTCCGCCACCACGCCGAATCCCTCCGCGAGCGGACGGCCGGGCGCTCTGATTTATGAGGCCAACTGCAATTGCAGTTTCGCCCACAACTATCCGTATGCGATTGGGCCGCGTTTAGGCGCAGCCTACCAGCTGAATGACAAAACCGTCATTCGCGGCGGCGCAGGCATCGTTTACGGCTCCCTCGACTCTTCCGCCGCTACCGGTTATGCATCAAATGCCGCCATCGCCACGACGCCGGCGTTCGGGCAGATCGCCGGACTGCTCCAGAACGGGATCCCGTCCACCGTGCAGGCGGCATGGCCGACCCTGAATAATCCAGCCGCGGGTCAGGCGCCTGGAGCCGTCGTGGCCGCGCCTTCTCTACTCGATCAAAACACCGGCCGCCCCGCGCGCCTGACGCAATGGAATATCACGGTGCAGCGCACCTTCGGCAAGGACATCGCGGTGGAAGCCGGGTATGTGGGCAATGTCGGGGTTTGGGAGACAGCCCCCACCACCCTCCCCACTGGCCTCCCCCCCGGCTACTCTACCCTGGCTCCGGTAAACGTGTTGAGTCTGTCGGAGCTTTCCGCCCTTGGAATCTCCGGCTCAAACCTCAGCAATGCGACGCTCTCCAGCGCGTTCAATACAAGCATATCGGCCCTGACCGCGGCGCAGAAGGCCGCTCTGGCGTCCGTGGGCCTCACGCAGTTCCTCCCTTATAGCAATTTCCCACAGAATCAGACGGTCCGCCAGGCGCTGTTGCCCTACCCTCAGTACAGCGGGGCCATGGCTCCATTGGGTGCGCCCGACGGGAAAAGCTGGTACGACGCACTCCAGCTCAAATTTACCAAGCGTTTCAGCCACGGTCTGACCGCGAATGCGAATTACACCTGGTCGAAGACGTTGGCGCTGATCGGCACCCCCGATCCCTTTAACCGGAATTTGGGCAAGACCCTCAGCCCCTATGACATCCCGGACCAGCTCCGGGTGAGCGCCCAGTACGAGGTACCGCGCTTTTCCTCCGGTATCTTTAGTAACAAAGTGCTCAGCTACATTGTGTCCGGGTGGGGTACGGGCTGGTATCTGAATTACCAAAGCGCCTCTTTGGTGGGTCTTCCGAGCAGTTCCGGCGCCTCGCCCATCAGCAATTTCCTCGGTTACGGACCGGGCCCGGCGCAATTGATTCCGGGCATGAGTCCGTGGTCGGTGAACTGGACCGACCTCAATGGCGTCCACCACACGACGCCGCTCAACATCAACTGTCACTGCTTCGACCCCACGACGACCCAGGTGTTGAACCCGGCGGCATTCGAGAACGTCCCCGACGGGCAGTTTGCGGCAAATGAAAGCTCGCTTCGCTCCTTCCGGGGCTTCCGCTACCCGAGTGAGAACGCCAACTTCAGCCGCACCTTCCGCATTAAAGAACGTTACGTTCTGCAAATTCGCGCGGAGTTCACGAATATCTTCAACCGGGTGCAATACGCGATTGCGACAGGCCAGACCAGCGCGATTAACCTCGGCAACTTCGCGACCGCTCCCACTACGTTCACTTCCGGTCCGTACAAAGGCTTGTACAGCGGCGGCTTCGGCACCATCACTCCGGAGACGACGGGCGCCGTCAATCCGCGCGCCGGCACGATCGTCGCGCGCATTACGTTCTAGGCCGGCTTCGCATTCAGGCTGAGGCCCCCATAAAGGGGGCCAGTCAGGGGCGCGCGAAACAGACCTCCCGCGCCCTGAAGACATCCGGAAGAATTTTCCACGCCGCGCGCGCTGCCAGAGCCGCGTCGATAGCTGACCGCTGTCTTTCGAGTTGCAATAACTAAGGCGCGAAGCTCGCGAAGATGAAGCTGGGCAATGATCAGGAAAATGCTCAGGCTCAATCAGAACACCAGCTTCAAGGCGAACTGGATCTGCCGCGGCGCGTACGTGCTGCGGATCGTCCCGAACGCTGAACTGGTCGTCGTTGCCGTGGGCGGCGAGAAATTGGTTTTGTTCAGCATGTTGAAGAACTCGCTGCGGAACTGCAGGCGCGTTTTTTCGCGGATCGCGAAGCTCTTGTCGATCCCCGTGTCGAGTTGCCAGAAGCCGGGGGCACGGAAAGCGTCGCGGCCCAGATCGCCGAACGGGTCGGTTGCCGGTGGCGTCGAGAACGTATATCCGGCGAAATAGTTATTCACCATGCCGTTCTTGTTCTGGCCGATCGCGCTGCCGGACACGTTAGGCCGCAGGACGGCGAGACCACGGTAATCCGCGATGGCGCCGGTGACATCGTTGGCCGCGGCGGGACTATAGTTGACATTGATCGCCGTGCCCGTGTGGGCCGTATCGATCGCATTGATTTCCCAACCGCCCAGAATCGCTTCGGCCACCGGGTTCAGGCCCGTGGCGAATTGGCGGCCCTTGCCGAACGGAAGCTGGTAAACGACGCTTGTGACGTCGATGAACTTCAGGTCGAAGCTGGTGGGACCTTTTTCGGCAGCCAGGTCGTGAATGTTCTCGGGATTGGCGACGGTATAGCCCGGATAGGTTTCGAGCGCCTGTTCGGAGTCGCCGAGGGCCTTGGACCAGGTGAACGAGTTCAGAAGATACAAGCCGTGTCCCGCCCGGTGCTCCGCGCGAATGGAGAGGCCGTTGTAGTCGTTGGAGCCCGCCGGATCGACCCATGTGATGGCGCCGAACGACTGGTCGGGGCGGCGCGCCTGAATGCCGAGGGTTTGACCGGGAAGGTTCGGGTTCGCCTGGTTGTAATCGCCAATGATCGGCAGACGCGTGCTGTGATTCCCGTTATAGGCCACTTCCAGCACCGTGTTCGAAGCGATCTGACGCTGAACGGAAAGGAGCCAGGACTGGATCATCGGCCAGCGCGTGTTGGGATCGACGTAATCGATGTTGGTAGTGATGGGGTTGAAACTGGAGGGATTGGCGATCCCGGTGGTGAAGCTGTTCATAGTGGTCACGAAGCCGGCAGGTACGGGACCGCCGGCGGGGATGGATGGATTGCTCAGATTGCCAAAGTTGATTTGCGGAGAGTTAATACTCTCGAGCGCGCTTCCGACGCGGTTGAAGAATGAGTAACTGATGCCGTAGCCCGCGCGGACGACTGTCTTCGAATCGACACTGTACGCGGCGCCGATGCGCGGTCCGAAATCATGGTAATCGGGGTGTTGGAGTGTTCGGTTGTACAGACTGCCGTTTGTAGCCTGGATGAGCGAATTGGTGGCGGGGTTGAAGTTCGCCCAGAGGTTGTCGCGCTCCCAGATCGGCGTGGCGAACTCATAACGGAGCCCAAGGTTCAGAGTGAGTTTCGAGGTGACGCGGTAATCGTCCTGAACGTAGAGCGAGTGCACGTGCTGGCGCTGGTTGGTGACTACATTGTTGCCGAGCCCGATGGCGCTGGGCAGTCCGAAGATGAAGTCGGCCAGGTCGAAGCTGGTGGAATCGCCCGGAACCGTGCATCCCGCGGCCAATCCGAGTTGGGCGCAGCTTGGTTTGCTGTATTGGCCGGAGTAAGTGTCGGAGCCGTAGAGCGGATTGATGTCGAGAACTTCAGTCCTGATCGCGACAAATTCGTAGCCCGCCTTTAGTGAATGACGGCCCTTGATCCAAGTGTAGTTGAACTTGGGGTTGAAGGCGGTAGGATTCTGGAACTGCGGATTGGTGGCCTGACGGCCAAAGCCGCTGAAACCGCTGACGGTCTGCGTGTCCAGGCCGCCGGTAAGGTTGGTCGAAGTGGGAAGACCGGGGATACCGTAAAGGGCCAGCATGCTCGGGCCGCCCAGATCCGGAGGTGTCTTGCCGGCGACGATATGATCGAATCCGAAGCGGGCTTCGAGAAGTGAAGAGCCCGAGATCGCCCAGGTGTACCCAGCGGCCGCCTGCTGCGCGATGGAGTGGATGTAGCCGTTGCCGCCGCCGCCCGAAGGCCCCAGGATATCGGGTTCGTAATACTGGATATCTTTGCGCTGGCTGAAGCGCAGGAAGGCATTCATTTTGCCGTTGATCTGATAGTCGAGCTTACCGTCGTATTTATCGTAATAATCGCGGATCAGGAGGAGCGCTTCGAGGTTGTTGGAACGGTTGGGGCCGTTCGGCGCCGGCAGTCCGCCGAGAACCGCGGCCGCAAAGGGACTGATCTGCGAAATCGGAATCGCGGTACCGGCCGGATAAAGCGCGCCCGTGAGCGGATTGGTTACGGCGACGCCCTGGCCGTTGGCAGGGTTGATCAGCAGACCATTGCGATCGTTGAGGCTCGGGATCGAGTCGAAGTTCAGGTAGCGCTGCAATTGGCGTTGACCTTCATAGTCGGCGAAGAAGAAGAGTTTGTTTTTGATGATCGGGCCGCCGATGGTGACGCCGAACTGATTGCGCTGCAAAGTCGGCTTCTGAAAAACCGTGGGGCTGAACAGGAAACCTACTGCATTCAGGTCGGTGTTGCGGAGGAATTCATAGGCGGTACCGTGAAACTCGTTCGTTCCGGAGCGCAGGGCCGCGTTGATGACGCCGCCGCCGACGCGTCCGTATTCCGCGCTGAAGTTGCTGGTGATGACTTTGAACTCGTTAATGGCGTCCGGAGAAGGCTGAACGACCTGGCTCGAATAGCCCTGATTGCTGGGTGAGTATGCGTTGTTATCGAGGCCGTCCAGCAGGAAATTGTTATAAGTGCTGCGCATCCCGTTTATGTTGAAAGCGGCCTCGCGCGGGGTGGCGCTCGGGGAGAACGCCGCGGCCATGGGTGACCTGGCCACGTTGGCCGACAGCAGCGCGAGGTCGGAATAGTTGCGTCCGTTGAGCGGCAATTCCACCACTTGCTGCGTGTTCACCACCTGCGTGTGCTCGCTGGAATCGGTTTCGAGGATCGTGGCGGCGTCCGTGACATCGATGGTCTGCGAGACGGTCCCGATCTGGAGGGTCAGATCGACACGCTGGCGGGCCTCGACCGCGACGTCGATATCCGGGGCGGAAATCTTCGAAAATCCGGTGGCCTCGACGGTCACCTTATATTTGCCGACCTGGACATTGGGGAAGTCGTAGCTTCCGCTGTCGTCGGTGGAAGTCTTCGCTTCAATACCGGTGCCCTGACTCAGGAGCGTGACGGAAGCTTTTGGCACCGGTTTGCCCGAAGGATCGTGTACGGTGCCGAGGACCTCGGCCGTTTCGAATTGTCCGAACAGCGATGACGCCAGCAGCAGTGCGCCGGCAAACACGAACAGCGTACGCGTAACCGATAGTTTCATTGAATTGGACCTCACCCCTAAGGCTGTTATGGTCGCAATTCAATGTTTCGCTGGGTTAACGCGCGGGTTACAGATGGATAAATGCCGATCTTTCCCCGAGTGTATGCCTTACGTGTGAAGTTCTACCAGCGCGGTTCGCGCCGGGGAGGCCGGCCGCCACCGCCGCCACCGCCGCCGGGACGTCCGCCACCACCGCCGCCGAAGCGGTTGCCTCCACCGCCGCCACCGGCGCGAGGCTCCCGCGGACGGGCTTCGTTGACGGTCAAAGTGCGCCCGCCCAACTCCGCGCCGTTCAGCGCCGCCATCGCTTTGTCCGCATCGGCATTCACCGGCATTTCGACAAACGCGAAACCGCGAGCCTGACCTGTATCCCTGTCCTTCACAATTTGTACTCGATCCACCTGTCCGTATGCGGAGAATGCCGCATCCAGATCCTGCTCGGTCGTCTGGAACGATATGTTCCCGACATAAATATTCTTCAAGGCGTACTCCTTAAATTGGCCGCCGATGCGGCAGGGTTGATTTCCAAGAGGGAGCTAATCTCGGCCGGACGATTGATCAAGGCGGGCAAGGTAGCAGTCGGCGGCTTCGAACAGCCGCGTCTTAATAGTACCTCGCTCAGGGGGAAGAGTGCGCGGCCTTATTGTTCGGTTGCGGACCTTTGCGCCAGCTCGCCGATGATGGGCAACACGTAAGCCTCGTCGTGACTGGCTTTGACCATCATGAAGATCGAAACGGCCAGGAGGACGCCATGCAGAATCATATCCAGAGGGAAATGGCGACCCGGTGCGGAACGTACGATGGGACCCACAACCCAGTCCACCACCAGCCAGGCCGCAAACAGGTAAAGGCCCTGGAATGCATGGAATCGGATCATGTGGTTGTCCTTGAAGCGGCGGGCGGCCAGCACAATGATCGCGGCGATCCAGCCGATGGCCGGCACATAACAGAGAATGGTGGCCGTCCGGGGCGAGAGGCCGGCAAGAGGATCCTGCATCGGCGGCGGCGCCGTGCGGGGCGGGGCAGTGCGGCCGGGCGCGGCCTGACGCGCGCCGCAGTGGGCGCAGAATGCGTCCGCGCCGCTGGCTTCATGGCCGCACTGGGTGCAAAAGGGCATCGCTATTTAAGAGTACGTTATGCTACTTGCTTTTGTTCGCGCAAGGGCCGGGCCATACCGTGATAGGATTCGGACCATGAACTTCCGGCGCGCGATTTCCATTCTGCTCTGGGTGACCCTTCCGGCTGCCGGCCTCACGGCGGCGACAAACGATCTGAACGTATACTTCATCGACGTGGAAGGCGGCCAATCCACCTTGTTTGTAACGCCTTCCGGCCAAAGTGTCCTGATCGACACCGGCTTTCCCGGTTTCAGCGGCCGTGACGCGAATCGTATCGCCGCCGCCGCTAAGGCCGCTGGCGTCAGTCAGATCGATTACCTGATCGTTACCCATTATCACGGCGACCACGTGGGTGGCGTACCCGCCATTGCCGCCTTGTTGCCGATCCGGAACTTCGTCGACCACGGGGAGACTGTCGAACACACTCCCGCCGGGCAGAAACTCTATGACGACTATCTCAGGGAAGTGGCGAAAGGGAATCATATCGTGGTCAGGCCGGGCGACTCGCTGCCGATCCAGGGGATCCAGTGGACGATCGTCTCAGCGGCCGGCAAGGTGCTCGACAAAGCCCTGCCGGGAGCCGGCAAACCGAACCCGTTCTGCGACGCTTTCAAGCCGAAGGACGCGGATCCGACGGAGAATGCCCAGTCGACAGGGAGCCGGATCGTCTACGGCGCGTTTCGCGCGGTAGATCTCGGGGATCTGACGTGGAATAAAGAACACGACCTGATGTGCCCGATCAACAAGGTTGGCGAGGTGGACGTTTATGTCGTCAGCCACCATGGGCAGGACATCAGCGGCTCAGCCGCGCTGGTTCATGCGCTTCATCCGAAGGTGGCGATCATGGACAATGGCGAGAAAAAGGGCGGGACCGTGGAAGCCTGGGATACGATCCATGCGTCTCCTGGAATCGTCGATATCTGGCAGTCGCACTTCTCCGCGGCGGGCGGCCAGCAGCACAATACCGGCGAAAAGACGATCGCCAATATGTCGACGGAGGGGGACGCGGGGAATTATCTCAAGCTGACCGCGCACGCCGACGGGCATTTCGAGGTGACCAACCCGCGTACCGGGTACACGAAGAAGTACTGAGCCGGCCGGAAAGCCGGCTGCAGGCAAGTATTGCCCGCCCTACATGTATTTGGAAGATTTAGAGGTCGGCCAGCGGTTCAGCTCGGGCGAATATCAAATGACGGAAGAGCGGATGAAGGCGTTCGCCGCCGAGTTCGACCCGCAGCCCTTTCATCTTGACGAAGCGGCTGGTGAGGCCAGCATCTTCAGGGGGCTGGCCGCCAGCGGCTGGCACACGGCCGCCGTATCGATGCGTTTAATGGTGACCGGCGGGCTGCACCTGACCAACGGCCTGATCGGCCTCGGCGGCGAGATCGCGTGGCCCAAGCCCACACGGGCAGGCGACATCCTGAGGGTCGAAAGCGAGATCGTCGAAATACGGCCGTCGCGCTCGAAACCGAATCAGGGCATTGTGTCCGTGAGGAGCACGACGCGGAATCAGCGCGGGGAGGAAGTTCAGATCCTTACGGCCAAGCTCCTGGTGTTCAGGCGCGACAGCTTGTAGCCCAGCCCGAGCCGGCTCGCCAGTTTCCAGCGGCATGCGAAATAAATGCTCAAACGAGCCGGTAAACCGGACGATATGTACAGGTGAGGAGCTTCAGAATGAGCACCGCCGTATCGAGCGTGACTCCCACGCCGGCTGTGGACCAGGCCACCAGCAAATCGAGTCAAAAACCAAGTCAGGCGGTAACACAGCCTGTCACCGGCACGGACTCCGTTCAGCTAAGCACGGGGTCCCAGGCTGCGGCAGCAGCCGCGCTGCAGGAAGCCCGGGAGACTCCCACACAAACGGCTCAGGAAGCCAGCCAGGGCGATCTTCAGGCGCAGCAGCTACTCGCGAGTGAAGCTGCGGCAAACCCGGTCGCCAGGTAATTGCATTCCGTAGGGATCCCTCTGCCGGGTCCCCCTGACCTGCCGAGTCTCTGACCTGCCGGATTACCGCAGCCGACATCCGTGCCGATCAACCCTCGTCCTGCGTCTCGTATCGCTTCGTACAACCCCTCCGGATCCGAGCAGACCGCCGGTCGATGCACTCCCCATACTGGGAAAAGGCCGCTCAAAAAAGATCGGGAAAACCAGGCGAGGCAGGAAATGGAAATCAGAGTGCGAAGGTTCAGCGTGACATCCTCCAAGTCCTTCGAAAGCGTTATCGCAGCGATTGACGCGGCTGTCGGCCATCCGGACATGAGCGGATTCTCAACCGCAATGGACGCGGCGCCCACTTGGGCCCCTGCCGAAGCAATCATTCAACGGATGATGGGCAGTTCCGGATTCATGGAATTCGTTCGCTTCGATATCGGCGCCGTGCTGCGGAAGGAGTCGGGGCAGGCGGGGCCGAAGAATGTGCGCATGGTGATTGGCAATCCGCTGGTCATGAAGGAGATGGCGAAGCACGTTCCCGATACGGGTTCCTATGCGCCAGTGTCGGTGCTCATCGATGAACGGCCCGACGGTGTTCACTTGTCCTATGACACCATGGCGAGTCTGCTCGCGCCGTACGGAAATGCGAAGGCGCTCGAAGTGGCGCGGGATCTCGACTCCAAAGTGGAAAAACTGCTCACGGAAGCCGCGCATTCATAATCGACATATGGAATACCGGCAACTGGGACATTCGGGATTAAAAGTCTCCGCGTTGAGCTTCGGCGCGGGCACCTTCGGCGGCAGTAACGAGTTTTTCCGCGCGTGGGGCGACAGCGGCGTAGAGGAAGCCACACGGCTGGTCGATATCTGCCTCGATGCCGGCATCAATCTGTTCGATACGGCCGATGTCTATTCGAACGGTCTCTCGGAGGAGATCCTCGGCAAGGCAGTCGTCGGGAAACGGCAGCAGGTACTTATCTCCACCAAGGCCACCTTTCGCATGGGCGATGGCCCGAACAATCTCGGTTCCTCGCGCCACCATCTGACGCAGTCCCTGGAGGGAAGCCTGCGCCGGATGGGCACCGATTACGTGGACATCTATCACATGCACGGCTTCGATGCCACGACGCCCGTGGACGAGACGCTCTATACTCTGGACACTTTTGTGAAGAGCGGTAAAGTGCGGTATATCGCCTGCTCGAATTTTTCCGGCTGGCATCTGATGAAATCGCTCGCCATTTCGGAAAAATACGGCTGGGCCCGGTACGTGGGCCATCAGGTCTACTACTCGCTGGTCGGCCGCGATTACGAATGGGAGCTGATGCCGCTGGCGCTCGATCAGAAAGTGGGTGCGCTGGTCTGGAGTCCGCTCGGCTGGGGCCGGCTCACGGGGAAAATTCGGCGCGGCCAGTCATTGCCGGCAGTCAGCAGGCTTCACAAGACGGCGCAAATAGGTCCGCAGCCGCCGGAAGAATATCTGTACAAGGTGGTCGATGCCATCGATGAGATCGCCAAAGAAACCGGCAAGACCGTCCCGCAAATCGCGCTGAACTGGTTATTGCAAAGGCCGACAGTTTCGACCGTCATTGTCGGGGCCCGCAACGAGGAGCAGCTCAGGCAGAATCTCGACGCCGCAACCTGGAATCTTACGGCGGAGCAGGTAGCCCGGCTGGATGCCGCGAGCAAAGTGGCTCGAGCGTATCCGTACTGGCATCAGGCGCAGTTTGCGGAGCGCAATCCATTGCCGATTGCAGGGGCCTGACCTTCCCATAACACGATCCATATATACTGTGATCTGTTTAGTCCAGGAGGATGTATGAGACCAAGTCTGATGTTGCTGTTTTCCGGCATGTTGTGCGTCCAGGCGTTCGCCCAGACCGCGGGTTCCTTCACACCCGTGCCGGGTACCGACTTCAGCGGCAATTGGTCGCCGGCGCCGCACGATGAACTCGTCGGAAACCCGGCGCTGGTCGAGTACTATGGGGTTCCGATCAACGACGGGGCGCGTGCCTGGGGACTCGCCTGGAGCCCGTCGCGATCCACTCTGCCCGAGCATCAATGCCAAGTCCATCTGGTGGGGTATATCTACGGCGGGCCGCTCAACTTGCGGATTTGGGAAGAGCGCGATCCGCAGTCGCAAAAGGTAATTGCCATCAAGCAGTACATCAGCACTTACGAACAGAACCGCACCATCTGGATGGACGGCCGTCCCCATCCGTCGCCCAACGCGCCGCACACGTGGATGGGATTTTCGACCGGCAGGTGGGATAACGACGTGCTCACCGTCTACACCACGCACATGAAGCAGGGCGAGCTGCGGCGCAACGGTTTGATGGAGAGCGACGAAGCGACGCTGGTGGAGCATTTCTTCCGTTATGGCGACTACATGACGCACGTCAGTATCATTACCGATCCGGCCACGCTCACCGAGCCGTTCGTGCGCACGCAGACTTTTCGGTTGACCGTTCCGGAGGGGCAAAGCTGGCTGTATCCGTGTGAATACGTGGAGGAGGTTGCCAACCGTCCGCGCGGCGCGGTGCCGAATTATCTGCCGGGCGAGAATCCTTTCCTCACCGAACACGCGGACAAGCTGCATATCCCGGTGGAAGCGGCGCTGGGCGGCGCGGAAACCATGTATCCGGAATACCGTTTGAAGATAAAGCAGCTAATGGCGGCCAAGCAGGCGGCGAAGGGGCAGGGCCGATGAAGCGGTTGGGATTGCTGGCTGCCTTCGCGGCTGCGATGCTGTTCGGGCAGGATCCGGATGTTCTGCATGTGCAGGGGAACGTCTACATGATCGCGGGCGCGGGCGGAAATATTGCCGTGCAGATCGGGGATCTGGGCGTGGTTGTCGTCGATACGGGACTCGCGCAGAACACCGATAAAGTGCTGGCGGCGATCCGCAAGCTTTCCGACAAGCCCATTCAGTACGTCATAGACACCGGTCCCCACCCCGACCACATCGGCGGCAGCGCCGCTATTCGCAAGGCTGGCGTAACGATTACGGGCGCCAACGTCACGGGGGATATCAACGACGCCGCGCAGGGCGCGCAGATCGTCGCGCATCTGAACGTGCTCAACCGGGTGAGCGCTCCCTCGGGCAAACAAGCGGCCATGCCGGAGGGCGCCTGGCCCACCGATACCTATGTCTCCGGACAAAAGGAAGTCTATTTCAACGAGGAGCCGATTACCGTCATTTATCAGCCGAAAGCGTCTACCGACGGCGACAGCTTCGTTTTCTTCCGCCGCTCAGACGTGGTGGCGACCGGGGATATTTTCGTGACCACGAGCTATCCCTGGATCGACCTGGAAAACGGCGGGAGCATCCAGGGCGAGTTGGACGCGCTGAACAATCTCCTCGACATCACGATCCCGAAACACGAGGAAGAGGGCGGGACCTACGTGATTCCAGGCCGCGGGCGGATCTGCGACGAGTACGACGTGCTGGAGTACCGGGACATGATCACGATCATCCGCGACCGCGTGCAGGCCGCGATCAAAAAGGGGATGACGCTCGAGCAGGTCAGGAACGCCGGCTACACGAAGGATTTCGACTCGCGGTACAGCGCGAAGAGCGGCTACGGGACCGCGGATAATTTCATCAGCGCCGTCTACAAGAGTCTCAGCGGCAAGAAGTAAGGCCGGTGACAAGATCGCCGGCGGCACGGAACTACGCCAGGGCCATATCGGCCGTGCGCTCCTGTTTCCACAATTCGAGGTAGCCGGAAAGCTGCCGCATCATATCGCGGAAACCCTCGATCGTCAGGGACTGCGCGCCGTCGCTGACCGCCTTCTCGGGGCAGGGGTGTACTTCGACGATCATCCCGTCCGCGCCAACGGCGACAGCGGCTTTGGCGAGCGCGGGCACCAGACTCCGCTTGCCGGTGGCGTGGCTGGGATCGACGATCACAGGCAGGTGCGTCATCTCATTGAGAACCGGGACAGCCGAGATGTCGCATGTATTGCGGGTGGCGGTTTCAAAGGTGCGGATACCGCGCTCGCACAACATCACCTGCGAGTTTCCGTGAGCAACGACGTACTCGGCCGACATCAGCAGCTCTTTGATCGTCGAACTGAGGCCCCGCTTCAGTAACACGGGACGCCCGCACTTCCCGAGCGCCTTCAACAGCGCGAAGTTCTGCATGTTGCGCGCGCCGATCTGCATCACGTCGGCATATTCGGCCACCAGATCCACGTCGCGGTCGCTCATTACCTCCGTGATCACCGCGAGCCCCGTGGCCGCGCGCGCTTTGGCAAGCAGCTTGAGGCCTTCTTCTTCCATGCCCTGAAAATCGTAGGGCGAAGTGCGCGGCTTGAACGCCCCGCCACGCAGAAGTTGAGCGCCGGCTTCGGCCACGGCTTCGGCGGTTTCCATGATCTGCTTTTCGCTCTCCACCGAACACGGACCCGCCATGGTGACGAACTCATCGCCGCCGATCTCGGCGCGGCCGACGCGAATCAGCGTGCGGTCCTTGCGGAACTCCTTGCTGACGAACTTGTAGGGGGCGGAGATGCGCATGGCCTTTTCCACGCCGGGAGTCGCCTCGAGCGATTCGAGACAAGCCGTCACGTCTCCTCCGACGCCGACAACGCCGATCACAACTCTTTCCTCGCCTTCGATCGAATGGACCTTGAAGCCGAATTCCTGAATCCGTTCCGTGACATGTTCCACTTCCTGCCGGGTAGCGCCGGGCCGCATCGAGATGATCATCCGAACCCCTCCATAAAATGAAAAAACCCACTCTCTTCGAGTGGGTTGGTAATTCTGAAACTCAGATCAGACCAACGCCACTAGGGGGTGGGGCTCCAAAATCGATAACCAAAATAACCGAAGTGGCGGATCATGGAAAAGACTACTATATCATCGCCGCATGGTTTTGCAAGCGGGTTATGATGGAGCCGTGAAAACTGCGGTGTCGGTCCCCGACGATCTTTTCCGTTTGGCGGAAACGGCCGCCCGCCGTCTCCGAATGTCCAGGAGTCAATTGTATGCCGCCGCGCTGGCGGACTTTCTCACGCGCCAACAGACAGATGCCGTCACTGAACGCCTTAACGAAGTTTATTCGCGGCGGCACGCGAAGGTAGACCCTGTATTGCAGCGCGCTCAATTGACTTCGCTGGCTAAGGACTCCTGGTAGAAGTGGAGGAGATTCGGCGAGCAGAGATCTGGTGGGCCGATCTTCCCGAGCCCCGTCGCTCCGAGCCTGGTTACCGGCGTCCGGTAACCGCAGCGCATTCAGACTGTAATAGTGGCGGTGGTCACAGGCAACGTGGATCTCGCCGACGCGCCCGGAAATGTGCTGCTGCGGGCGGACACGACGGGGCGGCCCCGTGATTCGCTGGTGAACGTTTCCCAATCCTGACTCTGGATCGCGGTTTCCTGACCGGGCACGTCGGAACGCTGTCCCCGCGGTTGCAGAATTCCGTCGACCGAGGTCTGCGCACGGTGCTGCAATTGGAGTAGGGGCTGGGTTTGTGGATCTTTTCAATTTCCGACATGCCGACAATGCGTTCAAGTGGGTTGGGGAAGACACGGGGGTTTCTCGTTCTCTTTCGAGCTCGCGTGGGCGCTGACGGCCGGGGCCGAGGCGGCGCGCATCCCGCACGGCTCGGCAATCAGAATAGCCCCCCGATCGCGGCGAGCAGGTTTTTGTGCCAGTAGTCCGCCGGATCCAGTGTGTATGGCATGAAGTGGACCAGCGCAGCGCAGTTGTGATGCGCATTATCGGCAATCAGACCAGTCTCATAGCCGCCGTGGTTGGCGATTATTATAGCGTCGGCGGCAACAGCGTTATCGACGTCGCCGCCGGCTATGGCGCCGAAGGCGGCCCGCACAGCGAGATCCATGGCGGCAGCATTGGTTCCGGCTGGGAAGAATGTGATGTCGTCCCGGGAACGGCCTACGATTGTGAAATCCAGAAAACGGTACGTGTGCGCTTTCAGGAAGTAACCGACACGCTCGCCGGTGCAGTGGCACCTCCCTACGTGAATGGCGGGCGGATGGCCGATCGCACCGGGGCCATTGGTATGCCGGTTATCGTTGACGAACGCGTCCACCAGGTCCATGATCTCAGTCCAGGAGTGGTCCCGGCCTTTGGATCTGCGAGCCGCGTAGGCCAGGCGGATGAAGGTTGCGACTCGCGCCACGCGATCCCCAGCCCCCATCAGACGGAGATGGCACAGGGCGCGGGCCATGGCGGCGACCGGCATGGCGGCGGCACGGCCTTCGTCCAGGACATTCATCACATGCTGGATCGTGCCTTGGCCAATCGCATACGCCAACACGTCGCCGCCCGTATTGGCGACTCCTCCTGGACGCGTGAGCCCCCCGGGCAACGCGGTATGGATGAACTCAGCCGGGTAGTCAAATCGGCACACCAGCAGCAACTGGGCCGTACGGGCGGCGGTGAGCGTTCCGTGAGCGGCAAACAGCGCGGTGATATCGACGGCCGCCATGGCGGAAGCCCTGATTCGCTCGCAGACTCGCAAAAACTTCGTATCCGCCTCATGAATGCCGCCCGGGAGATTGGCCTGGAAGAAGGTACAGCAGGCTTGGGTCTGCGTGGGGGAGAGCTTGGTTCGCAGGTTCGTCAAGGCCAGCAGCACCTGATCCTTGTCGAGCGTAATGCGATGCGCTCTATCCAGGAAGTTCCCGATCAGCGTGCCGATCTGGGCTCCCGTGAGACCGCCGGCCCCGATCAGTGTTTGGATACTTCCGGCGAGCACCTCGGATCTGCCGGTTCCTCCGAGCGAGGTCGACCAAAAGACCTGCAGTTGTGCGCCGGTTAGGTTTCCCGGACCGAGCATGGCGCGAAAGACATCGATTGCCGTGACGCCGGAGTATTGAACCCTCGCAAATTGGGAAAAGACAGCTTCCCAGTAGTCCAGCGGTCGCACGCCAGCCGGAAATACGCCGCTTGTGAACAGGCCCAGGAAGTTCACCATGCCGGCTTCGCCTAATGACCCGAAGAGAGCACGAACCCGAACTCCCATCAACCTCGCGTCATCGCCAAGCTGTGTTTTCAGCCATTCGTCGAGCATGTCTTGTTCTGGTAGTTCTAAAAAGGGTAGGCGTTTATTATACGTTCCCGCCGCATGACATCCTGTTAATGCGTTGTTACCAAGCCCTGTCGCATTGCCCTACTCGCTCCCCGTCGAGCGTCTTAGCTGGGGGAGGTGTCTGGCGCGATAATCATACCCTCAGCTCCGTGATGGCTGTTTCGTGCCCGCGATCCCTATCGCGATCTGTGCTTAGTGCAGTTGATCTTTGCCGCGAACACCCGGACCTTTTTATCCTGAAGAACCTCGTAAAGGTCGGCAAGGACACTAATGGCGGCCCAGTGTTGAAGGCCGAAACGAACGAAAGTCGTTTCGCGAGCGGTCGCCCACAGCGCCCCGGCAAAGCTGCAAGGTCTTTGGCTGCCGGACAGATCTTAAGGAGTTTCTTCCGCCGAGACGACTCGTGAGTCGGTCCGGAACTTCCGGTATTCGCTGAACGTGATCTCCTGCTCGACACTGACTCTTTTCAGCAGCGCGAGCCGCGCCGAAGCCTTGAGCGAAACGTCCTTCGGCACCCACAGCTCGTTATTCACCCGCATCATTTCGTACGAAAGATGCGTCCCTTCGCCGACGCGGGCGAGAAACCATCCGAGTGAAAACGGCTTCAGTACCTCGGCTTCGAATTTCACCCAGATGAGGTCCTTCTTGTCGATCCAGAGCGTTCCTTCGAGGCTGCGAAGAACGCCGCGGAGCTGGCCGTGGTAGGCGGTCCGCGGAGTAGCCCCAATTTCGTATGCGCCCCGGCCGTCGATCACCGTCTCGCCCACGAGCTTGAAATCGTAAGCGTCGGGAATGTCTTTGAATTGCGCGCGGCGTTTGGCCCGATCGCGCTCTTCGTCCTCGATTCGTTTGTTGCGCTCGGTTTCCGTCAGGCGGCCGGCTTCAGCGGCTGCACGGTCGAGTTTGGCCTGCTCCCTGCGGGCTTCCGCGGCGCCAATCGGCTTGCCGTCTTTTTCCAGAGGGCGGAAATATTGCTTGCCGCCGATGTACAAGACCTCATCGACCGTACTGTGGACGGCCTTTACGCCACCACCGGCATCCAGCTCGCGTATTTCGTCACGGAGCTTGAAGGTGTAGTCGCGAGCCAGGCGATCGCTGTGATCGTCCGCCGCGACGGCGCGCTCCACAAGCGAACGCGCGTCCTGAGCAAAGCAGATGCACGCGCCGATGAGCAACAGCGCGGCGATTCTCATGTCCTTAGTTTGGCACGACAGTTTGCCACTATCGGTATATGAAAATTCACCTGGTAACGACGGGCGGCACCATCGAGAAGATCTACTCGGAGCAGACCGGCCAGGTGGAAAACCTCATCGCCAAAATCGATCGCTATCTGCATCAGCTCCGGCTGCCGGATGCGCGGATCGAAGTGACGCCGCTGATGAATAAAGACAGTCTCGAAATGACGGAGGAGGATCGCGAACTAGTGCTTGC
>Ga0181521_10001451_pt1 | contig 29487 bp, 20 predicted proteins | sample PEATcosm2014_Bin_32_FD_119764 | JGI IMG/M metagenome (GOLD analysis project Ga0181521, IMG submission 119764) | Peatland microbial communities from MTU Mesocosm Facility, Houghton, MI, USA - PEATcosm2014_Bin02_60_metaG | ecosystem: Environmental > Terrestrial > Soil > Wetlands > Peat | place...
CGCGGCTTTTGAGAAAGCGCTCGGAGATTAACGTTGTCGGGGTGAGCCGTCATTCGGAAGGCGTTAAGGACGAGATAATCTCCTCGCATTGTGACGTTGTCTTGACGGATTGCTTCGACAATACGACCCGCTTGACCTTTCTGCAGGAACTCCTCGACGAACCCTCGGGAATGAAGGTGCTTCTATTCGGCATGAATGAGGATCCCGACGTCTTTTTGAAGGCGGTTTATCTGGGAATCTGCGGTTACCTCCTCAAGGAGGCTTCCGCCGCGGAGATCGTCGCCGCGGTGCGTGCCGCTGTCCGCGGCGAAGCCACTTGTCCGCCGAGCCTTTGCATGTCTCTGATTCGGCATCTGAGCAAAAAGAGAGCGGAGAAATGCGAGCCAGCGCTTCCGCAGAATGGCGATCGGAAGGCCCTCACTCCGCGGCAACTCCAACTTATCCGGCTTGTGGCCAACGGCCTGACGAATAAAGAAATCGCGGCAAATCTGAATTTGTCTCAGTTTACAGTGAAGAATCATCTACGCCGAGTCATGCGACGGGTGGAAGCAGCGAGCCGTCACGACGCCGTTAGCCTGATTCTTGCAACTGGGCAACTCACCCCGCCATAGGCCACAGCCCTCCGATAATTCATCCCCCTAATGTTGAGGTAATTGAGTACGACGGCGAAAAGCGGGGCATGACTCCCGAAATCCTCGAACGGCTCCGTGCCGATGGGATAGCGAGACAGCGTGGTCAAGTCCGCAGCCGAATCGGTCCTGCCAGCGAGCCGGAACTTCTTGACAACACTGTCCCAACGGCCAATTGCGCGTCCATCACGAACGGCTATTCTAGTTGAGTGAGGAGAAAACAGAGCCGGCCCGGCCCGGCCGTTAGCTCCACTTGGACAAAAAGTGCTCTTCCTGATCTGAAATGGCCGGCAGGCGCCGGCGGGGATTCCATGCCATGAGCTCATTGTACAAATCAGGTTTCCGTGCTCTCGCCGTGATTTTTCTCCTGCTGTCTCCGCGCACAATGACAGCGGCTTCCGAAAAGCCGGGCAGCGGCACCCCCCTCGCCGCGGCCGTTTGCCCCATCGTTTACCCTGTCGATCAATCGCCATCCGAAAGAGGTTACCATTACGTTTTTTATGGCAACGCTTTCTTCATTAACAAAGAGGGTTATCTCATCACCGCGGCGCACGTATTGAGCCAACTGCACGATGCGCAACCTTATGTCCTCCTGCAGTTGCCGATGGCGCCGCCCCGATTGGTGAAAGTTGCCGTGGTGATCGTGGACCAGGACCACGACGTGGCGGTGCTGCGGGCCACGCCGAACCCCTTTGAAGGGAAATACGAGGTAAATTTCCTGCGATTGGCGACGCGCAGGCCCGAGCAGGCCCACGAAGTGCTGGCCGATGCATTGCGTCCTTCGCGGCTGAAAAACCCTTACACATTTGATGCGCTTCTGGAGGACCGCCCGGCAGGGGAAGTCATTGAATACCGGTTTACTCAACTCGACAAAGGGCGAGCGGATACGGAAATCTTTCTCTTCAACCACGACGTTCTTCTCGGTGATAGCGGAGCGCCTGTAGTCTCCTCCGAATCACATGAGGTAGTGGGCCTGGTCGAAGGGCGCTGGCTGCATGGAAGCACCCTGGCCATGGTGAACTCCATGCAAAAACTGACCAGCGGCTTGGGGGCGGTCGTGCCCATTCACTACGCCATTGCCTTGCTGCTGCAGAAGGGCATCGCCTGGCAGGGAGTTCCGGAGACTTCAGCACGCGTGAAGCCGGACGCAGATCACGCCAAACAATTCTCGGCGCCAGTACCACTTTCTTTGGTTGCCGCACCCTATCCCTCCGAAGTTTTCTCTGGAGGCGAGGTTGTGCTCGATGCGCTTGTCGAGAGCAGCGGGAGCCTGGGAGACATCCGGATACTGGGCGGAGAAAATCCATTTCTGCAGAAAGTCCTCGCCGCGGTGCAGACCTGGACTTTTCTGCCAGCTCGCTCGGGAGAAAAAGTAGTCGAGACGAGGATTGGGATCGTCTTTCAGTTTCCAGGTTCGTTGACGTCTGTGCGCGCGCCGCAAGGACACAATTACGCAGGGCGCTTGGCGGACGTACCGGAGCGTGGAGCTCTGCCCATGGACACCCCTGAACCGGAATCCTCGCAGACGAAGCTAGCCGAGGGCAGCGTGATTTTGTGCCAACAAGTCAACTCACGAGGTCAGGTCGATTCCATCGAAGTCGTGCGCGGCCAGGAATCGCTCACTGCGGCAACCGTTGCCGCCGCCCGCCAGTGGCGTTTTGTCCCGGGAAGACGGGGCGGGGCGGACAGCGATTCCGAAGTCGTTGTGGTCGTCACGTTTCGCCGCTCGACAACCTCGGCGCACGTGCCAATATCGAACTCGGCTCACTAACCCGCGCTCCTAAGATTCCTGCTAAGCGTGGCCTTGCTTATCGGGCGGGCGTGTGGGTGGCAACTAGCGGAGGAAACCAGCCGCAACTGAGGACCTTGCGTGGAGACGATGCAGGCCAGGCAGGAGGCGCAGCTGAAAGTCAGTCCGAATCCGGGAACTTTCCATTCCGATAGAAAGTGAGAGCGACCAAGGTGGAAATTGTCTCGCGGACGAAGTTAATTGTCGCAAAGCGGCGCACAACGCGGCATAATGCCCGGGTTGTCCAACGGAGGCGTGCATGAACGAGAAGAACGATTTCCCAGAGAAGAAGGACGAGAAGAAGGAAATGACGCGGCGCAGCTTTATCGAGAAAGCAGCCGTGAGCGGTGCAGCATTCACGATTTTGCCGAGACACGTGCTGGGACGCGGCTTGACCCCGCCGAGCGATATGTTGAACATCGCCTGCGTGGGCGTGGGCGGCATGGGCCGCAGCAATCTGATCAATCTGGCCAGCCAAAACATCGTGGCGCTTTGCGATGTGGACTGGGGCTACACGGACAAGAACCTTTCGCGCCTGGATACGGACGCTTCCAACTTGAAGGGCCATATCGACCACCCTGGCGATACCGGCGCCACCATGTCCCAGGCGGAAGCGGAAAAAGCCAAAGGGCGCCTCGAAGGGATTCTGCATCTGAAGAACGACCTGATCCCCAAGGCCAAGCGTTATTCCGACTATCGCAAGATGCTGGAGCAGCAGAAGGACATTGACGCCGTCGTCGTGGCCACGCCGGACCATATGCACACGCCGATTGCCTTGGCCGCGATGGATCTGAACAAGCACGTGTACGTGCAGAAGCCGCTGTGCTGGTCCGTGGACGAAGCGCGCCAATTGGCCAAGCGCGCCAAGGAAACCAAGCTGGCCACGCAGATGGGCAACCAGGGCCACTCGCTGGATGCCGCGCGCACGGCGGTGGAGTACGTCTGGGCCGGCGCGATCGGCGAAGTTCGCGAAGTCCATGTGTGGACGGATCGCCCCGTAGGTTTCTGGCCGCAAGGCGTGCCACGCCCGCTGGCGGCCACGAAGGAAACTCTCGATGCGATGCCGTGGAACAAGGGAGGAGTGGACGCGCGGCTCGCGGCGGCGATGGGCAGCTATCCCATCCCGGACACGCTATCGTGGGATCTCTTCCTGGGTGTGGGACCTGTCGTGCCGTATCACCCCATCTATCACCCGTTCAACTGGCGCGGCTGGGTGGATTGGGGCTGCGGCGCGATTGGCGATATGGGCGCGCACCTGCTCGACGTGACCATGTGGAGCCTGAAGCTGGGCTTGCCAACCAGCATCGAGACGGTGTTCTCGCCGTTCAACGGTGCGTCCTACCCGACCGCCACGATGACCTTCTATGAGTTCGCGGCGCGCGGTTCGATGCCACCCGTGAAACTGACCTGGTATGACGGCGGACTGATGCCGCGCAAGCCAGAAGAAATCGGCGACGAGGATCTGAAAAAAGAGGGCGGCGCGCTGTTGATCGGAAGCAAGGGTAAGCTGATGCACGACACCTACGGCGCGAATCCGCGGCTGCTGCCGAAGTCGCTGCAGGATTCGGCGGGCAAGCCTCCACAGATGTTGCCACGGATCGAGAAGGAAGCACACGAGATGAACTGGGTGAACGCGGCCAAGGGAAAGACGGAAGCGTCCTGCCCGTTCGAATATGCCGCGAAACTCACGGAAACGATGTTGTTGGGCGTGGTTTCGCTGCGCAGCGGGAAGAAGCTCGAGTACGACGCCGCGAACATGCGCATCAGCAACGTGCCGCAGGCCAACGACTACCTGAAGCGGGAGTACCGCAAGGGCTGGTAGTCCGGTCCGTTCAATCGAAAAACTCTGCGCGGGACGGGCCGATGGGCTCGCTCCGCGCCTGGGCCGCGGCGCGAACTCCACCCTGAATTTTTCTAGGGGACGGGAAGAGTGGCAGGCGATGCTGGAATTGCTTTGGCAGCCATGCCTCGTCCAAACAGCATAAGCGGACAGGCCCATTCCGCGAGCAGGACTTTTTTCTGCCCGGTCAGCCTGATTTCACCTGTGATCCGCACTCTTCACGACGGAAATAAAGGCGAACATTCCCAGGCGCGACATCTGCGAATCCAGCGCGCGTTCCAATCCCGCCCACAGAGAGTGCGTGAAGCCCGGCATCAGGTTGCGCATAGCCACTCCGCCGGAGACCAGATAGCGGAAGGCCATGAAAGGGCGAACCTGCTCAATCAAGAGGTCGGGGAATTCCGCACGAAATTTCTCGCGATCCCGATCGAAAATGATCCAGGGAAGCGCTCCATTCGCGCTCGAGAGCGGCCCATCGCCAGCGAATGACCAATCCGCGCTTTCGGGATCGAACGGTTCGTGGTGGAAGCGCGTGTAGACAAAGCGCGACCACGGCGTCACCCATGGCTCGATCATCAGAATTTTTCCGTGGGGGCGAAGACAGCGCAAGGCTTCCCGGATAAATACGCGCACATTCGGAATGTGATGCAGCACGTTGGTCATCAGGATCGCGCGCAAGGCGCCATCCGCAAAGGGCAGCCGCTGGCCATCCACCACCATGCGCACGCCGGGACAATAGAAAACTTCCGAAGTGATCAGTTCCGGGAGAAAGTGCGCCATATAGCCGGCTCCGGAGCCGAGCTCCAGCACGTGGCCCTCACCGGACGGAAGCCCGCGCACCAGGATCGCGTACCACTCGTCATAGATGGCTTTCAGAAACGGCTTGGACAGGATGATCTGCTTCCGCAGCTCGGTCGTAGCCGGATCGTCCAAGTCCAGCGACGCGGTCAGCGGATGAGCGAACAGGCGGCGAAGAAACGCAGCGGGCAAAGGGCCTATCCTTCCAGGCGCAGCCAGGCGTACCAGCAGATGCGCAACATGCGCCAGCCGTTCGCAAAGACACGCGTCATCTTCGTTACGCCGTGAAGGCGTTCCTGGTAATGCACGGGTGCTTCCACGATTTCGAGGTGCAGCTTGCTGGCGCCAAACAGAAGCTCGTAATCGCCCCACAGGTCCCTGATGCCCCAGCTACCGAGGAACGGCTCCATGCGCAGCCAGTCTTTGCGCCAGAGCACCTTCGTGCCGCAGAGCGTGTCCTTGATGCGCTGGTCCAGAAGGAATGAAAACAACACCCCAAAGAATTTGTTGCCGACGATATTTGCGAACTTCATCGCCAGGTCCGGCATCGGATAGACGAGCCGGCTGCCGTTCACGAAGCCGCCGAGCCCCTGCGCCAGGCTGCGGAAAAACATGGGCAGCTCTTCTGGCATCACGGTGAGGTCGGCGTCGAGAATCATCAGGATGTCGCCGCGCGCGGCCCGGAAGCCCGTCCAGACATTTTCGGCTTTACAGATGCCCGGGCCGTCCACCAGGCGGATATTTTTCTCGGGATGCAACGTTTGCATGCGGTGAACTTCGTCCGCGGTGCCATCCGTGGATTTATCGTCACAAAAAATAATCTCCGTGCAGCGCCCCATGGAAGGAATGCGCGCCACCGCGGGCTGGATGTTGCCTGCTTCATTGCGGCACGGCACGATCACGGAAACCGAAACGTCTTCTTCGCGCTTCCCCGTGCCAATGGGCCGAGCGACCATCACCTGCATCAGGCAGAGCCTCCGTATACCAGGCAGACGCCCCACAAAATTGTTCAGAAACGCGGAAACCGGGGGAAACCACTTGGGAAAGAGCAGGAGCCGGTGCGCGCGGACCATGCGGAAGCCCCCCAGTCGCAGGAATCCGCGAATGTCGTTCTCGCTGACCCAGTTGGGCTCGACGAATTGCGACCGCAGCCCGATCTTGCTGGCGAGTTCGAGAACCGGCTGCCAGAACTGGTTGCAATTGATGATTACGAGTTGCGTGTCCGCGGAACAATGGCGCCGGATGCGTTCGAACGCTCCGAAAATATCCACGGTGTCGAAAATATGATTGAAGATGACATAGTCGAAGGTCTCGCCGAGATCTAGTTCTTCGGGATCGCTCTTCACAAAATGCAGTTGAGGATTCTCCTCCCTCGCGACGGCGACCATGGCGTCGCTGATTTCTACGCCAACTCCATAGGACGGTTTGACCGAGGCGAGAAATTGCCCGGTTTCGCAGCGCAGCTCCAGGACACGCGTCCCCGGTTCGATGATGAATTGCAACAGGCGCTTCAGACGGCTGTAGAAATAGCCATTCGCGCGAATCCACTTGGAACGCTGCGGCGCCACGGTCACCTGATGCTGCCGGCGGGCCTCGCGCAATTGCTCGAGGGCGGCCGGGCCCCAGTTGGTGGTGGGTGACGGTGCCGGCCTGGTGGCTGTCATGGTTTGGGACCGCCCGTATTGCGTTCCCAAACGGCAACCTGCCAGTTAGCAGCATTACCCTCATGGGGGGGAAGCAGTCCCAGGCGGTGGTAATGGGCTTTCAAGTAGTCGCCAATGGGACGGTCAAAATCTCTGCCGAAGATCATGGCTTGATATTCGGGGAAAACACGATTGGACCAGAGCAAGTATTGCGGAGAACGTTCCTCCAGGGAACTAATGATCTTATCCTCCATGGGTCCGGGGGCGACCATGCCGGGCGTGAAAGCGTAGAAGCGCAGGGGCGCTTCAATTCCCGTAAAGAAATACAGACTGGTGTCTTCGGGCAAGGAGAGGACCACTTCTCCGCGAGAATTCTCTTCACGCATGAACGCTAGGGCGGCGGCGTAGTTGTGGACCGTTGCGGGACCCGCGCGAACCATCCCGTACGGAGTGACGAGGGCTTCGCGTGACTCTTTGGGAAGACCAAGCGGAAAAACGCAAAAGCCAACGGCAAACAGGCAAGCCGCGCTGATCCCGGCTTCAGCCCGAATCCTGCCCAGGCTCGTCGCAGCGAAGCGCCGAACGGCAAGGGAAAGAAGGAGCAGCAAGGAAAAAAGGGCCGGGCCGCTGTAGTAGATAGGGTAATCCACGGGGAGCGTGCGCAGAATAATCCGGAACGCCAGCAACGCGGAGAAGGAAAAGAGCAGAGCCAGAGCCAGCTTGCGTGTTGAGTATGGGTTGCGCAGGAAAAGATAGCCAGCCACCACAGCCGCGATCGCGACGTAAAAGACGAGGTCGGGAGGAAAAAACAGGATACGAATAACATCGTAGCTGTCCAGATCGTCCATTCTGGCAAACAGAAACACGACCGTCAGCAGAAGCACGATCCCGCACATCAGGGGACGGCCACCTCTCTTCTTCCAAAAAAAAATGGCATAGAGCGCGAGCAGCCAGCAGCCGAACACCAGAGTTTGCATCGCGGCGTCACTCAAGGAATCCCGGGTGAAATCGAAGCCCGTGTTGATCAACCAGAGTTTTCCGTAGTGGCGCATGAAATAAGAACTAGGCCAACTGGCCAGGTTTTCCTGCAGCAGGAAATTGAGGCCGCCGATGGAAATCATCCAAGCAGCCACGGCTCCGCAGATCGCCACTCCCGGGAGAATTACGGCCAGGTCCTTTCCGAAACGTATCCACGATTTCTGGGAAACAGCGCGGATGAACAGGAGGAGCGCCAGGATGGAATAACAAGCGAAGCCATACTCCATCTTCAAGAGCATTGCCACCGCGGAAGCGCAGCCCAGGCCAAGAATCCACGCGGTGTGCGGAGATTGGCAGGCGCTGACGAGAAGCCATAAAAACAAGCAAGCCACGAGACATCCGTACACGGAAGCGAAACTGTAGGGGAGAGGAAAACTGAACAATTGCCGCGCGAAAGCCTCCAGGATAAGGGCGCAGGCAGCAGTCCAGCCCGCCAGCCCGGCAGAAAGGCGAATCCCGGTAAGGTAGAGAAAGCAGGCGGACCCCAAGGCTGCGAGAGATCCGGCGATATAAAAGACCTCCACGCGAACGCCGAAGATGCGAAAGAGAAGGCTGTTGAGGTATGGCGCGGCGGGATGATAGAGATACCAGACGTCGCGATACAGCATCTTGCCGCGCGCCAACATGGCAGCAACGTACAGTTCACGACCGCAGTCGACGGTCAGACTTCCCCAACAGGCCCAGTTGACCCAAAGGCGCCAAATCCAGGCGATCAAAAGTGCGGCGAAGCCAACGTAACTGAGTTGCCTGCTGGAAAGTAGCCAATTGAAGGCGGCCGGGCGCTCCGCTGAAGGCAATGTGGAACCCTCGGACCTCCGCCAGGCAGACTGGCCAACAGCGGTAGAGTTCGCACTAGGAGGAAGAGAGTTGATTTCCACCATTGCATGATAGCAACAGCAGATTGGAATTTTTGCGAAACAGGCAATTTTTGGTGCTCAGGGAGTTAAGCAGTTGACTATCAGTAACGTCTCGAAGCTGCGCCACGAGCGCGATTCTGCCCAATTCAGGGCGCGGGGGGTGCGCTGGTGGAATCTTTGGTATAGTGAGCCAGCGGCGCGCCTTCACTGTCCGCCTCGACGATCCAGACGGTGCGATCCTTGAAGTAGTAGATCAACTTTGCGTTCTGCTCGGGGTCGAGATCGCGGGCCCAGAGCACTTTCGAGCCATCAATGTCCGCGCCATTGTAGACCCACTCGTCGTGCACGCTGTGCGTCTCACTGTAGTCGACGATCACGAGATGTTTTCCAGGAGTCGCGCCAAGCTGTTTCTGAATTTCCGCGCGCCGTTGCAATCCGCCTCCTCCCCAACCCATCGGATCGCCGTAGCCGGTGGCCGCAAATTGCGAAACGTCCACAACCAAAAGCAAAACAACCGCGCGCGAAAGGGCCGCGCCCATGGGCCGCTTCCGGCAGCACATCTGCCGGAGGTGACGCAGGGCCTGGACCACGACTGCGAAGAAAATGCAGGTGACCGGCGCGATGTAATGTGGATTCGGCCAGCTGGTCACGAGAAAGGCCAGAAGCACGACAAGCAGGACAAGGAGAAGAAATCGCCAGCGGGTGTCGTGATGCAGGAAAAAAAGGCCGGGCAGAACGAGGAGAAGCGCCGGCCATGTGAAGACCACGCCGCATCGGTACAGCTTGTCCGCGAACACACTTTTCAGGGTGTCCCACGTGCGCATGTAGTTGCTACGTCCCCAGTCGTTGTAAAACTCCTCCATTTCCGGATTGTTGTAGCGGATCATTGGCGCGGGTTTTTGCCAGATGAAATTAGCGAAGCGCTCGTAAGTATGGGCCGCGGCAACAAACGGAGGCACGAACGGGCTGTCGGTCACGCGCCAGTTGTAATAGCCCATGAACAGAAACGTCGCCAGCAGGATTACGAGAACAGGAAGGATGACACGCAACGCCGGTTGAGGCCAGGTCCGGCCGCATTTGGTTCTTCCAAGAATCCAGCGCAGCAGCACAAACGCCACGGGAAGGCAAAAGAACAAACCTTCATAGGGCCGGCTGTTGGCGAGAATTGCGATCCCAATGCCGAGCAACGCACTGCGCGTGATCGTCGGTCGCCGCAAGATACGCGCCAGCGCACCAAGGACCAGCGCTCCGGCAAACGCCGCGACCGCGCCGCCCCAATAGCCATTCATCCAGTAGCAGACAATGCACAGCTTGATGGCCGCCAGCGCGCCGGCGAGAAACGCCCACCGCGCGGGCATCCACGCCTGCAACATCCAAACGATGGCGGCACACATTGCTGCCGCGCTCAACAGCACCCCAACCCACGGATGGCCCAGTAATTGTCCCAGCGCGAGCACCGCCCCTTGCGCCGGCGGATACTTCGAAGCGTAAGTGGGAAACCACAGCACGTGGAACGTTTCAAAGCTCCGCCACATCGGATGGGTCGGATTGGCCAGCCGGCCGTGCGCTAGAGTGTCGCCCAACAGCAGGTAACTGAATTCGTCGTGAATGCCGGGCGTAGGAACCTGAAGCCGCGGAAGAAGCGCAAGGCGAGCCCCGAGAACCGCAAGGAATATCGCGACGACCGCCAGTGTCTTGTGTGCGGCAAAGCGGGAAAGCGGTCTTTCCACCGTGCGGAACACTCGCTCCGACCCCCTCGGCCAAACGAACGCCACCAGGCACGCCAGCAGCGCCACCAGGATCGTGATGCCCGGCTCGGCGATTGGACTTAGAGAGGAGAAATCTATATCCGGCATTGGCGCTCGATGAAGACAGTTTGTGCGTTGAACAGGATTCAGCGCGAAGAGCGTCGCGGCACGGAATCCTTCATACCTTGTCTTTGTATTGTAGAGGATAGAGCGCCCGCTGATTCGTGGGGTTCCCAAAATAGTCTATCCGACACTCCCCCACATACCTGCACCGCGTGGCGAAGGAAGAACGTGCGAAGGAACAAATCTATGCAGAAACAATAAAATGATGACCATGGAAGACAGCACTGCCCCGCCGACGATTTCGTTGATCACTTGCCGCGACCAGTAACACCGGCCGTGGACATTCCCTGATTGGCACTGCCCGTCCCGATTCCGCACAGTGCCGCATCCCCTCCTGCATGTGCTCCCACCTGCAGAATCTCATTTCTTCCCGGCTTATCGTGCCTTGACGTTACTTTCCGCGCGGAAAATGTCCAAACCTGAGGGGCCAAAGCTCATGTTATTCCCCTAAATGCAGGCGATTCCTACAAATTGCTTCACGGCCGCAAAGGGCCGCGGAACCGTGGCTCAGAGTTTGCTCATCTTCCGCAGCGTGGGAATCGTTTTACCGCGTCCGCGACCCAGTGGCGCTTCTCATGCAAGCAAATACCGATAGGAGGGGACCTTGAGCGTGGTCACATCCAATGCGCGACCGGGAAGCATGGGCAATCAGCGCCGTAGCCAGCGCATCCTCCTCTCGGTGCCTGTGGTTATTTCCGGCAAGCATGCCAACGGCGTCCCGTTCCGCGAAGACACCAAGACTATGGTCGTGAATGCCCACGGTGCCCTGATCTTGCTTCGCGAACCTGTCATCGTTGGAGAGGTCTTGAGGATCACCCATGAAGGGACTGGGGAACAACTCGACTGTACCGTGAAAGACATCGACCCCGGGCAACACGGCAGGCCGGAAATTGGGATCGAATTTGCCCATCCCAACCCACGCTTCTGGCGGGTTTCCTTTCCTCCCGTGGGCTGGACCCCACACAGCCCTGAGGCCAAGGGTTACGTCAAGCAGGGCGCGCCGGCGGCGAAACCCCCGGACGTCAAGAAGTAACCGCTCCAGCGTCACCCAGGATTCCCGCAATCTTCGCTGTAGCCATCCAGCCCGCCAGCGCATCTCATTCTCGTAACCAGCCAGGGCCAATTTTGTCTGTTTGGGGGGAATAATGAAGAATGCTCTCTTGCTTATTATTGTTGTTGCCGTGCTTGCAGTAATCGCGGGTGTCACCTTCTATTGCTATACCGCGCGCGCCGGGGGCAAAACACCGGAAGTCGGTACTGCCGCGCCGGACTTTACGCTGAATAATCAGGAAGGTAAGGCCATCAGCCTGCACTATTTCAAGGGCAAATGGGTGGTGCTGTACTTCTACCCCAAGGACATGACCCCCGGCTGCACCATCGAAGCCCACAATTTCCAGCGCGATCTGGCCAAGTACGACGCCAAGAATGCCGTCATCCTCGGCGTCAGCGTCCAGGACGAGAAGAGCCACCAGGATTTCTGCGCGAAGGAAGGGCTGAATTTCAAGCTGCTGGCCGACACCAAAATGGAAGTTTCCCAAAAATACGATTCCATCATGAATTTTGGCGTCACCAAGCTCTCGGCGCGCCACACCTTCCTGATTGATCCGAGCGGCACCGTGCGCAAGGTCTGGAACGATGTGGAGGTGAAGACGCACAGCGAAGACGTGCTCGCGGCGATTGAAGATCTGCAGAAGTAATTTCGAGAGGGCCTGGCTTTCCTCTCTTCCTGGCACGTTGGCTTCAGGCTTCGAAATGCGCTAGAGTTTCGGAGCCTGTTCCTTTAAGGGGTGAACCATGAATCGCAGATTCTTCCTTCCGGTTCTTACGTTGAGCATTTTTGCACTGAGCCTGGCCCTGCATGCGGGCTCGGTGAAAACGGAGACCGTGAGCTACAAAAGCGGCGGCGACACGGTCAACGGCTATCTGGCGCTGCCGGAGGGCGCCGGCAAGCATCCTGCCATCATCGTGATTCACGAATGGTGGGGCTTGAACGATTGGGTCAAGGAGCAGGCCCAGAAATACGCAGGGCAAGGCTACGTCGCCCTGGCTGTGGATCTCTATCGCGGCAAAGTGGCGGCGAATCCCGATGATGCGCACATCCTGATGCGTGGCCTGGCGGACGATCGCGGCCTGCGCGACCTGGAAGCCGCGTTTGCGTATCTCTCCTCACGGCCCGATGTGGACGCCAGCAAGATCGGCTCGGTCGGTTGGTGCATGGGCGGCAGTTGGTCCATCAAGCTGGCGGAGGACCAGCCAAAGCTGGCCGCGTGCGTGGTGAATTATGGCGCGCTGCCCGGTGATCCGGCGATCATCGCGAAAATTCACGCGCCCGTGCTGGGGAATTTCGGCGCCGATGACCAAGGCATTCCCGCGATGGATGTGCGCGCCTTTGAAGCAACCATGAAGGCCGTTGGCAAACCGGCGGACATCAAGATTTACGATGGCGCCGGCCACGCTTTCCAGAATCCCAACAATAAACAGGGTTTTCGCTCAGAGGCAGCCGCCGACGCCGCCCAGCGCATCAGCGCGTTTTTTCAGAAGTACCTGCACTAAGCGGCCCGCCTGGGCAGCGTCCTACGGTTCGTCGTCCCCCTCCGAGGCGCCGCCCAACTCTTCGCTCAGGGGTCTCTTCGGGTCAATGGTCGGCAAACCAGCCTTCTTCAGATTCTTGTTCAGCGCCGGAATTTCAGTTTCCCGCAGCACGATCCACTGCTTGCGCAGTACCGCGGCCTGCTCATCGAGTTCCTGGCTCACCGCCGTTGCCTGTGTGGTTGGAGCGGCATCCGCGCTGTCCGCGACGGCCAGAATCGCGGAGTAGTGCTGGTTAAGGGTCGAGAGGTTTTCCGGCTGCTTTCCGTTTGGGGGCAGGCCAAAGAAAGAGCGCTGTGTGGCGCCTTCGAGATCCGCGCATTGCCGATCTAAAGAGGCCAGCGCTTCCGTCAACTTGCTTTTGCTCTTGGCCTTGCCTTGCGCTTTCGGCGCAATTTCTTTGAATTGATCGCGAACGGACTCGATTTGTTCGAGCGCTTCGTAGCTCTCGTCCATCCCCTCGGAAGCGCCCAATTGCAAATCGCGCTGTTTGCGCAGGTCTTCCAGCGGCGTCTTGATGCGTGGGTCCATTTTCACCGTCAGCGGCCGTGTATAGCTCTTGCCGTCCAAAGTGAGCTTCACCGTGTAATTTCCCGGCAGCGCCCAGGCGCCCAGGGGGTATTTCGGAGTGTCGCGAAGGATTGCGGAAATGGGGAATTCGTACTCCAGCGCTTTTGGCGGCGTGTAGTGGAGATTCCAGACGAAGCGGTGCATGCCCGCGGCGCCCGAAAGAATTTGCGTAGGCCGCACCCAATACATGGGGATGGGATGCTCCGCAGCGAGCTTCTCGAGGAATTCTGGCGTGTCGGCGCTGGTGTAGCGGCGCACCAGGCTACCCGCTTCATCCAGGATTTCCAGTTTCACGACGTTCTTCGTGGCGTTTCCAAGGAAGTAGTCAATGATGGCGCCGTCCGGCGGGTTCTTGCCAACGGGTTCATCTGGCGGCAAAGGCGTATCGGGATTGCGGTTCCAGCGCCAGCGAATGGTCTCCTGCGGTGCGAATAGATAAACGGGCGCCTTGGCCACATCGTCGCTGATTTGCCGCAGCGGCGTAATGTCGTCAAGGATCCAGAACGACCGGCCATGCGTGCCGACAACCAGATCGTCGCCATGAATCACCAGGTCGCGCATGGAGGTGTGCGGCAGGTTCAACTGCAACGGTTGCCAGGAATCGCCATCATTGAAGGAGACGTACACAGAGGTTTCCGTCCCGGCAAACAGCAAGCCTTTCCGCGCCGGATCTTCGCGAACAACGTTCGATGGCGCGCTTTCCGGCAAACCCGCGGTAATCTCCCGCCACGTGGCGCCAAAATCGCGCGTGCGGTAGATGTGCGGGCGCAGATCGTCCAGACGGAAGCTGTTGATGGCGGCATAAGCCGTGCCGGCATCGAAATGCGAAGCCTCGATGATGGAGACCTTGCTCCACGGTTTCAGTTGCGGCGGCGTGACGTTTTTCCAGGTTTTGCCGGCGTCGCGCGTCAGTTGAATCAGCCCGTCATCGGTGCCCGCCCAGAGTGTGTCCTGCTCCTTGAATGAGGGCGCGAGGGCATAAATCGTCCCGCGGTGTTTGCCCTTTTCCGGATCGCCCGAGCTGAACGCGCCGAGATTTGCCGGCGCTGCGTACGATTCACGCGTCAAGTCGGGGCTGATGATGGACCAACTGCGTCCCTGATCAGTCGTCTTGAACAGGACGTTCGCGGCAAAGTAAAGCGTTTTGGGATCGAACGGCGAAAACACGATCGGCAACGTGCGGTTGTAGCGGTACTCGCCGCGCCGTATGGGCTCCGGCGAGACGTCCGCCACTTCGCCGAGCGCCTGATTCGTGCGCGTAATTCGTCCGCCATAAAGAATGTTGGAGTCCGCGGGGTCAACAGCGATTCTGCCGTATTCCTGCACGCCGGGGAGGCTCCAGTCGCGGTAGCTAATCTCGCCGTAGTCGCTGCGGCTTCGTGTGGCGACGCTGCCACTTTCCTGTTGCCCGCCGTAGACCCAGTAGGGAAAGCGATTGTCCGTGGTGACGTCATAAAACTGCGCGGTTGGTTGGTTGTACCACGTGCTCCAGGTGGCGCCGCCATTCACGCTGATCGCCGCTCCCTGATCGGCGCTCAGCGCCATGATTTGAGGATTTTCCGTGCTGATCCAGATGTGCTGGTAATCGTCACCCCCCGGCGCGCCCTTGAAGCCTACAAACGTTTTCCCGCCATCCGCGGATTTCCACGTGGTTGTGTTGGCCACATAAATCACCTCGGGATTGTCTGGCGCGACGGCAATGCCCATGGCGCCCGGCCCACGCCCGCCGATGCGGTGATCGGTATTCACCCACTGGAAGTTCTCTCCCGCATCGTCCGAGCGATAAATTCCCGCGCCCTTGTCTTTCGATTCGACGGTCAGGTACACGCGCTTGGGATAGCTGGGAGCAATGGCAATGCCGATGCGCGCCAGGCCGTCTTCGCCCGTTGGCAAACCTCTTGTGAGCGGCTGCCACGTCGTGCCACCGTCGGTGGATTTGTAGAGTCCGCTTCCCGGAATGACGAACGACTCGCCGCTGCGTATTTCCCATGGCGCCACGCGCGCGGCCCACAGCGCCGCATAAAGCACCTGCGGATTGCCAGGATCCATCGCCAGGTCCGCCGCGCCGGTATTCTCATCCCTATAAAGGACCTTCTCGAAGGTCTTCCCGCCATCCAACGAGCGGAAAACACCGCGCTCCACATTCGGGCCATAGGGATGGCCCTCCGCGGCAACGAACACGCGGTCGGGATTCTTCGGATCGATCACGATAGCGGTGATCTGCTGGGCGTCGGGCAAACCCAGGTGCGTCCAGGTTCGGCCTGCATCAGTGGATTTGTACACGCCGTCGCCCACGGCAAGGTCTGGGCGCTGCAACCCTTCCCCGCTCCCCACATAGAGAATGTCCGGGTTGGAAGGCGCCACCGTCAGCGCCCCCACGGAGCCCGAGGGTTGGTCGTCAAATATCGGGAACCATGTGTTGCCGAAGTCGGTCGTTTTCCAGACGCCGCCGTTCACCGCCGCCATGTAATACACGTTGGGCTGGTGGGGCACGCCGCTGATCGCCACCGTGCGCCCGCCGCGGAATGGTCCGATACAGCGCCAGCGCATTTCGCCGAAGAGTTTCTGGTCATACTGCTGCGAGCGGGCCGTGAATCCCGCCAACCCCATCAGCCCCAAAATCAGGAACAGTTTTGTTCTCAGTCGCAAACGCATCGCATCCCCCGCAAAACAATGGAGCATAACGCGTGGAACCCGCCACCGCAAAGGGAACTGCTATCACGAGCCTGAAGGATCGCCGCGGGAAATCATCACCCGCGGAGAAATGATCGGCCAGAAAATCGGCAAATGGCCGAGTCTGCACGGACTAGCTTCAACCAGAAAAGGGCCAACCTCGCTCTGAAGTTGGCCCTTTGTTCAGGAAAAGAAGCTAGTGTGGCTTCCCAGAAATTTCTGGAATTTCTCTTTAGGAAGCCGGGGCTTCAGCCCTTGAGGACTCTCAGCGATATCTTCGGGACACAACACTAGTTCCCTGCTTTGACTTCCTTCGGGGCGACCGGGCGCGCGGGCGAACCGTCCGCTTTCACGTAGTGCGCATACCAGGCGAGGAAACGTTCATACATGTCCTTGATGTGCGAGGGCGTCTTGAACTCGTGGTATTCGTCCGGGTAAACCACCAACTCGGTTTCGCGTCCAAGCACCTTTAGCGACTCGTACATCTGCTCCCCGCCCACGATGGGCACGTTCCAGTCAATGTTCCCTCCCATGAAGAGCGTCGGGGTGGTGATGTTCTTCACTTTGTAGAACGGCGCAACGCGGTCCCAAATGGCGCGGTTCTCCCAGGGATAGCCCAACTCCAGTACATACTCCTTCTCATACTCGTCGTGGCCCCACAGGCTGGTCATCTCCGCCACGCCCGCCCAGGAGATGGCGGCCTTGAACCGCGTCGTTTGCGCAATGATGAAGTCCGTGGACATCCCGCCGTAGGAGTGACCACCCACGCCCAGCTTGTCTGGGTCCGCGATGCCCTGCTCGATAGCGTAATCCACCATGGCCACGTCGTCCTGGTAGTCCTTGTTACCCCAATCCGCAAAGATGGCCTTGCAGAAGTCCTCGCCATACCCTGAGGAGCCCCGCGGGTTGGGATAAAGAACGACGTACCCGTTAGCCGCAAAGAGCTGCGCGGGTTCCTCGAACTCCGCCTCGTACTCCTCGGTGGGTCCCCCATGCGGCCGGAGGAGCGTTGCGTACTTTTTCCCGGGGACGTAGTCCACCGGCTTATAAAGGTAGCCGTGGACGGTCGTGCCATCCTTCGATTTGAAGCTGACATATTCGCCCGGGGACAGCTTGAACTGCGCCACCCAGGCGTCATTCAGGTGCGAGAGCCGTGTGAGCTTGCCGCCCTGCAAGGCGAACACCTCGTAAGGGTGGACAGTGTCTGAGATCGTCGCCGTGATGGTGCCATTCTTGGAGAAGGAGTAGCCATCCACCGTGAGCCGCCCGCCCACGGGCCGGGTGATCTTGCCGTCAGCCAGACTCACTTGGCAGAGGTTCTGCGTGCCATCGTCATCGGCGATGAAATAGATGGATTTGCCGTCCGGGGCGAAGCGCGGGAGCGTGGCAAAACGATCGAAGGAGCGGGTCAAAACCTTGGCTTCGCCGCCTTCGGCAGGGGAGACACCCACGTGCTTGGTGGCGTAGTAGAAGAGCTTCAGGTCGAGGGAGGTGACGTAGGTGATCCACTTGCCGTCCGGCGACCAGGACGGGTGGTCTTTCTCGCCGGAGTGCGTGGTCACCTGGAAGGGATGCTCGCCCTTGTCGTTGCTGTCGGCGGCCACAACCCAAATGTCCCTGTTATACGTGGCATCGGGGTCTGGCTTGCTCCGGTTGCTGGTGAACGCCAGCAGCTTGCCGTCGGGCGACCAGGCTGGATCGGAGTCGTCGTAGTCGCCGGAACTCACCTGGCTGAGGGATTTGGAAGCGACATCGAACACATACAGGTGCGTGCGTCGGCGATCGAGGTAGCCGACCGTGTCGGCCTTGAACAACAGCCGGTCGATCACCCAGGGCCGCTGAGCCTTGGCCTTCTTGCCGGACCCGGTCGCTTTGTCCTCGCCAACTTCCTTTCCCTTGTTGGCCGCCACCTCAAGCTCTTCCTGCGAGGGATCACGGAGGACCAGAACGAGTCTCTTGCTGTCAGGAGCCCATTCAAAAGACTCCACCTTCTGAATCGTGTCGGTCAGGCGCTGTGCTTCGCCGCCCAGCCGGTTCAGAAGGTAAACCTGAGTTTTCCCTTCACTCCGCTCGGAGAGGAATGCCAGGAATCTGCCGTCGGGCGACCACCGGGGATGATCGGAGGAGACGCCTTCGGCTGTAAGCGCGATCGCCTCGCCACCCGCCATGGGGAGCATGTAGATGCGCGTTTCGGATTTATCGTCCTTCATAGAGTTGGACGATACCGTGAAGGCGATGTACTGCCCGTCGGGAGTTACCTGCGGGTCGTGCGCCTCGCGATAACCAAAAAGGTCGTCCACTCCGACCGGCCGAGGCGTCGCCGACTGCTGCGCGCCGGTAATAGAACCCCCTGCCACGATCGCCAGAAGCAAAACCACCAGACGAAGCTTCATGCAGATGACTCCAACACAAAGGGATGAGTGCACAACAAACCCGCGAGTTTAACACAATTGGACGCCCCGGCCGCGTGATTGGGAAGGGCTGCGGGGCAGTCGAACTAACCGGCCGCGCGGCCGCACTGCCCGAAGGCGGCGCGCGGTGCTGGCTGGCTGTGCGAAAGTACGGTTGGGTTGTTGAAAAAATTTTGCGTCGCCTACATTTTTCTGTTGCACGCGTGTGCAGAGAATGTATTCTTCAAATGCGACCTCGCTCCGGCGCGTCGAGAGTGAGCGTCACATCAAGGAGGACGAGAGAAAAAATTGAGCACTGTATCGCTCCCCGGACAGATTCCTTCCCAAGCGCTTCCCAACGCGAAAAAAACAATCGCCAAGTTGACTCTATGGCCGCTTGTTGCTGCCACCTTCTTCATGGTGTCTGGGGGCACCTATGGGACGGAGGCGATCATCTCCGGTGCGGGTTATGGCCATGGAATTCTCGTGCTGCTGTTTCTTCCGGTTCTCTGGTGCCTGCCGACCGCCTTCATGATCGGTGAACTCTCGAGCGCTCTGCCTGCTGAAGGCGGCTACTACGCCTGGGTGCGCCGGGGTTTGGGCAATTTCTGGGGCTTTCAGGAAGCGTGGCTGAGCCTGGCTGCGAGCATCTTTGACATGGCGATTTACCCGACGCTCTTCGTGTTTTACCTGAGGCAGATGTCACCCTGGTTCGGCGAGGGCAATCGTGGCGTCCTCACGGGCCTGTTCGTCGTGGTGACCTGCGCGGCGCTGAATTTAGCGGGTATCCGGGTGGTAGGCATCACTTCGCTGTGGCTGTTCTTCCTGCTGTCGCTGCCTTTCGGGCTGATTGTGCTGCTTTCACCCGCCAGGATGGGCGCGTTCGCCGAGCCGCAAACCGCTTCGGCGGGTGCCAGCATCGGCTTGCTTGGCGCGGTCCTCGTCGCCATGTGGAACTACATGGGCTGGGACAACGCCTCCACCATCGCGCAGGAAGTGGAACGCCCGCAGCGGACCTACCCGCGGGCGATGATCGCCGCGGTAATCCTCGTCTCGCTTACCTATATTCTGCCGTTCGTGGCCGTCTACTTCGCTGGAACGCCCGCCTCGGCGTTCGCGGAAGACGGCTCGTGGGCCGCCGTCGCCGGGCAATTGGGCGGTAAAATCATGGGCTTCGAGTGGCTGCGCTTTATGGTGACCATCGGCGGCATGATGAGCGCCTTTGGCATGTTCAACGCCCTGGTAATGAGCTACTCGCGCCTGCCCCTGGCGATGGCGCGTGATGGCATGATGCCGAAGCTTTTTGGCAAGGTCACACGGAAGAACCATACGCCCTGGGTGGCCATCATTGTGCTCGCCACTTGCTGGGCGCTCTGCCTGGGCTTGGGGTTCAAGCGGCTCGTAACGCTGGACATCATGCTGTATGGCGCGGCGCTGATGCTGGAGTTTGTCACCCTGGTGGTGCTGCGCATCCGTGAACCGAAGCTCCGGCGGGAGTTCCGCGTCCCCGGCGGCATGGCGGGTGCCGTGTCCTGCGGGATCTTCCCGCTGGCGCTGCTCATCCTTGCCGTGGTTGAAAGCGGGAGTGAGACCATCCTTGGCATCAATGGGCTGGCTTTCGGCGCGATTATTTTTGTGGCTGGCATCCTGTTATTCCTAGCTACGCGCAAGGTCCTGTCACCTCATAGCTCCCGGGAAGTTCTGGATACGGGGGAAGCTGCATAAGAGCCACGCTCCGTTGAGCCGATTGCAAGATTGGCCGAGATTCACTCTCAAAACACCCAGTTCGCAAGAGCCGGGCGTTTTTACGTCCGCGACCCTCGCGAGTACAACGCCTCGCTGCCGGTGGTGAGGTCCCTCTTTCGTGCCGAAAAAAATCGCGGGCGGCGGAAAGGCGCTCAGATTTGGTATTCTGCTCCTCGTGAGAGATGGTTTGAAGTACCGGACGACTTTACTGACGGCACTGCTGGGCGCGGGTCTTGCCCTGGCGGTCATGGCAGCCAGCCAGACCAAGCCGCAACCGACAGGCCCGCCCGCCAATCAAGTTCCAGCGCAATCCTCAGCGACAACCGCCGCGCCTGCTTCCGCGACACCGCAAACCCTCGCTTCCGCGCCCAGTCAAGGGCACTATGTTCCCCGTGGCGGACTCAACATCGTCGTTCTCGATCCCGCGCACGGCGGGGTCGACTTGGGCGCGCGCGGCACCGAAGGCATCCGCGAAAGCGAAGTTGTGCTGGTCTTCGCCGCCGAAGTGCGCAAGGCGCTTGAGGCACAAGGGTTCCAGGTCGTGATGACCCGCGAGGGCAACGACAACCCTTCGTTCGACGACCGCTCGGCACGCGCCAATGCGCAGCACGGCGCCGTTTTCGTGACCCTCCACATCGCCTCCACCGGCATAGCCGGCACCGCAAGGGTCTACGTCGTGCCGGACATTCCGCCCTCGAACGACTCGACGGGACTAATCCCGTGGGACCGCGCGCAGGGACCGTTCGTCGGCTTGAGCCACCAGCTCGGCGACCTCGTCCAGCAAGAGCTGGCTAAGCACTTCAGAGGCTCGCCTACGATTGCGCAAGTGGCGCCGGTGCGCCAATTGCGGACCACTGCGGCGCCCGCGATCGCCGTGGAGATTTCCAGTGTGACCGTGCCGGAACGCGCCGATCTCGATCGCATGGTGCCGGGCGTTGCCGAAGCCATCGCGCAGGGTATCGTGGCCTTCAAGCCTTCCTACGTCTTGCCCGTGCCGCCAGGAACCTCAGGAGGCGCGCAGCGATGAGCCCGCAATCGCGTGTCTGGCTGGCGGGCGGCCTGCTCGCCGCGGTCTTTGCCGCGGCACTTTATTTTCCGGCGCTGCGCCGGCAAGCGCGCAGGGCTGCGCAAGTCACCGAGAAAACCGCGGAGCAGGCGCGCCGCGAATTGCTGCCGGTCACGTCCACATCAAGCAATGAGCCGAAGGTGAAGGTGAAGATGTTCTGGGGATCGGGGGACGACGATGGCATGCTCAAGCCGGTTACCGTGGAGCTCCCGCTCTCGAACGATCCGGTGTTGCGCGCCAAGGAAGTCCTGAATACCCTGCTCGCTGGGCCCGTCGATTCCGAAGCGCGCACCTTGCCGCCTGATGCCGCGCTGTTGGCATTTTACATTTTGCCGGACGGCACCGCGGTTGCGGATTTTTCGGAAGCGCTGGGCACTTCGATTCCCTCCGGAATTCAGAGCGAGCAGTTGGCCGTCGATTCGATCGCGCGCACTCTGGAAGCCGATGTGCCCCAGGTGCAGCGCCTCAAAATCCTCATTCACGGCCAGGAAGTGGAAACGCTGGCGGGGCACATCGACCTGACACAAACTTTCCGGGTGAACACAAAGGTGGCAGGGGCGCCGGACGCGCAGGCTCCCTCTCCCGTTTCGGCGATCACTGCTCCGATCGAGAAAGCCGTGGAAAAAGTCAAGAATGCGGTAAAGAGGTAGGCGGAGATCACCGGCGGGTAAAGAGAATACCAGAGGCTCGGCAAAGGGGCGTGGATGATGAGGATTGATGGACGAAGTGCCGAGCAGATTCGCGCATTGAAAATTACTCCCGACTTCATCTCGCAGGCCGAGGGCAGCGTCTTGATCGAGTTGGGCAAGACCCGCGTGATTTGTACTGCCACCGTTGACGACGGCGTGCCCGGCTTCCTGAAAGGCTCCGGAAAAGGCTGGGTGACCAGCGAATACGGAATGCTTCCACGCGCCACCGAAGAGCGCACGCCACGGGAAGCGGCCCGCGGCAAACAAACGGGACGCACGTTGGAGATTCAGCGGCTGATCGGGCGTTCGCTGCGCGCAGTGATCGATATGGAATCCCTGGGAGAGCGCACTGTAACGCTGGATTGCGACGTCATTGAAGCCGACGGCGGCACGCGCACCGCTTCGATTACCGGCGCGTTCGTGGCTCTGGCGCTCGCCATGGAGCGCATGGTCGCGGCGGGAATTCTCAAGCGCTCCCCGCTGCTCGATTCCGTGGCCGCTATCAGCGTCGGCATCGTGGATGATGTGGCGCTGCTCGACTTGTGCTATGAAGAAGATGCGCGCGCGGAAGTGGATATGAACGTGGTGATGACCGGCCGCGGCGATTTCGTCGAAATTCAGGCGACCGCCGAAGGGCGTCCCTTCACCGGCGGCGAGATGCAGGATTTGCTTGCGTTGGGCGCCGCGGGCATCCGCCGCCTGGCGGAGGAGCAGCGCGAGGTCCTGCCCGAACATTTCCTTGGCCGCGGGCGATGAAGCTAGGATCGTTCCGCCACCGCGACATCATGATCACGGAAAAAGCTCAGCGATGACTTCAGTCAGAACGGCGAGGAAGCTGTTTCTGGCCTCGGGGAACGCGGGGAAATTGCGGGAATTCCACGCGCTGGCCGCCGCGGCACATTCCAGCTTGGAGCTGAATTTGCTCCCGCAATATGCCGCGCTGCCGGAATTTCCGGAGATCGCGCCAACTTTTGCCGAAAATGCCGCGGGCAAAGCACTGTATTATTCTCGAACCTGCGCGTACATGGTATTTTCGGATGATTCGGGGCTGGTCGTGCCAGCGCTCGGCGGCGAGCCTGGTGTACACTCGGCGCGTTACGCTGGCCTTGATGCTAGCAATGATCAAAGGATCGCGAAATTGCTGGCGGCGTTGCGCGGCAAGAAAGGCGCGGAGCGCTCTGCTTACTTTGTGTGTGTGATTGCCGTGGCGCAGATGGGGCGCGTGATCGCCGTCGTTTCGGAGAAAGTGGATGGCGAAATTGCCGAAGCGCCGCGCGGCAGCGGTGGATTTGGGTACGATCCCGTGTTTTATTTTCCAGCGTTGGGAAAAACGTTTGCGGAATTGCCCGCGGAGGAGAAGAATGCCTGGAGCCATCGCGGCAAAGCCTTTCGCCGAATGATGGAAGTGTTGGAATCGTAGGGGAAGAACACGACGCGGAGTCAAAAGAGGTTGCCATGGCCACCAGGAAAAAGTCTGCCAAGAAGAAATCACGGAAGCCGGCAAAGCATGGCAAGAGTGCTGCGAGAAAAGTTATCGCAGCAAAAAAAATCCCCGCCAAAGCTGACTTCGCGGCCGGCACGAATCCCCAGCGCGTCGCGGCCATTCTGGCGAAGCTCGACGAAGCCTACCCGGACGCAACCTGCGAGCTGAAGCACGAGAACGCCTTTCAATTGCTGATCTCCACCATCCTCTCCGCGCAATGCACCGACGTGCGCGTCAATCAGGTCACGCAGGAACTCTACAAGAAATATACGAAGCCGGAAGCGTTTGCCTATGCCAGTCCCGCGGAGCTTGAAAAGGAGATTCGCCCGACCGGCTTTTTTCGCAACAAGACCAAGTCTGTGATGGGCGCGAGCAAAGCCATCGTGGAGAAATTCGGCGGACAGGTGCCGCGCACCATGGAGGAACTACTCACGCTCCCGGGCGTAGCGCGAAAAACGGCCAACGTCGTCCTTGGCACGGCCTACGGCATCGCCAGCGGCATCGTCGTGGATACGCACGTGATTCGCCTCTCGCAACGCTTGGACCTGACACGCAACGAAGATCCCAAGAAGATCGAGCAGGACTTGATGGCCGTCATCCCGCAGAACAAATGGATTCAGTTTTCCCACCAGTTGATCTGGCATGGCCGCCGCGTCTGTGCCGCCCGCAAACCCAAGTGCGCCGAGTGCAACCTGGAAACGCTTTGCTACGCGAAAGACAAAACCGTGTGAAGGGAGGTTCAACATTGCAGGATGTTGAGCCCAGCTTCCAGCCATCGGTAAACAAGTTCCCTTTTGCCCTTCCCCCGTTGCTAATTCGGGCCGTGTCGGTCTGCGGGCTTCTTTGGGTCGCAGTATTTAACGGCTATCCCATCGTTTTCTCCGATTCCGGCAGCTATCTTCTAACCGGTGACATGCTCGTTGCGTTGTGGCCTTTCCGTTCTCCCGGATACAGCATCTTCACGAAATTCGCGAGTATCGGGATTAGCGGCTGGTTTGTGGTTGGAGTGCAGGCAATCCTCGTGGTTTACGTGCTGGACCAAACCTGTGCGTACCTGCTGGGCAACGAGCGCCGCTTCCGCGGCATCTGCATGCTTGCTTCAGTCTGCATTTTAGCTGTGCTTACAAGTCTTCCCTGGTTGGTGTCGCAGCTCATGCCGGACGTGTTCGCGGGCATCGTCTTCCTGTCATCGTTTCTGTTGGCATTCGATGACCAATTGCGCTTGGCAAGCCGCACATTGCTGGCTGCGATTCTTCTGATTTCCAGCGCCGCGCATGCTTCGCTTCTTCCCATTGCTGCAGTGTTCGTCAGCGCGCTGATTGTCGTGAGGTTGGTCCGTCGCCCGCATGGTGCGCCGGCCGTGCGCAAGGCCGTACTCGTCTCGCTGTTTGTACCACTCATCGCTTCTGGACTTTCGACGGCCACGCTGAATTACCGCATGCACCTGGGGTTTAAGATCTCCCCGTCAGGACAGCTCTTCGTAATGTCCAGGCTCTTTGCCGATGGTCTGGCAGCAGACTTTCTGCGCGACAATTGTCCAAAGCGCCCCTTCCTCGCGTGCCGCTACCTCTCCGATCTGCCTCGGACACAAACGGAATTTCTCTTCGAGGATAGTCCTTTGTTAGGGGAGTTGACCGGACACCCGCAAGAAATGGATGAGATTGTTCGCGGAACGCTCACGAGCTACAAACTGCGATTCCTTACCAGCAGCGCCAAAGAAACGATTCTGCAGCTTGCCGCCATCCGTACCGGGGACGAAGTTCGTTCGTTTAATGCTAAAGAGTGGAACATTAACGCGCTCGGGCAGGTCTTCCCCGGCGACTACCGGACATTTCTTCGCTCCAAACAATCTCGCGGCCTGCTTCTTCCTTTGGCCAACGCGGCTGCGGCAATTCATACGGCGATCTTCTGGCTAAGCCTCGCATCATGCTTCGCACTTGCTTGCGCCAAGTCCAGGAGGCGCCTGAACCGTTTTTTCTTTTCCGCGATGGCGTTTCTGCTGATCAATGCGGCGGTTTGCGCAACTTTCTCTGGCGTTTTCGATCGCTATCAGAGCCGCGTGGCTTGGCTGCCGCCATTTTGCCTCACGGCCTACATTTGCTCCCACGTCAAAGCACGCTATGGCGCAACGAGTCCATACCAGGAAGTCTGATCGCCAGGGCCACTCCGTTCCGTAGTGATGCGTTGGACGCATCTTCCATCACCGGTCGGTTTTTTACCAATCCTGATCGCACGCGCCGGCTCACGTTTTGGGAGCAAATTCTGCTCCAATCCTCGGTGTCGCAAGCGGTTTGCAGCTTTGACTTAACGAATTACCTATGCGATAAGTGGTGCTAATGAAGTCTCCCGCGAAGCCGGGATTTGTTCCTTCCAAAGAAACCTACATCGCCGGACTCACGCTTCTTGCAATAGCGTTGCATGTCGTCCTCAAATACCTCCTGCACTTCCCTGCCCTCCCCGCCAATGCACCTCTCTTTGCCGCGCTCCTGATCGGCGGCATCCCGCTCGTTTGGGTACTACTGAAAAAACTGGTTCGCCGCGAGTTCGGCTCCGATCTTCTTGCCGGCGTTTCCATCCTGACGGCAATCGTGCTTCGTGAATATCTTGTTGCTACCATCGTCGTGCTCATGCTTTCCGGCGGCGAAGCGCTGGAGGAATTCGCCACCGCCCGCGCTTCCTCCGTGCTCGATGCCCTCGCGCGCCGCATGCCCGGCACCGCCCACCGCAAGGAACCCGGCGGCCTCGTGGACGTGAAGCTGGCCGACATCCGCATCGGCGACCAGCTCACCGTCCTGCCCCACGAGATTTGCCCGGTTGACGGCACCGTCCTTGAAGGTCACGGCATCATGGACGAGGCCTACCTCACGGGCGAGCCCTACGAAATTTCCAAAACGCCGGGGTCCATGGTGATCTCCGGCGCCATCAATGGGGAACAAGCCCTGCTCATCCGCGCGGAAAAAGTGGCGGAAGACTCGCGTTACGCCCGCATCATGAAGGTGATGCACGATACGGAGCAGCAGCGCCCCAAGCTGCGCCGGCTGGGCGATCAGCTCGGTGCGTGGTACACGCCGCTGGCCCTCGCTGTTGCCGTCGCAGCCGCCCTCCTCAGCCATGAACCTCAGCGCTTTCTCGCCGTCGTTGTGATTGCCACGCCCTGCCCGCTGCTTCTTGCCATTCCCACCGCCATCATCGGCGCTATCTCCCTGGCCGCGCGCCGCGCCATCATTATCAAGAATCCCGCCATTCTCGAGCAGTTGGAGAAGTGCCGCACACTCATCTTCGACAAAACCGGCACGCTGACCTATGGTAGGCCGAAGCTGACCGAGTTGCTTTGCGCCGAGGGATTTGATCGCACCGGTGTGCTGCGCTTTGCCGCAAGCGTCGAGCAATATTCCAAGCACCCGCTGGCCAGCGCCATCGTCTCCGCGGCCAAACAGGAACAATTGGATGTTCTTTCCGTTGCGCACATCAGCGAACGGCCGGGACAAGGCTTGCTCGCCAACGTCGAAGGCCACTCCGTTCAAATTACCGGCCGCAACAAGGTGAATGCGCAATCTCTGCCCTTGCCGGAACTTTCCAGCGGCCTCGAGTGCCTCATTTTTATTGACGGAAAATACGCCGCCTCCATCCGCTTCCACGATGCCCCGCGCAAGGACAGTGCTTCCTTCATCCAGCACCTGCAGCCAAAACACGGCGTAAGAAAAGTGATTCTGGTCTCCGGCGATCGCGAGTCCGAGGTGAAATACCTTGCGGAGAGCGTGGGCATCACGGAAGTGTATGCCGGGAAAAGCCCCGAAGATAAAGTGGCCATCGTGAAGGAAGAAACCGCCAAAGCCCGCACGCTTTTTGTGGGAGACGGCATCAACGATGCCCCGGCGCTACTAGCCGCCACGGTCGGCGTGGCCTTCGGCACGCAGAATGACATCACCACCGAAGCCGCCGATGCCGTTGTGCTGGAAACGGCCCTCGGCAAAATCGATGAGCTTATGCACATCGGCCAGCGCATGAGGGGCATTGCCCTGCAAAGCGCCCTCGGCGGCATGGGCGCTAGCGTCCTCGGCATGATCGCCGCTGCCTTCGGCTTTTTGCCGCCCATCTGGGGCGCCATCGGACAGGAATTGATTGATTTGCTCGCCGTGCTGAACGCCGCCCGCGTGGCCCTCCCCACCGAAGATCTCCAGGATTACGAAGGGGAATAGGGCGGAAAGTGGCGAAGCGCGGTAATCAGTTATCAGCGATCAGCGACCAGGAATCAGATACCAGCAAACAGCCAACCGGGTCGTAGCCTCGCAAAACTTCTTACTGCTTTCTCACTTCTCCGTCCGCGAACCCAAACTCTAAACCGGAAATTCGAAGTTGACCAATCCCATGCGAGCGCATTTTGTTCTGTTTTAATAGATTGTCGCAGGAGACTCCAAATTTGCCGAAGTTGAATTTTCCCACCAGATGCACCACCTAAAATCTGTCATTTCGACCGGAGGGACGGCGGTTTCTTGCCGTCCCGGAGCGGAGAAATCCCTCTTCAATCTCGGATTTCAGGTTTACGCTTTCTCACTTCTGAGTCCGCGAACTCGGAGTCTACTTGGCGCCTGCGGATTTACCGTTCTCTTGATTCCTGAGCTCTGATCGCTGATATCTGATATCCGTCCGCGCTCACGGCCTACTGCTTCCCGTTGAGGTCGACGCCGCCGGCGCCGGCGCTGCCGGAGGCTGCGCCGATTTCAAGATCCCATTGAAATCCGGATGCCCCGCCGGAACTTGTCCCGCTGTGCCATTTACGTTCGGATGCCCTGGCGGCAATCCGCCGGGTGGCATTTCTCCCGGCGCGGGATGCTGCATCGTGCCGCCAGCCGGCTGGCTCTTCACCACGGCCCATTCTTCGCCGCGCTTTTCCAGATTGTAGGAAAGCTTCATGCTCGCGCCATCCGGCGGGCCATTTTTCAGCCGGATCTCCACCTGCGCCTGCGCCTGATTGCCGTTCACAGTGGCCTGCGTCACATTGATGTCCATCGCGCTCACGTTCAGCATGTTCAGCGACCCCAGATATTTGATGATTCCCGAGCGGATCGCTTCCTTGTCATCCACCTTGGACTTGCAGGCCCCGCCAAAGAGCAGAGTAGCGCCCAGCAGAGCAGCGAAAAATGCGCGATTCATCCAAATTTCCTTTCCAGTTCGAGTGGCACTGACCTGATCGCCTCGTCTTTCTATGGTAGCGAATCACCAAGCGATTGCAACGCGGCCAAGCACGTTGCGGCCTCACCGGTAATCAGACTCGTGTGGGACAAGCGGAGGGAAAAAATTCAACGTTAACTGTTAAGGGTTGACCGTAGGAGAGAGGAAAAGCGGGAAGAAAAGTCAAATACCGCATCCTCTAAAACCAAGCTCAAAAGCTGCGGCACCCACGCATGTCCCTCACAATGATCTCTTGGCCACCCGTCACGTTATGGTGCAATTGCGAACAAATCCGGCACCCGAAAGACATGCCATGTTTGAATTGGCCGATGATAACAGCCACCATAGCTGCGAACGGTTCGTTTACTCTCAGCTGCAGAGTTCGAGGTTTAGTCGTATACCTCGACAACTTCGCATTCATCGACCTAGCTGAAGGCAATCCCGACCGACGCAAAAGATTCATTTCCTGTCTTCACAGTGGCGCCGAACTCATGTTCTCCGTGGCGAATCTTGTTGAGTTGGCCGGGACGCCTATCCACCGGTATCCGCTCATGAAAATATATCTGGTCTGTCACCAGTCTCTACTGCTCCATTACGTGGGTCACCTCATGCGGCAGGATTGATGGACCGTGTGAGTTTCACTC
>Ga0181521_10001452_pt1 | contig 29486 bp, 20 predicted proteins | sample PEATcosm2014_Bin_32_FD_119764 | JGI IMG/M metagenome (GOLD analysis project Ga0181521, IMG submission 119764) | Peatland microbial communities from MTU Mesocosm Facility, Houghton, MI, USA - PEATcosm2014_Bin02_60_metaG | ecosystem: Environmental > Terrestrial > Soil > Wetlands > Peat | place...
CCTCCCTTTGGTCGGGATCGAGATGTACACGTTGTTCGGGTGCTTATCGCGCCCTTGGGTTACATTTTCATTTGGCTGAACCGAGACCGGTTTGGGTTACATCGTTAAATGGCTTGACAGGGGGAGACTGACTCCGCACTTCACTCGACCCTTCGGTCGGTTTTCGGGAGCGTTCCTGCGCCGGAACACTCGCCCATCGCCTGCGCGCTTAGGTGTTATGCCGCCGGGTGCTGAGGTGCCCGGATCTTCGGGCCGAAGCAGAGACTGGCGGAGCGGTAGCCAACCTCGTGCGCGCCTTCGGAGAGATGAACGAAGTGGGCCAGCGCAACACTGGTCAGATCAATTCCTCGGCCCCTCGATAGGATACCCCTGCCATAAATATTCGAGCGCCTCGGGCAGGGTTTGTTGTTTCACGGCGCCGTCGGTGTGCCCGGCGTTGCGCGCAAACACAAACTGATAATGATAGCCCTTGGCGGCCAGCGCTTTGGCCATGTTCTCGTTAGCGGCGACCCAGTCGTGCATGTTGTCGCGCATGACATTCGGATTGAAAAGGTCCCTGTCGCCGACTTCCATCCAGATGCGTAGCGGCTTGGCCGGGGTATTGGGGATGAGGTGTTCGTGAAACTCCCATGCGCCGTGGGGAGTCTGCGGGTTTGGCGGCCACTGCTGGTTTACGTAGGTGCCTGAGTAGGTGAGAACGCGGTGATATAGCTCTGGATGATACCACGCCATGATCAGGGCGCACGAGCCGCCGGAACTGCCGCCCATCGTCGCCCGGCCCTCGGGATCTTTGGTCAGTTTCACGTTGTATTGCTTCTCGACGAGAGGCAGCACTTCTTTCTCGACGAACTCCGCGTAAAGGCCTGACATCGTGTCGTATTCCAAGCCGCGCTCACTTCCCTGGGCGTCGCCGCCGCCATTGCCTATGGAGATGGCGATCATCACGGGCACCCGGCGCTGGGCGATCAGATTGTCGAGGGCCGTGAACAACGCCCGGTCAGGTCCGTCCGCTCCGACGATGAACGGCGCGGCCGTGCCGGGGACGTATTGCTGGGGGACATAAACAGCCACTCGGCGAGTGTAGGGGGCCGGGTGGCTGCTAGTGACTGCCATCTTGGCGGGGTCGGTGGGATCTGCCTGGCCAAAGGTGTTGGCCTCGCGCGCGATGCCGGGATAGATCTTGCTGTCCGCCGATTCCATGGTAAAGGTGAAGACCGCTCCCTGCGGCACACCTTCCTGCGCGATCGTCTCCGGTGCGCGGTTGTGCGTGGGGCCGAGGATGAAGTTTCCGTCCTCCTTTGCCGGAGCGTTAGCGCCGTCAGGTAAGTCCTTCGCCGTAACATAACCGGGCGTGTTGGGATCGCGCGTCGGCGGCGCCGGGCGCGCTGGGCGTGCGGCCGCGTTCGGAACTTGGGCCGTTGCCGGAGCTGAGCCGGTCATCGGGCCGATCAGGAACGCGATGCTTAGAAGACGGAACATTAGGGGGACATCACGCGGGCCTGCCCGATTTGACCGCGCGGTCTCCGTGGCGGCCGTCCGGCGCGCCGTTACGGGATGTTCAGGTAGGCGTCGAAGGTGTGGACGTATTTCCATGTTGCTTGGCCGCCCAGCGAAAGGCCGGAAGCTGAGAAGGTCGTGATCTCGGAGGGATCTGGGTCGACCTCGATACTCAGCAGGATCGATTCGCCGGTCGCGCTCGGCGTGCAAGGGATTCCTGGCACGCCGGAGGGCACCGTCAGCGTGCCGTCCGAAGTGTGCGCCTGTGCGCCGAAGCTGACCCATTGGAACCCACCCACCGCTGGAATGCTCCCCTGGATGAACCTCACCATGAGCCAGGAGCTCGGATCGCCGCCCGTCCAATTGATGGTGAGGGCCTGACAATTACCCCACACCGTCGTTCCCGCCAGAACGGTCTGGATCGCGATATCCGCACCGATCTGGGCATCCGCCTGGAATGCGCCCACATCCGCACCGCCGCTTGCCGCCACGGTGTACGTGCCGGCCTGAATCGAGCCGTTGGGAAGCGTGGCCTGGTACGCCGAAAGGCCTGCCACTTGTCCCTCCGCGAGCGGAGAGGACGGAATCTGCGCCGAGCTCAGGCCGGGCCCCTGCGCAGTAACCGCTCCGGCGGCCAGGCTGCGGTAGCCGGGAACGGGGCACGAGGGGCCGCGCAGAATCTTGGAACTGGTTATGCCAGCGTCCTCGGTGTACGTCGGAGCCGCCGGTGCCTGCATCCCCGGCGAGGACTGCAGCGACACACTCAACGTGTCCGATTCGGCGGCCGCCTGCGCCGCAGTGGTATGCACCGTTTTCTGCCAGGTGATCTGGCCATAACCGCCTGCCGGAGGGTCCACGCAAGGCCCACCACCCTGGCGGATGGCAATGGTGACCGGCTGAGTCACCGCCTGTACCTCGCCGACAGACTCGAGCCGAACCGGCACAGCGCAGCCCTCTCGCACGGAAGTAGGAATCTGGACGTTCGTCTGGTCCAGCCCCACGTAACCGGGCGCCAAGCCATAGAACGATGGTGATGCGCCATTCGCCTGGTCCAGCCCCACGTAGCCGGCCGGCGAACCGTATTGCGATACTGGTGCCAGCTCCTGCTGGCCCTGAATGTCGAACACGACCCCGTCTGGGCTGAGGCTCTCGAACAGCGGCGTCAGCGGCGTCGGCACGCCATCTTGGAGAAGAAAGATCAGGGACCCGAACCCACTGACGCCTGTGCCATAGATCGAGATCCACTCGCCGGGAGACGCACTGTTGGAAGTGGAGTTCACCGACACAGTCCCGTCGCTGGCGTCGTTGAGCACCGCGCCTTGGCCGCAGCCGCTGGCATTCATGGAGAAGACGCCCTCCACCCACCATGCATCGGGCTCCGCTACGGTTGGGTCATAGGGGGCGCTGTCGCCCGCCGCCGTGGAAACCACCAAGCCGGATGCGCTCGAGGACTCGAAAGGCACCTGAAGATTGATTTGGGTGGGCGAAACGTAGAACAGTGGAGCGGCGATACCGCTCGACGTCACCGTAGTGCCGCCAAGCTGGCGCGGCAGCGGATACGATAGCGCGGTTGCCGTCGTCGCGGCCAGATTGGTTCCGAAAATCGTGACGATGGCGCCGCCCGTGCCGAGCGTCGGCGCGTAGCTGGCAGCGTCCACCACGGCGGAAACCACCGGCGCCTGGCACCACACCGCCATCGGGGTTGCCGCGAGTGCGGCCAGCGCAAGCCCTGCGGCGCTCCGGATCCTTAGTTCATTGCGCATGGCCCGCAGGCCCCGTGGCGGTGAATGTGAAGTTCTGGTTTTGGCCGGCGGCGGCCTGGAACGACGCACCGCCGGCTGGAGCGGCAACCGCGGCGCCGCTCGCATCGGCCAGTGCAACGTCCGTGCTGTACAGCCAGAGCGAGAAAGGCGTGCCGGAGGGGATGATCAACTGGTAGTTGCGGCCAGCCGAGTCCACGGAAGTATTCTGCGCACCCTGGTAAGCCCCGGCCCCGAACGCCACCCCAACCACGAGCTTGTGCGGCGTCCACGGGCCATCGACCGTTTGGGGCAAGAAACCCATCGGATCGTGCACCCTAACGTTCAAGTATACTCCCTTGGTCAGGACCACCGTCACCAGGGCAAAGGATTTTGCGCCGTGCCGCAGCTTGTGCATTGCGAGTAGTTGTTCGCGGGCTTGGCGGGGCTCCGATCGCTCGATAGCTGACGAGAACAGGCTCTGAGCCGCGGATACGAAGTGGGCTTTCCGGAACTTTGCCAGACTCCGCCATATATCGTGAGGTGTAAGCGCCCACTCATAATAACGGATTGCGTGTGGCGGGCGGCGCCAAGCTTGCATTGCGCGCTTCGCGCCTGCCGCGTACAATGAGTGTTTCGCAACCCGAAATCTGCAAAGGAGCCGTCATGTCCGCGCATCGTGTCTTTGCCGTAGCTATCGCGTCCGTCTTAATCGCCTTGGCCTTTCTGATCCCCGCTACCGCCCAAAGCCCGGCCGGCAAGCCCGCCTCTGAACCTTATACCTGGAAGAGCGTCCAGATTGTGGGCGGCGGTTTTGTGGACGGCATCATTTTCCACCCCACCGCCAAGGGCGTCCGCTACGTCCGCACCGATATGGGCAGCGCCTATCGCTGGAACGGGCGGACCAAGCGCTGGGAACCGCTGCTCGATTGGGTGTCGTACGAGGATTCTAACCTGATGGGTGTGGAGAGCATTGCGCTGGATCCTGCCGATTCGAACCGCGTCTACCTCGCCTGCGGCACGTATACCGATGCCCACACTCCGAACGGCGCCATCCTGCGCTCCAGCGACCGCGGCAAGACTTTTGAGCGGACCAACGTGCCTTTCAAGTTCGGCGGCAACGAAGACGGCCGCGGCAACGGTGAGCGCATGACCGTGGATCCGAACGACGGCAACGTCCTATATCTCGGCACGCGTCAGGCCGGCCTGTGGAGAAGCACGGACGCCGCGGTGACCTGGAGCAAAGTGGATAGCTTTCCCGATGTGACTGAAGCGCCGCCCGCCGGTGAAGCGCCGGCAATGGGCGGCGGCCGTGGGCGAGCCGTCCGCGGCAGCGGAATCGTCGTCACCCTGGTCGACCCCAGCAGCGGCTCGAAGGGTAAGACCAGCTCAACCATCTATGTCGCCGTCTCCCTGATGGGCCGCGATAACCTGTTCCGCAGCACGGATGCCGGGAAAACCTGGCGGCCCGTGCCCGGCCAGCCCACCGGGTACCGGCCCACCCACATGGTGATGGCGTCCGATGGAACGCTCTATCTTTCCTACGGCACGGCGCCCGGACCCAGCCGCATGACCGCTGGCGCCGTCTGGAAGCTCGATACCAAGTCCGGGGCTTGGACCGACATCACGCCGGTGAAACCCGACGCCTCCAAGAACGAATCGTTCGGATGGGCCGCGGTCGCCGTGGACGCGCACAATCCCAAGGTGGTCATCGCCAGCACCTTTGGCCGTATGAACGGAGCCGGCGGTGAGGACGATATGTTCCGCACCATCGACGGCGGCAAAACCTGGAAGGCGGTGTTCGGCGGAGGCGGAGGCGGCACGTTCGATTTCAGCCTGGCGCCTTATACCGCCACCACTCCCATCCATTGGATGTTCGATATCGAGATCGATCCGGCAGATTCCAAACACGCCATGTTCACCACCGGCTACGGCGGCTGGGAGACTTTCAACCTCACCGATCTGGACGCTGGCAAGCCCACCAGATGGAGCATCATGGCCTCCGGCATCGAACAGACGGCGGTGTCGGATCTGGTCAGCCCGATCAGGGGCGCGCACTTGCTCAGCGCCATCGGGGACTACGGCGGGTTCGTGCATTGGGACCTCGACAAGCCGGCGCCGGAAGGGGCCTCCAGCCCGCCGGTGTTCAACAACAGCAGCGCGATTACCTGCGCCGAGAACAAGCCCGAGGTGATCGTGCGCGTGGGCGTGTGCTCGCATCACCACCTGCCCGGCTTCAACATCAGCTACTCGCTCGACAGCGGCAAGACCTGGCAGCCGCCGGCCACCCAACCTCCGGCGGCCCAGCCTTCGGCGGCCGGGCCGCAGGGCGGCAGAAGGGGGCCGAGTATGGGAGACGTAGCGGTTTCCTCCGACGGCGCTACCTGGGTCTGGGTTCCCTGGGGCAGCCCGGCGTTCTTCACCACCGACAAAGGCGCCACGTGGACGCAGTCCAAGGGCGGGCCCAACAACACGCGCATCATCGCGGACCGTGTGAACCCGAAGAAGTTCTACGCCATGTCGCTGTTTGAAGGCAAGCTCTTCCTCAGCACCGACGGCGCCGCGACCTTCGTCGAGCAGCCACTCACCTTGCCCGGCGGACTGCCCACGCGCGGCGACGGTGGCGCCGGTGGCTGGGGCGGCCACAACCGTCTCTACGCCACCCCCGGCAAGGAAGGCGACATCTGGCTGGCCGTACTCAACGGTCTCTATCACTCCACCGACGCGGGCAAGACCTTCACCCGCATCGACGCGGTCAGCGAGCTGCATGGCTTCGGTTTCGGCAAGGCCGCGCCCGGCGCAAGCGACCCGGCGCTGTACATCATAGGCGTCGTAAACGGCCTGCGCGGCATTCTCCGCTCGGACGACTGGGCGCGAACCTGGACGCGCATCAACGACGACCAGCACCAGTGGGGCTTGGTGACGCAAATCACCGGCGACCCCAAGCTGTACGGCCGGGTCTACATAGGCACGTTCGGCCGCGGAATCCTGTACGGCGATCCGGTGCGGAAAAAGGGGTGAGCGGGCGGCGCCAGGTGCGCACCGAGCCGGCCGCGCTCCGCGATTACGGCTCGTTATGAGATAACCTAGCCGTCTTCGTGTGGCGCACGCACTCTTGCGTGCCGCGCCGGCATTTCTGCCGGCGCTTGGTATCCCGGCGCGAGCACGTGTCGAGAGGAGTCTCGACACGGCATTGGAGCCGCACAGCTCCTCGCTGGCGCGGGCCCGTTGCTCCCCCACACTCGCCTGCACGGGGTGCATACCATGCAGCTTGCTTCGAATTCGGTAATGCGATAGGATCTCTTTTACAAGACATGTTCACGTTTAAACGACAATGGCCCATGATCTCTCACAAACTAAGGTTGTGCATATGCATCGGTTTTTTCTCGTGCTGCGCGCTGCAGGCGCAGGAGGGCTTTTGGGGCGGATGGCTTGACCGTTCGGACCAGGCCAAGGCCGATCAGCCCAATTGGATGACGCCGCTGGTGACCGTGACCCCCCGGCTGGAGCAGGAGTTTCGCGCCGATCTCCTGGTCGAGCAGATGGCGACCGGGAACGACTTGATCAACTACGATGGCGGCAAGGGCCTCGAACTCATCCCTTGGGAGCGCGTCGAGCTCCTCTTCAACCTGCCGCCCTATATAGAACACAACAATCCGGCCAACCTGCCGGCAGACAAGAACGGACTCGGTGATGTCTATTTCCTTCAGAAGTTCCGCATGATTTCGGCCAACAAGGGGCATGGAGACTATATCCTCACCTTGTTTCTCGGCGAAAGCGTTCCAACCGGGACCTGGAAGAATGGCGCCAGAGGCGGTGCGATCACACCCACCCTCGCGGGCGGAAAAGGCTTTGGCAACTTCGACGTACAAAGCACGTTTGGCTATGGCATACCAACCAGCGAGTTAATTAAAACCGGGCATGTGCTGGCATGGAATACGACGCTTCAGTACCACCTATGCGAGGTGCTCTGGCCCGAATTAGAGGTCAATTCCAACTTTTATGAGCACGGAGAAAACGACGGCAAGAAACAGACCTTCTTGACTCCGGGAATCGTATTTGGACGATTCACAGTTCATGGCCACCTTCGTATGGCTGTCGGCGCGGGCTTCGAGATCGCTGCCACGCAGTTCTACACTTACAATCACGCGACGGTAATAACCGTGCGTTTCCCATTCTGACGGCGCGCCTGACCTGGCCGGCCTCCTTCAACACCAGTGAATACGGCGCCGGCGTTCTTTGACGTTAAATAGTCGCCACGGGAAGACCACTTGGCCGCGCCATCCGATTCGACAATAATGGAGGAGTGGGACGCACCGGCATGCCGAAAGTTGTGAAGACCGCCAACCACCTCGGCCGCATTCGCAAGCAGCGCGGCGTTTCCGCCGCAGCCCTGGCCGGATTGGCCGGCACCAGCCGGCAGACAATCTATGCAATTGAAGGTGGAGCTTTCGTTCCAAACACGACGGTCGCCTTGAAGTTGGCCCGGGCGCTCGAATCGACGGTCGAAGAACTGTTCCCGTTGCCTGAAGGCTCGCGGCCCGCGGAGTTCCCGATCCGGCAATCGGCTCTGCTGCCAGGTTCGCATCCGGTTCAGACGGGTCAGCCCCTTCAATTGTGCGAGGTGGACGACCGTCTGATTGCATCGTCGCCGGCTCCGGCGCCATGGTATTTCCCGGCGAGCGACGGTATTGCCATTGCACGCGGCACGGCTAAGGGTCGCACGAAAGCCGGGATTCAGATGTTCCGTTCACCGGATGACCTGGCGGGCCGCATTCTGGTGGCCGGCTGCGATCCCGGCATGTCCGTGCTCGCACGGCACGCGGAGTCGGCGGGACTGCGGCTGATTCTCGCTCACCGGAACAGTTCCCAAGCGCTGGCCCTCCTGAAACAGGGAATGGTCCACGTAGCAGGCACGCATCTTCGCGACCCGGCTTCAGGCGAATCGAACACTCCGGAAATAAGCCGCATGTTCCGGAAGAACTCCGTGATCGTAATATCGTTCGCCGTCTGGGAGGAGGGAATCGTTGTTGCCAGGGGGAATCCCAAAGCAATTCGCGGCATTGCGGACCTTGGCCGCGCCGATGTTCAAATCGTAAACCGCGAAATTGGCGCCGGCAGCAGATTGCTTCTTGACTCGCATCTGAGGCACCTCAAAATCAGTCCCCAGCGCGTAAGGGGATACGCCGATCTTGCCATAGGTCATCTTCAGGCAGCGTGGCAGGTGCGCTCCGGATTGTGCGACTGCTGTATCGCGACTCGCGGTGCGGCTCTGGTGTCGGGTTTGGATTTCGTGCCTCTGACCAGCGAACGGTACGATTTGGCGATCCGGCGGAGCCATTTCAGTCTTCCCGGAATTCAGGCCCTTCTGGACGTCCTGCATCGTTCCAGCTTCCGCCGGGAGTTGGAGGGGGTCGGCGGTTACGATATGGCATCGACAGGTAAGCAAATATTGTGATGAATCGATTCGACAGGCCTCCTGTTGCCCGGAGCCTCACGCCGGGGTCGGCACGGTCAGCCGCACCAGCGCGCCGCCGCCTTCTCGCTCGATGAATTCCACCCGGCCGTTGACCAGCTCGGCGCGCTCGCGCATCGAAACCAAGCCCATGCCTTGTCCGTCGCGCGTGCCGAACATACCCTGACCGTCTCGAGTGCCGAAACCGACGCCTTCATCCTCCACTTCCAGTACCACCGAGCCGGGCAGGAAGGATAACCGCACCGCAGCGGTTTTCGATTTCGAATGCCGCGCCACGTTGTTGAGCGCCTCTTGCAACACGCGATACAGATGGATGGCGATGCCGCGGTCCAGCTCGCGGCCGGCGCCACTCTTCTCGTAGCGGATGGCGATTCCGGTCTGCTTCTCGTAGCGCGGCAGGTAGGCGTCCACGGCGCCCTCAAACCCGGCGTCGTCGAGAACCACCGGGTGCAGCGCCTGCGACAGCGTGCGCACTTTTTCGAGCGTGGACTGCACGGTTTCGTGAATCTCGCGCAGGTCCGTGCGATCCGCGCCGGCCTCCTGCGGCGTGCGCCGCTGGGCGCGCTGCAACATGGCGCCGACGGCGGTGAGGATCTGGCCGAATTCGTCGTGCAACTCGCGCGAGATCGAACGGAAGGTGTTTTCCTGCATCGAGATCAACTGCTGCGCCAACTCGCTCCGGCGCTCGGAAAGCGTGGCCACGTGATCGAACATCCGCCGGTTATAAACCACCAGGTAGATGCTGGTGAGTACCACCACGATCAGCACCGCCGCCAGGAAAATGTAGACGTTGCGCTCGGCGCGCGCGTAAATGTCCTGCGTGCGCGCGGCGGCTTCCTGCTCGCTCTCATTATTGGATACCAGCAGCCGCGCCACGGACGTGCTCAGCGCCTCCTGCCGCGATTCGAGCGAATTGCTAATCAGGTCGCGTGCTTTGTCGGGGTCGGTCGCGGCCAACCCGAATACGCGGTCCAGCGCGTCCCAGAACTGCGTCACGCTGCTCGATAAGTATTTCCGTTGGTCGGAGTTGCGGTCGATCGGCGACGAGCGGCTCTCCTGCTCGAGCGCGTCGTCCAGGTCGGTGCGGATGCGGTGAAACGGCGCCTGCCACGCGGTCAGCGGGTACGGCTCGCTTCCCTCCAGCATGTCCCGCATCGTCACCGCCAGCGAGTTCAGGTTGTTCTGAATGCGCAGCAGCAACAGCGAGTCGGTGCGGTTGCGGTCGATGATGGAGGCCTGCAACTGCTTCAGGCTGCGCAATTGCACAATCGTGTACGCCGAGTACACCGTCACCGCCGATAGCGTGACGGCCAGCCCGGCCAACAAGCGGATTGTGGGAGATCGGCCTTGCTCCACTAGTATGTTCCTATTATGGCCGCACTGTGCCTGCTTGTGATATTTTAACGGCACCGGTGGGTCGTCGAGGAGGTCCTCTGCCAATACGATCGAATCTTAAAATGTCATTACCCGGCAAGCTTTTCCCGGTAATCATAGCAATCTGCGGATCGGCCTGGCTCATTCACTCACAGGTCGATCGCGCGCGCGAGGCGCAGATCTGGGAGCATCGCAACCTGGGCAAGGCGTTTTATGAGAACCCGACCACGCAGCAGCAGGCGGTGGTGGAGTTCCGTACCGCGCTCGAGATGGCGCCCGGCTCCGCGCGCGAGCGGGTGAACTACGGCCTGGCGCTGCTGCGCGTCGGCGAGCTGGCGCCCGGCATCGCCGAACTCGAAAAGGCCCAGAAGCAGGACCCCAAGCTGCCGCACGCCTGGTTCAACCTGGGCGTCGCTTATAAGCGGCAGAGCGAATTCGACAAAGCGCTCGTCGAATTCGAGGGAATGGCGCGGCTGGTTCCCACCGAGCCGGTGACCCACTACCAGCTCGGCACGCTTCTCAAAATGAAGGGCGAGACCGCCGCGGCCATCAAACAGTTTGAAACCGCGCGCGACCTGGATCCGCTGCTGGCCGCCCCGCATTTTCAGCTGTACGGCCTCTACCGGCAGGGGAACCGGCCGGCCGATGCGGCCACCGAACTGCGCGTCTTCCAGGAGGCGAAACAGCGCCAGGAGGGCGCAGCCATTCCGGAGGATATGGATTGGTGCTCGTACTCGGAAATCTACGATCCCATCGATGCGCCGCCGCCCCCTCCGCTGGCCGCGCCGGTGTATCGCGATGAGAAACTCGCCACAGGATTCACCGGCGGCGAGGCGGGCCTGGCTCTGCTCGATCTTGATGGCGGCCCGCGGCCCAGCCTGATCGCCTGGGGCGGCGGACGTGCGCAACTCTTCCGCAACGGCAAAACGCCGGTGCCGGATTCGGGACTGGAAACTCTGCGCGACGTGGTCTCGATCGTCCCTGGCGATTACGATAACGATGGTTTGCCGGATCTCTGCGTCATTTCACGCGCCGGCGCGGCGCTCTATCGCAACGTCAACGGCCATTTCCACAAGCGCGCCGACTTGGCGGCGGGTGTTTACCACACCGCTGTCTGGCTCGATTACGATCACGATTACGACGAAGACCTGTTCCTCATCGGTCCGCAATCGAAGCTGCTGCGCAACAACGGTGAGGCCGGCTTCAGCGATGAAACCGCGCATTTCCCGTTTGTGAACGGCCACGCCCGGGACGCAGTCCGCTTCGACCTCGAGCCCGATACGCCCGGCTTCGACCTGGTCATCACGTATGACGACCGGCCCGGCGTGCTCTACCGCGACCGCCTGGTGGGCCATTATGAAGCCGTGCCGCTGCCCGCCTTGCCCGCCGGCGCCGGCCACCTGGTGGCACGCGACGTGAATCGCGACGGCCGCACCGACCTTCTCGCGCGAGGCTTGCTGCTGCTGAACCGCCCGGGCAAATTCGAGGTACAGCCCGCGCCGCAGGATGAGGCGTTTCCGCCGCGCGAAGTGCTGGCCGATTTCGATGGCAACGGACACCTTGACCGCGCGCGCATCGATCCGGATGGGGCGCTCATCGTCCGCCATGACGTCACGCCCGACTACGGCAACTGGATCGAAGTGGCCCTCACCGGCGAGAAGAATCCCAAGGCGTCGGTCAACGCCAAGGTGGAAGTGAAGGCCGGCACGAGTTACGAAAAGATCACTTACGCTGGCATCCCGGTTGTCTTCCGCCTCGGCAATCGCACCAAGGTGGATACGGTGCGCATCACCTGGCCCAATGGTCTGGTGCAGAACGAGACCAACCAGCCGGTGAACAAGGTGGACGCGATCAAGGAAAAGCCGCGCCTGTCCGGCTCCTGCCCGATGATTTTCACCTGGAACGGCAGCCGTTTTCAGTTCGTCACCGACGTGCTGGGCGTGGCGCCGCTCGGCGCCAGCTCGGGCAATGGCGAATTCTTCCCGGTCGATCACCAGGAATATGTTTCCATTCCGGCCGAGGCGCTCCAGCCCCGCGATGGCGCTTACGAGGTCCGCGTCACCGAAGAATTGCGCGAGGTCTCCTATGTGGACCAGATCAAGCTGATGGCGCTCGATCACCCGGCGGGCACCGAGATCGTCACCAACGAGAAATTCAAGTCGCCCCCCTTTCCGGAGTTCCGCCTGTTCGGCGTCACGCGCAAGGTCTATCCGGTAGCGGCGCACGATTCGAACGGCGCCGATGTGCGCGCCGCCGTGCTCCAGCGCGACCGCGTCTATCCGGATTCCTTCCGCCGCGACCTGGCCGGCGTGGCCGAACTGCATCATCTGGATCTCGATTTCGGCGCCGCCGCCCGCTCCAACCGCGCCGCGCTCATTCTCTACGGCTGGGTGGATTGGGCCGATGGCAGCACTTTCCTGTCCGCCGCGCAGGCGCACCGCGATCTGGTCTTCCCCTACCTCCAGGTCAAGGACGCAGCAGGCAACTGGAAGACAGTGGTGGAAGACATGGGCATGCCCTCCGGTAAACCGAAGCCCATGGCGGTCGACCTGGCCGGCAAGTTTCTTTCGGCCTCGCGCGAGGTCCGCATCGTCACCAACCTGTGCGTCTACTGGGACGAAATCTACCTGGTGGAAGACAATGCGCCACCCCAAGTGCGCATGACCCGGATGCCGCTTGACGCCGCGGATCTCCATTTCCGCGGCTTCTCCAAGCCGCTGATTCACCCACAGCGCAAGCAGCCGGAGCAGTTCGATTACTCAACCGTCAGTTTCACTTCAATGTGGAACCCCACGCCCGGTTTATACACGCGCTACGGCCCGGTCGAAACGCTGTTGGCCGAGCCGGACGACCGCATGGTGGTGATGGGTTCGGGCGACGAGATTCGCATGCGCTTTCGTCCTGCGGAGCTGCCGCCGGTGCCTCCCGGATGGAAACGCGATTTCCTGCTGCTGGTGGACGGTTGGGCCAAGGACGCCGACGCCAACACCGCGTTTTCGCAATCCGTGTTGCCGCTGCCCTTCCACGCCATGAGCCGCTACCCGTACCCGCCGGGAGAACACTTTCCCACCGATGTGGCGCACGCTCAATACCAGCGCGAGTACCTGACGCGCCCCGCGCTGCGGCTGATCCGGCCGCTGGCGCCGGAATCCGCGGAGTCGCGCCCGTGAAACCGTGGCGCACGCAGGAGTGCCTGCCGCGTCGAGATTCGTCTCGACGCATCTTCACGTCAGTGCGGAAGGCTCCCCGGTTTTCGGGTCCGCTGCGGATTTCGTCTGCCAACCGGCTCTCTCACCTTATTTCGGAACCACCGCCCTAGGAACTCGCCATGACCAAGACTAACCTGATCCGTGCTGCCATCGCCGGATTGGCTCTGCTGATAGTCAACAGCGGCTACTTGGTAGCATTCCCACGCGCCAGCGTCTTCTACATGGCCAACGTGGTGCTGCATCTCGTGCTGGGCCTGGCCCTCATGGCCGTCGCGGCCGCTAGCGTGAAACGCTATCCGCGGCCGGCCGGCGCGTTTCTGCTGGCGGCCCTGCCCGCGCTGTTTCTGGTGTTCTATGGCAACACGCGCGACCATCATTTTGTTTTATGGCTGCACGTCGCGCTTGCCGTTGCGGCGTTGCCGCTGATCGCCGTCGCACTCACCGGCAGCCGCCGTCCGCTCGGCGGAGCCTTCGTCGCCGCGGTGTTGCTGGTGCTCGGCTCGTTGGCCTGGACCCGCATCCATCCCGACCCGAACGCCCATATCCTGAACCCTTCCTCGCCTCCGCTCTCGATGAATGAGGAGGGCGCCGGCGCACGGTCTCCGTTCGCTCCGGCGTCCGCGCAGACCAACACTGGCCACATCATCCCCTCGAATTTCTTCATGGATTCGAAGGACTGCGGCCGCTGCCACAAAGATATCTACGAGCAGTGGCAAAGTTCCATGCACCACTTTGCCTCGTTCAACAACCAGTTCTATCGGAAATCCATTGAATATTTCCAGGATGTCGCCGGCACGCGCCCGAGCAAGTGGTGCGCCGGCTGTCACGATCACGCGGTCTTCTTTAACGGCCGCTTCGACCGGCCGATCAAGGAGCAGATGGATACGCCGGAGGCCCAGGCCGGCCTCGGTTGCATGTCGTGCCACGCCATCGTTCACGTCGGCAGCAGCATGGGCAATAACGATTTCACCGTCGAGTACCCGCCGCTGCACGAAATCGCCTCCAGCCACAATCGCTATCTCCAGGCGGTGGACACCTTCCTCACTTACCTCAACCCGCAGCCGCACCGCCAGACTTTCCTCAAGCCGTTCATGAAGGATGCCGAATTTTGCTCGGCGTGCCACAAGGTGCATCTGGACGTGCCGGTCAACAAATACCGCTGGTTCCGCGGCTTCGACGATTACGACAATTGGCAGGCCAGCGGCGTTTCCGGCCAGGGTGCGCGCTCGTTCTACTATCCCGACAAGCCGATGATCTGCCAAGATTGCCACATGCCGCTTGTTCGCTCGCGCGATCCGGGCAACCTCGATGGCAAGGTGCATTCCCACCGCTTCGCCGCCGCCAACACCGCCGTCGCCTACGTCAACCAGGACGAAGGCCAGTTGGACGCCGTGAAGAAGTTCCTTCAATCCGGATTCATCACAGTGGACATCTTCGCGATGTCGCCGGTCGAGGACGCGAAGGGCCAGCCCGCCATGCTGCGCCGCGCCGATAACACGGTGGCAGCCAACACCAGTTTCGCCGTGGGCGAGGAATCCGAACAATCCGCCCCTGCGCTCATCCGCGAAGTCGGCAAAATCGCGGCGCCTATCGACGCCTCGGGCGCGGTGCTCGAGCCCGGCAAAACCGCGCGCGTGGACGTGGTAGTGCGCACGCGCAAAATCGGCCACTTCTTTCCCGCCGGCACCGTCGACGCCTTCGATGTGTGGCTGGAACTGCAGGCTCGCGACGCCGGCGGCCGCATCGTCTTCTGGAGCGGCAACGTGGCGGATAATGGCAAGGGGCCGGTCGATCCGGGCGCGCATTTCTACCGGTCTTATCAGCTCGACGCCAACGCCAACCCCATCGACAAGCGCAACGCCTGGCAGGCGCGCAGCGTGCTCTACGTGCGCCTGATTCCTCCCGGCGCGGCCGACACCGTCCACTATCGCGTCGCCGTGCCTGCGGGTGCGCGCGGTCCCATCAGTTTTACCGCGCGCCTGAATTACCGCAAGTTCTCCTGGTATTACACGCAGTTCTCTTACGCCGGCCAACCCAAGCCGGGCCAGGACCCGGCGCTGCTGGGGCTCGATCATAACGGCCTCGAATATCAATTCCTGCAAACCTCGATTCCGGCCGACGTTTCGGGCGCCATACGCGGCCGCATCCCGGATCTCCCCATCGTCACCTTGGCCGAAGCGCACGCGACCGTGCCGCTGGGCCATCCCGCCTGGACGCCGGTGGCGCGTAAGCAGGACCGCGAGCGCTGGAACGATTGGGGCATCGGCTTGCTGCTGCAGGGCGACTTGAAAGGCGCCGAATACGCATTTCAAAAAGTGACCGAAGCTGAGCCGGGTTATGCCGATGGCTGGCTCAACGTGGCGCGGGCGCTGATTCAGGAAGGCGAAATCGAGGCCGCCAAACCGTATGTTGAAAAGGCCATGTCGATCAACCCGCAGCTTGGCCGCATCTGGTTTTTCAAAGCCGCCGCCCAGCGCGCCGATGGCGATTACGATGGCGCGCTCCAATCGCTCGAAGTGGTGCGCTCGAAGTATCCGCGCGACCGCGTGGTGCTGAACCAGATCGCGCGCATCCAGTTTCTCAAACGCCAGTATGCTGCCGCCGTCGAAACCCTGAAGCAAGTGTGCGCCGTGGACCCGGAAGACGTGCAGATGCACTACACGCTGATGCTCTGTTACCGCGGCCTCGGCGACTTGCGTGCCGCGGCGCGCGAAGAGACGCTGTTCCGCCGCTTCAAGGCGGACGAATCGTCGCAGGCTATCACCGAAAAGGCCCGCATGAGAAGCCCTGAAGACAATAACGAGCGCCAGCCGATCCACGACCACGAAAGCGCCGTCCTATCGGAGCCGCGACCGTGAAGGTGGGGCATGCTTTAGCTTGCCAACACCCGCTTGCGGGCGCATTCTTTCGCAGCCTAACGAGACCCTTACCATGAAACACAGCCTGCTCATTCCCGCCGCGTCGGCCCTTCTCGCACTGGCTGCGGCTTGCATCATGGCCTCTGCTACGGCGCCCGATCGCCCGCCCGTCGTCTTCACCGACGTCACCGCGCAGGCCGGCATCCACTTCACGCACAACGCCGGCCGCAGCGGCAAGAAGTACCTGCCGGAAACCATGGGTGCGGGCGTGGCTTTCTTCGACGCCGATGGCGACGGTTGGCCGGATATCCTGTTCATCAACGGCAAAGACTTCACGCCGCGCGGTCGTCACACCACCGCCGCGCTCTACCGCAACAACCGCAACGGCACGTTCACCGACGTCACCGCGGGCAGCGGTCTCGACATCGAAATCTACGGCATGGGCGTGGCCATCGGCGATTACGACAACGACGGCCGCGACGATGTCTACATCACCGCGCTCGACGGCGACCACCTCTTCCACAACGAGGGCAATTTCAAATTCCGCGATGTCACCAAAGAGTCTGGCATTCACAACGCCAATTTCGGCTCGAGCGCCGCCTGGCTGGACTACGACCGCGATGGCAAGCTCGACTTATTCGTCGCCAACTATGTGCAGTGGACCGAGAAGGGCGACCTGCGCTGTTCGCTCGATGGCGCCACTAAGTCGTATTGCACGCCGGAATCCTACAAAGGCACGAGCTCGCGTCTGTATCATAACCTGGGCGGAGGCCGCTTCGAGGACGTTACCGAGCGCGCCGGCCTGGGCGACCCCACCAGTAAGTCGCTGGGCGTGACCATCCTCGACTATAATAACGACGGCTGGCCCGATATCTTCGTCGCCAACGACACGCAGCCCAACAAGCTCTACCGCAACCTGGGCAACGGCACGTTCAAGGAAGAAGGCATGACCGCCGGCGTAGCCTACGGCGAGGACGGCGTGGCCCGCGGCGCGATGGGCGCCGACGCCGCCGATTACGATCGCTCCGGCCGCCCGCACCTGCTGATCGGCAACTTCTCCAATCAGATGCTCGGCCTCTACCACAACGAAGGCAACGGCCTCTTTGTCGATGAAGCTCCCTCCTCCACGGTCGGCCGCGCCAGCCTGCTTTCGCTCACCTTCGGCGTCTTCTTCTTCGACTACGATCTGGATGGCTACCCCGACATATTCGCCGCCAACGGTCACATCGAAGATGAGATCGGCCGCGTGCAGCCCAAGGTAAGTTATCGCGAGCTGCCGCTCTTGTTCCGCAATCTTGGTAACCACAAGTTCGAAAATGTAAGTGGCCAGTTAGGCCCTGGTTTCGCCCAGCCGATGGTGGCGCGTGGCGCCGCTTACGCCGACTACGACCACGATGGCGATCTCGACCTGATCGTCGCCACTAACAACGGCCCCGCCCGCTTACTGCGCAACGATGGCGGCAATCGCAACCACTGGCTGTGCGTACGCCTCGCCGGCACTCAGTCCAACCGCGACGGCATCGGCGCTGTGGTGCGCGTCGAAAGTGCCGGCGGCAAGCAATGGAACATGGTGCGCAGCGGCTCCAGCTACTGCTCGCAAAGCGACCTGGCTCTCACCTTCGGCCTCGGCAAAGACACGGCCGCCACTCTCGAAGTCGACTGGCCCAGCGGCGCCCGGCAGCGTTTCCCAAACGTCGCCGCCAACCAGCGCCTGCTGATCGACGAAAACAGAGGCGTCACACAACTGAAATAGGTGGGGCATGCTTTAGCTTGCCCGTTGTGGCTATAATAATAGTCTTGGCGGGAGGTGGGTCTTCTCGAGTAGCCGGCAAGCCGCAATCTCGAATTTAGGTCCCCGGGTATTCCGAGCAGCCTCTTGCGCCTTTTTTTCCCTTTTCCTCCCCGGCGATTGCCGCGTTTGCGGCCAGCCGCTGCACGAGATTTCCCGGATTCCCGTCTGCGCCGCGTGCCTCCGGGCACCGGCCCCGCTCGACGCCGAGTTCTTCTGCGTATCCTGCCGGACGCCGTTTCACAACCGCTTCCCGCTCGATGAAGAAGGCCGTTGCGCGCTGTGCCGCAATGGACTGCGCGGTTTTGACGCCGCCTACTCGTTCGGCTTCTACGATGGCGTGCTGCGGCAGTTGATCCACCTCTACAAGTACCGCAACGTGCGGACGCTCGACCGGCCATTGGGAGAACTGTTGCTGCGGGCGCTGCCGCGCGACGAAGCCTTCGATTGCGTCACGCCGGTTCCGCTGCACTGGCGGAAGCGCTGGCAGCGCGGCTTCAACCAGGCGGATCTGCTGGCGCGCCGCGTCGCCGCGCACAGCGGCATCCCTCGCATGCGCCTGCTGCGCCGCCTGCGTTCCACCGCTTCGCAGGCCGGTTTGAGCAATACCAACCGCCGGCGCAATGTGTCGGCCGCCTTCGCCTGCCGCCAGCCGGACCGTGCGGCGGGCCGCAAGATCTTGTTGATCGACGATGTGATGACGACCGGCTCGACCGCCGCGGCCTGCGCACTGGTCTTGCAGCGCGCCGGCGCCGCGCGCGTGGCGCTGCTGACTCTGGCGCGCGCCGATCGCCGTTTCGCGCTCTCGGGCCGCGCAAGTGCATCGGTTGTGGAGAGGGTATTCTGAATGGCCGACCGGCTGCAAAAACCGGTGTTGGTGCTCAACGCCAGCTATGAGCCGATCAACATTTGCGCGGCGCGGCGCGCCTTGGTGCTGGTCCTCAAGGGCGTGGCGGCTGCGGAAGAGGAATCGATGAACGCCATTCATTCGGCGCGCGCGGCGATGCGCCTGCCGTCGGTGATCCGCTTGCTCGAATATCGCAGAATTCCCCACCAGACGCGGGCGCTTTCGCGCAAGAACATCCTCATGCGCGACCGCTACACCTGCCAGTATTGCCACCGCACCTTGCCTTCCGGGGAACTGACCCTGGACCATGTGGTCCCCCGCTCGCGGGCGGGCGAATCGGCTTGGGAAAACCTGGTGGCGTGTTGCCATCACTGCAACAACCGCAAGGGCAATCGGACGCCGGAAGAGGCCGGGATGCGCCTGGTGCGGCAGCCTCGTCCTTTCAGCCTCCATACCAGCCGCCATCTCATCCGGATGCTGGGCAAAAGTGACGCACAATGGCGGAAGTACCTGTTTTATTAGCGCCAAGACAATCTGCCGCCGCTCGCGGAGGCTGGCCCGCCCACCCTGCTTTCCACGAACCACTCATCCGCCACCCAGTCTCGTATCCATCGAACGCCAGTTTGGTGTTGTTCGATACGTTCCGCCCGGCCACGCGGGCGGCAAAGACGGCGCGCCGGGCGTCTTCCTGCAAAGTTGACGGGTGTAAATCCCGCGGGGCTGCACCTTTCGCCGAAAACTCGTATACTATATTGGTGCAGGAGGAGACGACGACATGAGGAAGTTGATGATATTGGCCGCATTGGCTGCCGGCTCGGCGATGGCGGCGGAGTGGACGGGGTACATCATAGATAAGGATTGCTCCGGCAAGAAGGAGATGTTGGGTAACGTGGACTGCGCGAAGAGCTGCATTAAGCGCGGTTCACCGGCGGTCCTGGTCACCGCCGATGGCACCGTCTACAGTATCGCCGATCAAGCAAAAGTCACAGAGTACGCCGGCAAGAAGGTTACCATCAGAGGCGCACTCGCGGATGGCGCCATCAAAGTCGAAAGCGTGAAGTAGGCTCGGTGGGCAGGCCCTTTCGCCTGCCAACCAGGTCCGGCCGGCGCACCAGCCGGTGCGGATGCGCGCTTAAAGTTACGCCCGTTCTAGCTACGCCTTCACTCTCCAGTGTCCGGTTATCTCACTGCCACTATGCCCGCCGCACTGCTCCGGCGATAAGGCCTGTTTCGTCAAACACGCTGCCAGGCACGTATAATCGGAGCTAAGGGCAATCTCGTGCGCAAGCGGCTGATTTACGGGTCTCTCTCCATCCTGCTGGCGATTTCCGTCATCTTGGTGGTCTGGGAAGGCTCGTTCAATCCGGGCAACTTCCGTCCCGCCAATCCCAATCAAACACTGATTTTCTGGGCCGTTTCCAGCCTCATTTTTCTCCTCATGGTGACGCTCGGCTGGATTCTGATCCGCGAGTTCGTCAAGCTCTACGTCGAGCGCCAGAGCCGCCGCGAAGGATCGCGTATCAAGACCAAGCTGGTGTTGGGCGCGCTCGCCCTCAGCTTCGTGCCTGTGTTCTTCCTCGTGCTCTTCAGCTATTACGTGATGAACCGCAACATTGCGACCTGGTTCCGCGCCCCGGCCGGCAATGAGCTGACGGCTTTCGAAAGCATCGCCCGCCAGCTCGGCAAGGAAATGCAGGATGAGACCGACGCCCAGGCCGCCCTGCTGGCCGCGCAGCCCGAAGTCCGCCAGTTGCTCGAGGGCGGCGGGCGCACGCCCGGCTTCCTGGCGCGTTTCGCTGCCAGCTACGAGCTCGCCTCAGCCGCGGTTTACGCTTCCCCTGGCGCGGCGCCGCTCGACTCCTGTGGAGACTATCGGCAGAAGGCTAAAGTGGACCGCTTGGTTGCGTCGTCCTACCCGATTCTTCAGGGCCAGCGGCGTTTGGGATTCGTCACCGTGACCGCCGAAGTGCCCGGAGACGTGGCGGAAAGGAAAGCCCTCATCGGCACCTGGGCGCGCGAGGAGCGGGAGAACCACGACAACGCACGGTCGGTGCGCCGCGTCAGCGTAATGCTGATGACCTTGATCACGCTGTTCGTCCTGTTCGTAGCTACTTGGATCGCGCTGTTCCTCTCCAAGCAGATCAGCATTCCCATCACCGCGCTGGCCGAGGCCGCCAGCCAGGTGCGCAGCGGCAACCTCTCGCACCGCGTCAATGTGCGCGCCGCCGATGAGCTGGGGTCCCTGGTGCGCGGCTTCAACCGGATGACTCAGGAACTGGAAGCCAACAGCCGCGAGCTCGACCGCCGGCGCCGCTTCACCGAGGCCATCCTCGAAAGTATTCCCACCGGCGTCATCTCCATCTCCTCGGATGGCGCCATCCAGCGCGTCAATCGCGCGCTCTACCAGATTTTTCCCTCGCCCCAGGTGGAAAAGGCTACCCGCCTGGAAGACCTGTTTTCACGCGAAGACACGGCCGAAATCAAGTACCTCATGAAACGCGCCCGCCGCACCGGCGCCGCATCGCGCCAATTGGAACTGCACACGGAAAACCGCAACCGGCACCTGGCGGTTACGGTTGCGGCGCTCGAGGAGAAGGTCACTTCCGGTTTCGTGATCGTGATCGAGGACACCAGCGAGCTGTTGCGCGCGCAAAAAGCCGCCGCCTGGCACGAAGTGGCGCGGCGCGTGGCGCACGAAATCAAGAACCCGCTCACCCCTATCGCGCTGTCCGCCGAACGCATGGCGCGGCAAATCGACCGCCTGGAACTGGCCGCCGCGCCGCGGCGTATCCTCGATGAGTGCGCGCAGACCATCAGTCGCTCGGTCGAATCGGTCAAGACCCTGGTGGACGAATTCTCGCAGTTCGCGCGCTTTCCCGCCGCTCAGCCTGTACGCTCCGACTTGAACGAAGTTGTGCGCGAAGCCCTGGCCATTTTTCACGGCCGCCTGGATTCGATCGACCTGCTCACCAGCTTCGCCCCCGGCCTGCCGCCCGTCAACCTGGACCGCGAGCAGTTCCAGCGCGTAGTGGTCAACCTGGTCGATAACGCCGCCGAAGCCATGCAGGATTCTCTCATCAAGAATCTTTACGTCGCCACCCAGCCGGGTGCGGCCGATACGGTCGAGCTGGTGGTGGCCGATTCCGGCTGCGGCGTCAGCCCAGACGAAAAGGAAAAGCTGTTCCTGCCCTATTTCTCCACCAAGGGCCGCGGCACCGGCCTGGGCCTCGCCATCGTCAGCCACATCGTGGCCGAGCACAACGCGCACATACGCGTGGAAGACAACCAGCCGGCCGGTGCGCGCTTTACCATCGAAATCCCGGCTGCGGTCGATGCGGAAGCCATCGAGACCAATGCCGCGCAGGCGCCGCCCGCTGCCCCGGTGAAGGCATGAAGCAGCGGCGCATCCTGGTTGTCGATGACGAGCCGGAAATCCGCCGCTCGCTGGCTGGCGTGCTCGAGGACGAAGGCTATCATGCCGGCACGGCGGAAAGTGGCGAAGCTTGCCTGGACGCCCTGCCCGGCGCCGGCTTCGAGTTGGTCTTGCTCGATATCTGGCTGCCCGGCATCGACGGCATGGAGGTCCTCGAGCGCATCCAGACGATCCCGTTCGCCGAGCGGCCCGAGGTCGTGGTCATCTCCGGCCATGGCAGCATCGAGGCCGCCGTCAAGGCCACCAAGCTGGGCGCTTTCGATTTTCTCGAAAAACCGCTCTCCATCGACAAGATTTCGGTCGTCGTGAAGAACGCGCTCGCGCACCGCACCCTGGCGATCGAGAACAGCCAGCTTAAGCAGGACTCGACCGGCCACCACCGCATCATCGGCGAGAGTGTCCCCATGAAGGCGCTGCGCCAGCAGCTCTCGTTGATGGCCGCCACTAACGGCCGCGTCCTCATCTATGGCGAAAGCGGCACCGGCAAAGAGCTGGTGGCCCACGCCATCCACGCCCTCAGCACGCGCGCCGCCGAGCCATTCGTGGAGGTCAACTGCGCCGCCATTCCGGAAGAGCTGATCGAAAGCGAGCTGTTCGGCCACATCAAAGGTAGCTTCACCAGCGCCCACGAAGACAAGATCGGCAAGTTCCAAAAGGCCGACGGCGGCACGCTGTTTCTCGACGAAGTCGGCGATATGAGCCTGCGCACGCAGTCCAAGGTGCTGCGCTCGCTCGAAGAGCAGCGCTTCGAACCGGTCGGCGGCCCGGGTAGCGTGCAGGTGGACGTCCGCGTGGTCGCCGCCACCAACAAGAATCTGGAAGAGGAAATCGAACGCGGCAATTTTCGCGAGGACCTGTTCTACCGGCTCAACGTGATTCCCTTCGCCGTGCCGCCCCTGCGCGACCGCCGCGAGGATATCCCGCTGCTGGCCGATTTTTTCCTCCGCGAGTTCACCACCGCCTACGGCCGCAAACCCAAGGAGCTGACCCCTGAGGCCTACCGCGTGCTCGGCCAATACCACTGGCCCGGCAACGTCCGCGAGCTCAAGAACCTGATCGAGCGCATCGTCATTCTGAATCCGCAAGTGCGCGTCGACGCGCGCCACATTCCGCTCGCCGGCACGCGCAAGCCACAGGACCGCCCCCCCGACCGCTTCGGCAGCCTGCAGGAAGTCCGCGAAGCCGCCGAGCGCGATTACATCCTCCGCAAGCTCGAAGAGGCCGCCGGCAACGTCACCAGAACCGCCGAGCTGCTCGGCCTGGAGCGCAGCAACCTCTATCGCAAAATGAAAACCCTCGGCATCGGGCCGAAGGAGTAGGCGGCGCGGATCGCCTGAAAGAGCGCCCCTTTCTGCAACGTAACGAGTTGCGGCTTGCCTGGCTCTGGTGTAGCCTTCAGAAAAGAGGGGAGGTAGGACGATTGGCAGACAACAAAACGAAGCCCACCAAACTAAGTGCCGCGGCGTTTATCGATGCGCTCACCGGCCAAACCCGGCGTGCGGACGCCAAGGCGCTCGTCAAGTTGATGCAGAGTGCGACCGGCGAGAAGCCGAAGATGTGGGGGCCTTCGATCGTCGGCTTCGGCAGCCACCGCTATGTGTACGAGAGCGGGCGCGAGGGCGATACGCCGCTTGCCGGTTTTTCGCCGCGCAAGGCCGCAACCGTTCTCTACGGCCTGATGGGCTCCGGCGAGTCTGAGGCGTTGCGCGCCAAGCTCGGCAAGCATACCGCCGGCAAGGGCTGTCTCTACATCAAGAAACTCGCCGATGTGGATCAAAAGGTGTTGGAGGCGCTGATCGTTAAATCCGTCGCGGCTAAGCGAGCGAGGCACGCGGCCGGGTAAATTGCTTTCGAACAGACCGCCAGCAACGTCACCAGAACCGCCGAGTTGCCCGGCCTGGAGCGCAGCAACCTCTATCGAGAAGTGAAAACCCTCGGCATCGGCCCGAAAGAGTAAAGCACGCTGCCCGATCCCTGGCGTGCCGTTCCCCTGCATGACGCGCCATGCACGGGAAGACCGCTTTGATCAAGGCGCTCACCGGCATCGACTCAGAGCGGCTGGCAGGCACGCCCGGTCCGTTGTGGGGCAGGTTGGTAACCTGCGCGCCGATTGTCTATCGGCGCAGCCGGGCGCAAGCCCGGCCTTTTGTGCCCGGCCTTTTGTTCCCGTGCAGCTCCCAGTCACAACCCATCTTCCCCACTAATCCAATCACTTGGCCCCTAAACCCCTTGACGCGCGCCTTATCCTTGAATTGGGACTGTGGCGCCAGGCTCCGCTGCTAGTCCTTGTCCCTGGCCAGGGAACGTTGCACTTGCGTTGGTACTGAACTTCCGGCGCCCCTTAAAGGCATGCGGGGTCCCCCTCGGGCTGGACTCTCGACGGAAGACTTTGGATCTCGGGATTCATGACCGCCGGCGGAATACGGATAGCTGCTATCGCCGCCCGCCGGATAACAGAGAGTAAGGAACGAATCGGCAAGGATGTGCCCGCCATCCAGCGGGCCTCAATCATCGAAGTTTCTACTCGAATCATCGGGTGGCCGATACGCACGGCGATAAGTCCGCTTTAGCCCGGCCACCCGCAACGTACTCTTACCCTGTTCACTCATTCCTTCCGGTCGTACTGCCCCCGAACACTGCGCACCCGTGGCGGCCGGTCGCGCCTGGCCCGTTCCCGAGCCAGCCGATTCCCGTTCCGAGCCCGTGTTCAAAACGCAACTAACGCCAAATGTTTTAGATAGCCCGCCTGAATTAATCTCTTGCAATATGGCGAACAAAAAGCGAAACTATTGTCATGGCACTCGTCGGCATTGCCAGGATGGCGGCGCAGAGCACCCTGCTCGAAGCCAAGCGGCAGGTCGAGTATCTGGAGATGCCTGCCCGCAGCATCCTCAATCGGTCGAAGCCCGGCATGCCGTTTCAGTGGACCATCAACCCGTACCGAGGCTGCGAATTCGGTTGTAAATACTGCTACGCGCGTTACACCTTCGAGTTCATGGAAATGCCGGTAACGGATTTCGAGAACCGCATCTTCGCCAAATCGGCGGCGGCCCATCTGCTGGCGCAAGAACTGCGGCGCATCGACCGCCGGGAGCAGATCGCGATCGGCACGGCGACCGATCCTTACCAGCCGGCGGAGCGGCGTTACGGCCGCACGCGCTCCATCCTGGATGTCTTCGCCCGCCAGAAGGGCTGGCGCCTGGGCCTAGTGACCAAGTCGGACCTGGTGACGCGCGACATCGACCTGCTGCGCGAGGTGGCGCGGCGCAACGTGCTTTCGATCCACATGACCATCACCACCCTGGACGAAAAACTGGCGCGACTGTTGGAGCCACGCGCGCCGCGCCCGGCGCTGCGCCTGGAAGCGGTGCGCAAGATGAGCGAAGCCGGGCTCGCCGTGGGCGTGACCGCGAAGCCGGTAATGCCCGGGTTGACCGATGGCGAGCGCGCGCTCGACCGGTTGGGCAAAGCTGCCAAAGATGCCGGCGCGCGGTCGTTCCATGGCGGCGCCGTCTTTCTGATGCCCAGCGCGTTGCAGGTCTTCCTCCCGTTTCTGGAAAGGCATTTCCCCGAGCTGGCGCCGCGTTATCGCGAGCAGTTCGCGCAGAGCGCCTATCTGCCGAGAGCTTACAAGGACGCTTTGCAGGTCCGCCTGCAGAAGATCCGTGAACGCTACGGCCTCGACGCGGGTACGCTCGATTACAAGCCCGAGCTGTGGGTGGAAGAGCAGGGCGTGCTGTTTTGATGGTAGCCAGGTAGGACAGACGATCGGTTTTTGTCGTCTGTCAGGCTTTCTTGCTTGAGCGAGACATGACAGACAACGAAAGGCGATGGTCTGTCCTACCACCCACCTAGCGCTACAGTGAAGGCTGAATGGACCTTGCCGGTTTCGACTATCGCCTGCCGGAGGAACTGATCGCGCAGCAGCCGCTCGCTGACCGCGCGGCGTCGCGCATGCTGGTGGTGTACCGCGACGAGAACCGCTGGGAGGATCGGCTGTTTCGCGAGCTGCCGGAGTTCCTCCGTCCGGGCGATTGCCTGGTGCTCAACGACTCCCGGGTCTTTCCGGCGCGACTGTTCGGCCATCGTGCCGGCGTTCACGCGCTGGCCGTGGGCAAGAACAATCCAAAGCGCCGCGAGCATCTGAGCGGCCAGGTCGAGGTCTTCCTGCTGCGCCCGATGAGCGCCGATCAAAAGGAATGGGAGGCGCTGGTGCGGCCGGGACGCAAGATGCGCACTGGCGAGAGAATCCACTTCAGCGGCGGCCTGGAAGGCGAGATCGCTGCGCGCGGCGAATACGGCCAGCGGCGCATCCGCTTCGCTACCGTCGGCGACCCGTTCGAAGAGTTTGAAAAGATCGGCCACGTTCCTCTGCCGCCCTACATCAAGCGCGCCGATGAACCCGCCGACCGCGAGCGCTACCAGACCGTGTTCGCGCGCGAGAAAGGATCGGTGGCGGCGCCCACCGCTGGGCTGCATTTTACTCCTCAAATTCTCGACCAATGCCGAGCACGCGGCGCGATGATCGCTTGCGTCACGCTGCATGTCGGGCTGGGGACGTTTCAGCCACTGCACATCGCGCAAGTGGAACAAGGCCGCTTGCACGCCGAGCGCTACCAGATCGGCGCGGAAGACGCCGCCAAGGTGCGCGCAGCCAGTCGCGTGGTAGCCGTAGGCACGACCAGCGTGCGGACCCTCGAATCGGCCGCGCTGGTGGGGCAGGTCCCCGGCCTGCCGGGGCGCCTTTGCATTGAGGCCCGTCACGGCGAAACGGATCTCTTCATTTATCCCGGTTTCCAATTTCGCGCCGTCGGCGCCATGCTCACCAATTTCCATTTGCCGCGGACGAGCCTCCTCTTGCTGGTGTGCGCCTTCGCCGGCCAGGAGCTGGTGCTGGCCGCCTACCGGCACGCGGTTCAGGAGAAGTATCGGTTCTATTCGTACGGCGATTGCATGCTGATTGTGTGAGGGATCGGCGTTGCCCGCGGGGCGGGCATCCCCGGCCCTTACGTCTCAACTAGGGTCGGTTTCACGGTGGCGCGCTGGCGCGCACGCCGCATCAGGCTGGACACCAGCCGATAGACCAGCAGCACGGCCACCAGTACGCCGTACAGCACGGGCAGACGGATGTCCGATTTCACCAGCCAATAGTAATGCACCACGGCGGCGATGGCGGTCACATAAATCAGCCGATGGAGCCGTTGCCAGCGCTTCCCGCCCAGGCGGCGGATCCATCCCTTGGTGGACGTAAGTGCCAGCGGAATCATCAACACGAACGCGGTGAAACCGGCAGTGATGAACGGACGCTTGGCCACATCCTTCCAGATTTCGTGAAAGTCGAACAGCTTGTCGAACCACAGATAGGTGAGGAAGTGCAGGCAGCCGTAGAAGAACGCGAACAGCCCGATCATGCGGCGGAAGCGGATCAGGTCGGGGACGCCAAGTAGCTTGCGCAGCGGCGTAATGGCCAGCGTCGTCACAATCAAGCGAATGGTCCAATCGCCGGTGAGGTGGGTGAAGAAATCGAGCGGGTTCGGCGGCAGGCTCGGCACCAGGAAGCGCCACAAGCCGGTGGTCAGGTCCGGTTGCAGAACATACGCAAGGGCTACGGCCACCAGGTGCGCGAACGGCATCAGGCACAGCACGAACAGGAGGATCTTTGTCCAAGGGCTTTTCAGCATGGGCTAAATCCCCAACCCCGAAGTGGGCCGCCTCGTATCAGGGCACGGCTTCAGCCGTGCCGCAGGCAGCGCGCTTTCCGAGGGCTTTAGCCCCTGTCGGCTTCCCGGGGGCTGAAGCCCATCTGTTAGGTCCGCTTCCGGCACGGCTGAAGCCGTGCCCTGATACAAAACCGGCTGTTTCATGATGCTCCGCTGTAGGAATACGGGTTCGCCGACCTTCACTTCAAGTCCAAGTCAATAATTCTTGCGCAGATCCATGCCGGAGTACAAGCCGGCCACCTGGCTCGCATAGCCGTTGAACATTTGCGTGGGATGGTTCTTGAACAGCGACGGCAGCCGCTGCTCCTTGGCCTGGCTCCAGCGCGGGTGGTCCACTTCGGGGTTGACGTTGGAGTAGAAACCGTATTCGTGGGCGTTGGCCATGTTCCACGTGGTCGGAGGCTGGCTGCCCACCAGCTTGATTTTCACAATCGATTTGATGCTCTTGAAGCCATATTTCCACGGCACCACCAGCCGCACCGGAGCGCCATCCTGCGGCGGCAGCGTCTCGCCGTACATGCCCACGCACAGCAGCGCCAGCGGGTGCATGGCTTCATCCAGGCGCAAACCTTCTACGTATGGAAAATCGATTCCCGCCATGGCCGGCCGCGCCATCGGCATCTGCTTCAGATCCCAATAGCTCTCGAACGCCACATACTTCGCTTTCGCCGTTGGCTGGACGAGGTTGAGCAACGTGCTCAGCGAATAGCCGATCCAGGGCACCACGATGGACCACGCTTCCACGCAGCGGTGACGGTAAATGCGCTCTTCGAGCGGCGCCAGCTTGAGGATTTCGTCCATGGAGAACTTGCGCGGCTTGGCGACGTCGCCTTCCACCGAGACCGTCCACGGGCTGGTCTTGAAGTTCTGTGCGTAGCGCGAGGGTTCGTCCTTGCTGGTGCCGAATTCGTAGAAGTTGTTGTAGTGGGTCACCACGTCGGGACTCGTCACCGGCTCGGTGGTGCTGAACGAGCTCTTGGCCAAGTTGTTGAGCTTGGTTCCGGCCATGGCCCGGCCGCGCGGCGACAGCAGTTCCCGCGCGGTGAGAAACGCCGCCGGAGCGGCGGCGAGGAACTTGCGCCGGTCCAGGTAGACCTGTTTCGGAGTGACGTCCGCCTGGCGAAGATCGGCAGGATTGCGGATCAACATATTCTGATCGTACCCCTCTCTGGCCTTGGACGCGGCCGGACCGTGGCCGGATTCGGAAACTCGGCAATCGAACCCTTGTGCGGTACCCAGCGCTTCCGGCGTCGCACATCGGGCCGGAGCAGTGGACTCCTGACATTCGTTATGATGGAATTTCCCCGTAAATGATTCTCGCTTTGGGTGGGCGTATTGCGGTTCGTGCTTCCCAGGTGGAGATGGTTGAAGTCGCCTGATCGGCCGGTTGCGGATCGCCTCCCGCTCCTAGTATGATGGAATTTCCCCGTAAATGATTCTCGCTTTGGGTGGGAGTATTGCGGGTCCGGACGGGTGGCCGAGCGGCTAATGGCAACAGACTGTAAATCTGTCGCTCCTTGCGAGCTACGGAGGTTCGAATCCTC
>Ga0181521_10001455_pt1 | contig 29424 bp, 29 predicted proteins | sample PEATcosm2014_Bin_32_FD_119764 | JGI IMG/M metagenome (GOLD analysis project Ga0181521, IMG submission 119764) | Peatland microbial communities from MTU Mesocosm Facility, Houghton, MI, USA - PEATcosm2014_Bin02_60_metaG | ecosystem: Environmental > Terrestrial > Soil > Wetlands > Peat | place...
CAAGACGGAAACGCTGGAGATCCGGGAGATGACGATACTTTCGTCGCTGGTATTGGTTCCCACGCTGCTGGTGCTGAAACAGCCCGATCTGGGGACCTCGTTGACGTATATCGCCATCTTGATAATAGGCGCATTTCTGGCGGGACTGCGGCGTAAGTACGTGATCGTCATCGCCGTCGTCACGATGTTGGTGCTTCCCGTGGGCTGGTATTTTCTGAAGGATTTTCAGCGGGCGCGGCTGGTCAGTTTTCTGGATCCGGACCGCGACCCCCAGGGAACCGGGTATCAGTTGATTCAATCCCAGATCGCGGTGGGAGCGGGCGGGATGTTCGGCAAGGGAGTTACCAAGGGAACGCAGACCCAGTTACGCTTCCTGCCGGTGTCGCAGAAGGACTTTATCTTTGCGGCGCTGGCCGAAGAGCACGGATTTGTCGGCGTAGTGATTGTTTTATCGCTGTTCTTTGTGATGATTATGCGCATCGTCCAGAATGCGCAAACGGCGCCCGATCCCGTGGGTATGTATATCTGCATGGGGGTGGCCAGCCTGTTGCTGTTCCATGTTGTGGTCAACGTGGGAATGGTGGCGGGCTTGATGCCGGTGACCGGCATTCCGCTGCCGTTCATGAGCGCCGGTGGTTCCAGCATCTGGTCGAGCTTTTTGGCTTTGGGGCTGGTGAATAACGTCCGCCTCAGAAGATTCGTGAACTAGCCGGGCCGCCTGCAAGGGTGAGCCCGCCATAGAAAGGTTATCGGGAGCCTAAGAAGAGACGCTCGGGGTGGTGGCGCTTTTGAGCGCTCCCCCAGGTGAGAGGAGCGGTTCCCGGCCGTCCGGTGTTTGAGTGAAAGCTCCACCGGCGGCCAGCGTGAGCTTCTTTGAGCGCCGGCTTGCCGCCTGTACGCACGGGCGGACCGGCGCGCACGCAGGGTGCCGACCTCGCCTCCGAGACTCTCCCCAAGTTCCCGGGGAGGAAACGGATGTCCAAGGAATTAGTGATCTCTTCTAACCGCCACGAAACGCGTGTGGCGATCCTCGAGGACGATCAGGTTTTCGAAGTCTACCACCAGCGGGAAAACGAATATTCGCTGGCTGGAAGCATCCACAAAGGGCGCGTGACGCGGGTTTTGCCGGGCATGCAATCGGCGTTTGTCGACATCGGCCTGGACCGCGACGCCTTCCTCTATGTTTCCGACTTCTTCGAAGACAACGAAGAATACGACAAGATCGTCACCAGCGTCGAGGACAAGGTCCTCAAAATGGACCGCACTCCGCCGGCCGCGATCATCGCCGCGCCGCCCGCTCCGGTGGAAGCGGCGCCTGTGGCGGATGCGCCTGAACCTGCCACTGCGGTAGAAACCGGCGCCGCCCCACCGCCCGAGTTGCCCGGGACATCCGGTACCGTGGCCGAGACCGCCGCGTCCGAGCCGGAACAGCGCCGCGACGACCGCGATCGCGACCGCCGCGGAGGGCGCCGTTCCCGCCGGCGTCGTGGCCAGCGGGGTGGACGCGCGTTGCCCGATTCCAAGTTCTACTCCCCCGGCCATCACGCCGCCGAGCCGTTCCCGCCGGCCGAGCCGCGAGCGGTCGAGCCAGCCAAACCGGATGGGTCTCCCGTTGAAGATCTGCTGGTTTTGCCCGGCGAATCGCTTGCCAAGTACACTGACCCGGCGCGTGTGGAAGAAGAGCCGGAGCCGGCTGTTGCCGAGGAATCCGCCGGCACCGAACCGCAGCCCGAACCTGTCGAAGCCGAACCCGAAACGCCGGTTGCGGCCGCCGAAGTGCCTGGCGTGCCCGAGGTGGCGGAAGCCGCAGCGGCAGAGACTCCAGTCGAGGCGAAAGAGGTTGCTCGCGAGGCACCGCTCGAGATTGCCGAAACTCCACTCGAGGCGGAACAAGTTGCCGGCGAACTCGCCGAAGAGCCGCAATCGGCCCCGGTGCCGGACTCGACTGAAGCCGGCGACGACATGGAATCCGCTCCCGAAGGCGACGACTTTGCCGAAGGCGAGGACGCTCCCGATGGTGAGGACGTTCCGGAAGGCGAAGGCACAGCGGACGGTCAAGCCGCGGCGGAAGACCAGCCGGGCGGCGATGAGGAAGGTCCCGAGCCTGCCCGCACTCCCACCAGCCTCACGGCGACCTTGCGCGAACAAGGTCCCCGCTACCAGCATCGCGTTTCCCGGCGCATGCGCCGCCGCGGCGGCCGCGACCGCAATCCGGCCCCCGGCGAGGCCCCGCGCCCGCAGGAAGCGCGCCCCGAGCAGCGCACCGTCGCCGCACCCAGAACCAGCGAGGGCCGCCCCGAAAAGGGAGCCGTCGCTTCCATCAGCGACCTGCTCCGCGGCGGCCAGGAAATCATCGTCCAGATCGCCAAGGAGCCGCTGGGACAGAAGGGCGCCCGGATCACTTCGCACATCGCCCTCCCCGGCCGCTTCCTGGTCTACATGCCGACCGTCGACCATATCGGCGTATCGCGCAAGATTCCGAGCGACGAGGAACGCTCGCGGCTGAAGCGCGTGCTGCAGTCCAACCGGACCGGTATCCCCGGCGGCTTCATCGTCCGCACCGCCGGCGACGGCCGCAGCGAAGAAGAGTTGCGCGCCGACATGCATTTCCTTTACAACATGTGGCTCGACATGCGGCAGAAGGCCGAGCGCAAACCGGCGCCACTGCTCATCCATCATGACCTCAACGTGGTGGAACGGGTGCTGCGCGACCAGCTCACCACCGATTTCAAGAGTATCTGGGTGGATAACGAGGAAGCTTACGAGAGCGTGCTGCGCTTCGTCGAGCGCTTCCAGCCGGCGCTGATCAGCCGTGTCAAACTGTATTCCCGCTCGAACCCCATCTTCGACGAGTTCGGCATTACCGCGGAGATCGAAAAAGCCCTGCGCCCCAAGGTCTGGCTGAAGAGCGGCGGACACATCGTGATCAATCAGACCGAGGCGCTGGTGGCGATTGACGTCAACACCGGCAAGTTCGTCGGCAAGTCCAACCGCCTCGAAGACACCATCGTCAAAACCAATACCGACGCCATCCGCGAAATTGTGCGGCAGATCCGGCTGCGCGATCTGGGCGGCATCATCGTGGTCGACTTCATCGACATGGACGAGCGTAAGAACCGGCAGAAGGTGATGCAGGCGCTCGAGGACGCCATGCGCGCCGACCGGGCGCCCTACAAAATTCTCCAGTTCAACGATTTCGGCCTGGTGGCGATCACCCGCAAGCGGGTCAAGCAGAGCCTGGAACGCACTCTCTGTACGCCGTGCCCGTATTGCGAGGGCGCCGGCTACGTGAAGAGCCCGCAGACGGTGGTGGGCGAGATCCTTGGAGAAGCCCAGAAGATCGCCGCCTCGCTCGAAGGCAAGGACGTGATGCTGCGGGTGTCCCCGGATGTCGCCAAGCTTCTCAAGAGCAACCAGAACACTTACCTGCAGGAACTGGAAGAAGTGCTCGGCCGCACCGTGATCGTCAAGAGCGATCCGTTGCTCCACCAGGAGAAGTTCGATCTGGCGTAAGCCGTGGCGCAGGCTGTCGTCGCCGCCATTTTGAAACAAGCGTCTATCCTGGCCGTTGCCGGCGCCGCGCTCGGACTGATCGCCGGTTTCCGTCTCACGCCGATGCCGAGCAGCCTGCTGTATGGCGTGGAGGTTACCGATAAGCCGGTCTTTCTGGGATGCGCGGCGCTGTTGGCCGGGGTGGCGCTGGTGGCGAGCGTCATTCCGGCGCGCCGTGCTGCGAGACTCGATCCCATCACCTGCTTACGGTATGAGTGAAGCGATGGTCCGGCCGCTATGGCGGATGACAACAGCGCCTTGTTCCCCGCAAACTGGATGGCCGCTCTCCCATGCGCTATAAAATGAGCCATAATGGCTTCATCAAGGAGGGCCTTCCATGGCAAGCGTAAGTTCAGCGAAACCCAAAGTCAATCCGATTCCGGATGGCTATCACAGCGTGACTCCCTATCTAACGGTGGCCGACGCGGACCGGTTGATGCAGTTTGTGAAGAGTGCTTTTGGCGCCCAGGAGTTGTTCGCCCACCGAGGCCCGGATGGCTTCATCCAGCATGCCGAAGCCAGGATCGGCGATTCGATCGTGATGATGGGGCGGGTTCGCGGAGAGATGAAGCCGATGCCGGGCATGATCTACCTGTACGTGCCCGATGTGGCCGCGGTGTACCGGGCCGCGCTCGATGCCGGTGGCAAGAGTCTGCGCGAGCCGGCCGACCAGTTCTACGGCGACCGGACCGCAGCCGTGGAAGATCCCTGCGGCAACCAATGGTACTTGGCCACCCACATCGAAGACGTCTCGCCGGAAGAACTGCAACGCCGGGCCGCGGCGATGGCGCAGAAGGGCTGAGACACCGCAGCATCCCCGCTTCCGGCACGGCCACGCCGTGGCATAATCCTGGTATGGAAATCACCTGGCTCGGGCATGGCACCTTTCAATTCCGTCTGGCTTCAGGACAAGTCATCCTGATGGACCCCTGGACCGATGGCAATCGCGCGTACCCCAAGGGCCACCGCATCGACCGCGTGGACACCATCGCCATTACGCACGGCCACTTCGATCACATCCACGACGCCATGCCGTTGGCGGCGAGTTTTGCGCCGGAGGTCGTCGGAATTTACGAGACCTGCGCCTGGCTGGAGCGCAAAGGGGTCAAGAACACGCGCGGCATGAACAAGGGCGGATCCCAGAAATCGAGCGGCGTGACTTTCACCATGACGCATGCGGTGCATAGCTGCGGCATTCTGGACGAAGGCGAGATCATATACGGCGGTGAAGCGGCCGGCTACGTGTTGCGATTCGCCGATGGGCGCGCTTTGTACTTCGCCGGCGATACCAACGTGTTCAGCGACATGCAGCTCATCGAGCAACTCTACCATCCGGTGCTGGCGTTTCTGCCGATCGGCGATCTGTTCACCATGAGCCCGCACGAAGCCGCGCTGGCCTGCCGCCTGCTGCGAGTTCCCAAGGTGATCCCCATGCACTTCGGCACTTTCCCGGCGCTCACCGGAAGACCTGACGGTTTAGCGAAGCTGCTGACTGGCAGCGGCATCGCGGTTTGGCCGCTGGAGCCCGGCCAGCCGGTGGAATGGTAGCCGCGGGCGCGCTCCCGCGCCGCTATTCTGCCTTGGCTGCCCAGTGGAGGCCGATGCCGCCCAGGAGAAAGCCGCGCGCATTCACGCGGCTGTAGCCGCTGCGTCCCAGCAGGAGAGAAAAATCGCCAACCGAAACAAACGATCGCAGGGAATCCGGTATGTACGTGTAGACGCGCGGCCGGCCGTGCAGCAGGTATCCCCAGAAGAAGCCTTGCGCGTAGAGGTAGGCCAGGAACAGCCGGCGGAGCACGGCGTTGGAGGGCAGGAAGAAATCCAGGCTCACCATCACGCCGCCGGGCCGGGTGACGCGCCCGATCTCGCGGACGGCCGCCGCCAGGCTGGGGAAATTGCGCAGGCCGTAACCGACGAAGACGCAGTCGAAGGCGGCGTCGGGGAAGGGAAGCCGGCACGCGTCGCCGCAAACCGCGCGCTCGATTCCGCGTTGCCGCGCCAGCCGCAGCATGCCCTCCGTCAGGTCCATCGCAATCGAACGCGCCCCGGGATCATTCGCCTTGACCAGCAGCGAAAAATCGCCCGTGCCCGAAGCCAGATCAAGCACCAACGGCTGCGGCGGCAACTGCGCCAGCTTCACGCCGGACCGCTTCCATCCGCGGTCCATTCCGTAGGAAAACGCTCGAGTGATGAAATCGTAGCGCGGCGCGATGGTGCCGAACATATCGCGCATCAAACGCGAATCCCGTCTTTCAACCGGTATTGGCATGGGCAAAGGAATTGTACCAGACCGCACCGTGGGCGGACGAGCGGCGGCTGGTACCAGTGCGGAAACGGCCGGGAAGGAAACAGTTGGCAGGCGAAAGCGCCTGCCCCACCCAGGCGAATCCTTCGACGGCAAAGTGGGCCAGACGCTTTCGTCTGTCAAGCGCGCCCGTCCGCTCGATTTGTCGCGGCTTGTCCGTGAGCGGCGGTCATGCACTTACCGGCGGGCTTGCTAGAGTGGAGTAGCCATGTCACGCATGCTTGAAGAGATACGGCAGCAGCCGGCGGTGCTGGCTCACACTTTAAAGGCGGGCATCGGTAACGCGAAGCGGTTCCAGCGGCTGGTGGAAGCGAAGCGGCCGCGGCTGGTGGTGCTGGCGGCGCGCGGGACTTCGGACAACGCGGCGCTGTTCGGGCGGTATCTGCTCGAAATCGCGACTGGGATTCCAGTTTCGCTGGCGGAGGCCTCGATCGCCACGCTTTACCGGGCGAAGGTGAACTATGCGGACGCGCTGGTGGTGGCCCTATCGCAATCGGGCGAATCCACCGATACAAATATGGTGCTCGAATGGGCGCGGGCGCGCGGAGCGATGACGCTGGGCATCACCAACGAGCGCGGCAGCACGCTGGCGGGCTTGGCGGAGCACGTGTGGCTGGTGCGGGGCGGCAAGGAAAGGAGCGTGGCTGCAACCAAGACCTATACGGGGCAAATGCTGCTGCTGTACCTGCTCGCCTTTGCGTTGGGCGGGCGAGTCCGCCTGGCCGATCTGGAGCGCCTGCCGGGGATGGTGGAAGGCGCGCTGGGGCTGGAAGAAGAGGTGGCCGAACTGGCGGCGCGCTACCGGTTCATGAATCGGGCGGCGGTGGTGGGGCGCGGGTTGAATTATTCGAACGCGTTCGAATTCGCGCTGAAGCTGATGGAGACCTGTTACGTGGTGGCGGAAGGATTCTCCTCGGCCGATTTTCTGCACGGCCCGATCGCGCTGGCGGAGCCCAGTTTTCCGGTGTTTGCCTTTGCGCCGGCGGGCGTAACGTGGAACTCGATCGGGCAGACGCTGGACAGGCTGACCGGGATGCGCGCCGAAGTTCTGGCCATCGCCGATCCGGGCAACCGCGAGGTGGCCGCGCGGGCCGCGCGGGTGATCCGCCTGCCGCGGCGAATTCCGGAAGCGCTCACGCCCATCCCCTACATCGTGCCGGCGCAGATCTTCGCCGCATGCCTGGCGGTGGAAAAGAGCCTCGACCCCGACCGCCCGCGTACGCTGAGCAAAGTGACGCTGACAATCTAAGGCGGCAGAGTGGGCAAGCCGGACGCCTTCCAAGTGCGCCGCGATCCTGGCCGGATGTGCTCCCGGCCGCCGGAAAACACTGCGCGGCTGCCCACGGGGTAATCAAGCAGCGCTGGTCTTGCGCCGATTGGCTTGCATGAGCGTATCTCGCGGTTCAGGCGGAACGGTGGGCCTTGCCGGTGATTCGTTCGAGACGGATGCGCACGACGGCGGTTTGGGAGGCGGTAATGGCGATGGTCCGTTCCGCTTCGGGTGTCATGGTCCCGCAAAAACGAACGGCCAGAAGCTCCAGAGCCCGCAGTTTTTCGGCGGGATCGGTGACCAGGGCCGCCCGGCCGAACGCAACGGCGCTCTCATAAAGGGTGGACAGCTTAGCCGGCAGCACCGTGGCGCCCGCTACAGCGCAAAAGGAGACACGCTCTTCACGGGCGATGTTCTCCAGTTTGTGTCCCTCGGCGGCGCAGTGGAAGTAAAGCACGTCTCCGGAGAGCACGTGGTTCACGGGGACGCCATAGGGCCATCCGTCAGCTCCCAGGGTGGCCAACACCCCATGCTCCGCGCGCGCCAGAATCTCGCGGGCCTGGCTCTCAGTAAGCGCCCTGTCGCTGCGTCGTATGTCCTTGAAGGCGGTCATCTATACTGCTCATGAACAGTTTAATTCATGCGCCGCACCAGCACTGCAACGCTAAGGGCCTGCCAGGAAATAACCTTGCCATTCCGACGTGCCGCGTCGGCATTCGTGCCGACGCCCGGGGCTTCCCAATGCGCAAGGAGGTGTCGAGAAAAGTCTCGACACGGCACGCACGAGTGCGCGCGCCACGTCGCTCGCCGGTCGGTTGTTCGCAAGGAACCGGCGGCAAAGACCGCCGGCGTTACTAAGGAAACGCAGGGCTATCGCCGTAGCGCTGGTGCTCTTTTTGGAGCGCCGGCGGTCTATACCGCCGGTGTTTTATTTCCAAGCGCCGCCTCCCGCACTGAGTTTGGATGTGGCGACTGCCGGGCCCGCACTTCTGCTATCCTCGGCACATGGAAGATCGTCGTTTCAGCGACGTGGGTGGAACCCCGGGCGGGCTCGGCCGCTTTGCGATGGGCTTCATCATGACGTGCGCCGGCGCATATTTTCTGGCCGATCGGGTAACCGTGGTCGGCTCCTACTGGAACTTTTACGGCGACAGATCCTTCGGCGTCACGCTGATTCCCATGCTGATTGGTATCGGCCTGTTGTTCTGGAACGGCAAGAGCATCATTGGATGGCTGTTGACGGTGGCGGGGGCGATCTTCATTCTGGCGGGCGTGATCGCCAACATGCACATCTTCTTCCAGCCGACCAGCCTGTTCCAGACCATCGTGATGCTGGTGCTGCTGGTCGGCGGCCTGGGACTGATCGCCCGCTCACTGCGTTCGCACCGCAGCGCGCCTCCGGAGTAAAACCGAACAGGTAGGATAGACCATCGCCCTTCGTGGTCATCGCCCCGCTAGAGCACGACATCTGACACACGACAGAAGCCGATCATCTGTCCTACCGGTCCAACGGCCGGGCATGCCGGCCCCTACGAAGACGCACCTACTGGTTGCGTTCGGCCGAATCCCGATTCAGCGCGTGTTCAAACCGGTCCGCGACCGCCGGAGTTTTGAAGTCGCCGGTCAGAATTTCGCGGTTCGTTACGTCGCGGCCGTAGAGTTCCCGGTTGCTATCCCCATCCGGACGGAGCGTCGCGCCTTCGAGTGAGATGCCCGCGAACAGCCCGTGCGAACGGGAATACGACAGCATTTCCGCGCTCATCATGGCGTCGGTCTCAGCGGCCAAGTCGCGGCCAACCGGACCCGCCGCCGCGGTTGCTTCTCCACCGAGCGTGAACTTGTCGGACAAGAGGTGCCTCATTCCGCCATCGTTCATCACCAGCAATACAATATCGGTCTCCGAAAGGCCAATCTGGAACCCGACACTTCCACCTTCAGCCCGCATCGATGCCGGCGCGCTCCAGCCCACGCCACCCTGCTGGCGGCATACCGCGAACCCGCGGCCATACTTCGCGCCGAAGATGAATCCGGCCTTCTTCATGCCCGGTACGACAACCACGCATTTCGCCTTATCGATCAGAGCCTGGGGGACACCTTTATCGGCAGCCCTCATCATATCGGTCAGCGCGTCGGCTGAAGCGTCCAGCCTGTCCTCAACCTTCACTTCTCTGTCTGCCGCGAAAGCGGCGGTGCTCATGGTACCGGCAATCGCCAAAATGGCTACGAATGTTTTGCGCATTCACAGTTCTCCTCTTCCGCCTCGATAGAAAGCACCTGGGCTGCCAGTGTGCCGGAGATCACGTGAACCGCCATTCTTCCAGGCTTAGCGCTAGAAACTGCACGCGATGCGCGCCGCGCTGGCGCTACGGGTGAGCGGCTTGGAAGGAGGAACGATGCAGGGCGCACGTGTAAGATCTGCATCGCGGGACGCAGATGTTGCCGAAACTCGAAGCCTCCCTTGACAGGAAACCGCCTTGACTTTATAATGTAAAGTACTTTCCACTTGCGTCCTCGATGTAACGGGCCGCGGAGGTTCCGATGAACGTCTCACCGATCCAGCGCCGGATATTCAAAGGCCTCGCAGCATTGGCGATGTTGGGTATTCTCGGGGTCGCAGCGTTGCTGGGATCGCTCTGGCTGGAGCACGGGACTGAGCTCACACTGCCGGCGCCCACGGGGCCATTCGCGGTCGGCCGCTGGCTCTATGATTGGGTCGACGACAAGACACCGGACGTCCTGGCTCCCGTGCCGGGAACCAGGCGCGAACTCCTGGTCTGGATCTGGTACCCGGCGGCGGCTGGGCAAGCAGGTGCGGTGATCGACGACTACGTGCCCGCTTCCGTGCGAGCGCCGGCCGGCCGCGTTGGCGCCCCGTTGGTCTTCAGATTTCTGACGCGAGATCTTTCGAAGGTGCATGGGCACAGTCTTCGTGACGCCGATGTGTCGCCCCAGCAGCCATCGTACGCCGTGGTGATCATCCGAGCGGGGGCCTCCCTCGAGGTGGCGAACTACTCGACGCTCGCCGAGGATCTGGCCAGTCACGGCTACGTCGTGGTGGGCCTCGATGCCCCGTATCGAACCTTTAACGTCGTTTTCCCTGACGGCAGGGTGATCGCACGGACGCAGGAGAACAACCTGGAGCTCGTCTCGGGTGAGGAGTTAACCCGTCGCGCCAGCAAGCTGCTGGCTGCCTGGACCGCCGATATTGCGTTCGTCCTCGATCGATTAGAGTGGCTGAACGCCTCCGACCCGTCGGCCAAGTTCACCGGACGGCTCGACATGACTCGCGTGGGAGTATTTGGCCATTCCTTTGGCGGGGCGCAAGCCGCGCAATTCTGCCACGAAGATTCCAGGTGCAAGGCAGGCATCGATATCGACGGCGCTCTGTTTGGCAGCGTCATTCAGGATGGTATCGACAAGCCGTTCCTGTTCCTCCTGAGCGGCAACGGCGACTTTTCCTCCGACGCGGAGATTCGTCGGTTTCAGGCCGACATCCAATCCGTTTATAACCGTCTGCCGGCGGACGGAAGGCTGCGCGTCGTAATCCGCGGCGCGAACCATTTCACCTTCAATGACGACGGTGCCCTGTTGAAGAGCCGCGTCATACGGGGATTGTTCCGCGTGTTCGGTAAGCTCGGTATCGGCGGACGCCGCCAGCTCGCCGTCACGGCATACTGCGTGCGCAGCTTCTTCGATGCGCACCTCAAGGGGGCAGGCGTTTCGCGCCTCGAGATTTCTTCTCCGCTTTATCCTGAGATCCAAGTAATCGAGTGATTGAGCTTGTCGACGAACACGCGCGACCACTCCCTGACGGCCGTGGCTCCAAAGAACCCGCTGGTTATGCGCCGTTTACGGAGCCGCGCGCGTCGGCAAGCGGTGGTTTCGAACGTGTTCAACAGACTCTCACGGCCTCCGTCTTCCCTTCCATCCGAGGATGATCGCCACCAGCATCGCGGCCAGGCTCAGGGCGCGTGTTGCGCGATGCTCCCAACGGCCCGTGTAACGAAGCTCGATCCGGGAGGGCCCGAGGCAATCGGGCGCAATCACGGTCTGTCCGATGGCATCGCCGAAAACCCGCTGCGGCTTGCCATTGGCCCACGCCTCCCATCCCCGCTCATAGGTCACCTGAACGCCGATCACTTGTCCGGGGCGCAGGGTGGCGTCGATCTCCGCTTCGCTCATGCTCTTCCAGCGGAATGCGGCCGGCGGGAAGGCGGGATCTTCCAGAGCCGCGACATACGGCTCGACCGGCGCTATGTCCAGACCGTGGATGGGAGTCCGCGTGACGATCGCAGAGGCCGGGATGACGTGTGCCAGCGAACTGGAGCGGGCCGGCACTTCGTAGATCGAGCCGGCTTCCGATCGCCACAGCAGCGGAAGAACGCCGTCGAACTTGCCCGGGTGCACCATGGCGTTCTTGAACGTATCGGTGCTGGCGGGGCCCGGCACCGAGATCAGGTGCGCGCCGAAGGCTTTCAGCCAGAAGATGGAGTACTGGGCATCCCGGTCGCCGGCATTCATGCCGCTGTAAATGGTAAAACTCACGATCGGAATGAACCGGTTCACGGTGTGTTGATCGTGGCCTCCGGCGAGCTGCGGATTGTCGGTGAAGGCGTTGAACAGAAAGGTGGTCGATCCGGCGAGGAAGGCTCGCTCGCCTGGGCGGTGAGTGTCCAGCCACTTGGCGATCTGGTACTCGCTCAGTTGGGTGGGCTCGACCGGGCGGATCAAGTCGCGGGCATAAAGCACCGCGTGCACGGTCTGGAAGCCCAGGCCGCCGATGATGGCCGCTGCCACCGCGAGACGCACACGCCTCGGAATACGATCCAGAATCGACGCGCCCAAGAACACCAGCGCGATTGGCAGGACCATGTCCATGTCCAATTGATAACGGGTGGGCTGCGGAATGATGGCCGCCTTCCCGAAATACCAGGTCAACACGATGGCGGTGGGCAGATACCCGAGGAGCAGGAAGAAACGAAGGTGCGCAGACGCCTTCGAGAAGTGCGCGGCCAGCCAGAGCAACAGAAAACCGGCGGCCACCAGGGCCAGTGCGATCCAGGTGCGCTCGGTGTAGCGGAAATCGCCGCCGGTGGTGACCGCATTGGCGCGAATGGCCCGGATCATGCTCGGGCTGAGCCAGGGCGAAATCCAGCACCAGGTCACAATCCCTATTGCCGCGACGGTCAGCGGCGCCCGCCACCAGGGACGCAGCGGGAAGGCGATCAACCAGCACACCAACGCCATCGGCAGGATCACCATCCCGAACGCATTGCTCAAAATCAAACAGGCGCTGACGCCGCCGGCCAGCAATTGCCATTTCACCTGGCGGGTGGTGAGGGCGAGCGAGAAGCAAACCACCGCCACCGGCAGCAGAGCCAGAGCGACCGTGTGGGGCGACTCGCCATAGAACACCAGCGCCTGGAGGCGCCGCAGATTCAGCGCGCCGCCCGAATCCGCAGCGATCAGCGGCACCAGCAACGCGGAACCGGAGACACACGAATATGCCAGCGCGGCAACCAGGCTGGCGCCCAACCGCCGGCTGAGATGGAGGGCCATCCAGAAAACCGCCGGCGCGCTGGCAACGTAGACAGCCGCCTCCACGATGTGAAAGGAGCGCGCTGCGCCGATCCGCGTCAGCAAGCTGAATCCAGCCACCAGCCAATGCGTAAACGGCAGGTAGGCGACCTCAAACGGCAGCCCGCCATTCCAGAACGGCCACCATTGCCATTGACCCGGGTACTTGGCCATGATGCGTGGAATCGCGATGAAGGTGCCCTCGATGGAGCCGTTGTAGGCGATGTACTCCACCGCGAAGAGCTTCCCCGCGATCGCCAGATTGACCAGGATCAGCAGCAGCACACAGGCCCTCACTCGCCAGTCGGGCGCATGGGCGTTTGTGGTGGACTCGGTGACTGGAATCGTCACGCCACGACCAATGGAAACCGTCATTAAAACGATGATACTAGCGTGGCAGCCTTGCCGGAGTGTTCAAACGAGTCAGCCCAGCGGGCCGGCAGGACCGTCCGTGGGAACGACCGTGCCCACGAAAAGAGCGTTGGGTTATTGAAAACAACAAAAACCAGCGTCAAGAATGGGAATGATCGTTCCCACGGGCCGCCCAAACAGCCTGCTTCCCGATCTCACTGTGCCAACGAAAGAGCCCGCCTCAGTCCGCTTGATTGGGCGGACCGGGCGGGCGTTCGGAACGGATTCGGCCGGATGGAAGCCGCATCCGGAATGCGGCGGTGTGGGGGCAGCCCTGCCCGTCTCTACGCAGTCAGGAAGAACTCGCCGGTGGTCTGCTTCCAATTGACGTTGGGAACTTCAGCCAGCAGATCCTCGGCGGGACGGCCACCATCGGCGGCGGCGGCGCCGGCCAGCATCGGTTGGTGGCTGTAAAGGCGATCCACGGACAAGCGCATCCACTCATGAACGAGACCCTTGGGTATCAGGTTGCGAGTGGTGCTTTCCTCGTCGGGGACATTGACCGTCAGCAACCAGCCTTTGCCGTACGGGTCGCTGCGCACCAGCGCCGGATTGTTGACGACCTCGGTATTGATAGCCATGACCTCACCTTCGGTGGGGGAAACCATTTCGGTTTTCTCGCCGTTACGGTAGAAGGAGAGGACCTTCTGGCCCTGACGGACCCACTGGCCGGGCCGGGGAAGCTCGATCTTTTCGATCCGCCCGGCGAGCGCCGCGGCAAACTCATCGGCGCCCATGCGTACTACGCTCTTCCGCTCTTGCACCAGCCAGGTGTGTCCAGGGTGATAGGATACCTGTTCCGGCGTGTGAAACCCACTGACGTAGTCCCCGCCGGCGAAAGCCGGGGCGGCGGCGCGCTCAGAGGCAGCGACGGTGCTAAGCGCCTTCTTGCGATTCAGGAAATAATCCAATACGATGAAGGTCAGGAACGTGACCAGAACCAGAACGACTGTCATAATCTTCCATCCTTTCTGATTCTGTCTAGGGCACGGCAATGGCCAAAAAATGGTGTTTTTGACCTCTTTATCTGTTGTGGAATCAAGCGGGTGGATCGGTGCTGTATTTAGCAACAGTGGCAGATGTTGATTTATTCAACGATGGAGATGTTGAAAAACGCTATGAAGTGCAATGAAGTCAGTGTGTTCCGTGCCGTGTCGAAAAACACGACGGCACGGTCGCAGAATCCTACAAGATTGAAGGGGTTCGTGAGTGTGATCATGCGATACCGAAGTTTTCTACTGGCTGCGCTGCTGTTCGCCTTTGTCAGCGTTTCGCCTGGCTGCGGACACAGCGTCCCTGCGGCAGCTTCCGCCGAAAAAAAAGAACCGGCGCCTACCGCGCCAGCACCGGTCGCGGAGAGCCGGGATGCGGATGACGTGGCCCGTTTCCTGTCCGGAATGCCGGGTAATCCCGGCAGCCCATTCGCGGATTTGGAAAAGACCGAGGCTTGGGCGGACCACCGCGCCCGTCTGGACTCAGCCTGGCACAACGCCGAGGGCAGTCTGATTGCCGGCCTCCGCGAATTTGGGAAAGCCGAGTTGTCGGAGCCGGCGCTCCGCGAGGCGGTTGTCTATTACCCCTTCAGCGGGCCCGACGCGCTCTATGCCACGGCCTGTTTTCCTAACAATACGACCTACGTTCTGGTGGCGCTGGAGCCCTCGGGAACCTTGCCGAGCCTGAAACAGCTCAGCCGGAGACAGGACTTGGCCGGCTACCTGAGGGCCACGCGGGACACCATGGGCTCGGTGCTCGGCCGCAGCTTTTTTATCACCCGCGAAATGGACCATCAGTTCCGCGGGCAAGTCACCGATGGCCTGCTGCTGCCTATTCTGGAGGTGCTGGTACGGCGGCACAATACCATTCTGGGCTTCCGCTATACGCGCCTGGACGATGACGGCAAGTTGATCGAGCGGGATCTCAGCTATAAGCCGCGAACGCCATACGGCGACAAGGGACTGCAGATCGCGTATCGTTCCGACGAAGACCAGTCGGTGCACCAGATGTACTACCTGACCATCAACCTGGACGATGAACACCTCCAGACGAACCCGCAATTCGTCAAGTATTCGGCGGGGTTGAAAGGAGCCGTCACGCTGCTCAAGGCCACCTCCTATATGACGCACCGGGACGAGTTCTCCACCATTCGCAACCTCATTCTGGCCAACAGCCAGGCGGTGTTGCAGGACGATTCCGGCATTCCGTTCCACTTCTTCAACCCGGACGTCTGGAAGGTGCAGCTTTACGGCGAGTACACGCGCCCGTACGGCAGTTTCCGCTACCTGATTCAGTCCGATTTGCAGAAGGCTTACCACGATCCGGGTGCGCGTCCGCTGCCCTTCCGGATTGGCTACGGATACGGCAAAGTCAATTCCAATCTGCAACTGGCGCGGCGCACGGCGCAAACCGCCGCGCAAAGCCGCCCAATCAACTGAGCGCGGGAGTTGGTCCCGTGGCGCACGGACTCCTGCGCCGATGGCATTCGTGCCGACTTGTCTTGGAGGCCCCGAGGGCCAAGAGAGGTCGAGAGGAATCTCTTGCCCAGCACGCAAGAATGCGTGCGCCACGTCCGGTTTCGTATGATGGTCCTTTGCCAATATCGATGAAACCTCGGCGAGGCGCATGCCGGCGACTGGCACTGTGGCTGGCTGCGTTGGCGGCTTGCGCGGGATGGGCGCGAGCGGCGGGGGCCGAGAAACTCACCGTCGCCGCAGCGGCGGATCTGCGATTTGCGCTCGACGAACTTGTCCCCCAGTTTCGCGCCGCACACCGCGAAGTGGATCTGGCGGTTACTTACGGCTCCTCGGGCAACTTTTTTGCCCAGATTCAAAACGGCGCGCCGTTCGATGTGTTTCTTTCGGCCGATGTCGACTACCCGCGGCGCCTGATCGCTTCCGGTCTGGCGAATCGGGGTTCGCTGTTTCTGTACGGCGTGGGACGGATCGTGGTGTGGGTGCCGGCCGGCTCGCCGCTGGATCCGGCTGGGCTGGGAATCCACCTGCTGGAAGCGGCCTCGGTGCGGCACATCGCGATTGCCAATCCGCAGCACGCTCCGTATGGGCGCGCTGCCGTGGCGGCCCTGCGCTCGCTCGGTGTGTACGACCGCGTATCGCCCAAGCTGGTGCTCGGTGAAAACATCGCGCAGGCGTTCGAGTTCGTGGAAAGCGGCGCGGCGGAGGCAGGCATTGTCGCGCTCTCGCTGGCGCTCAAGCCGGGCGCGCGCGGCCGCTATTGGGAGGTGCCGCAGGACGCTTATCCGAAAATCGAGCAGGGCGGCGTGATCCTCTCGCGCGCGCCCGCCGGGCCGGCCGCCCAATTCCGCACCTTCCTGCTTTCCGCCGAAGCGCGGCGGATACTGAAACGATACGGCTTCGCGGAGCCGCAGTGATATGGACTGGCAAGCCATCGGTTTGAGCCTGCGCCTGGCGTTGGCGACCACGCTGGTGCTCCAGGTGGTGGGCATGCCGCTGGCGTGGTGGGTGGCCTTTTCGCGGCGGCGCTGGAAATTCCTGGTGGAAGCGGTGGTGGCGCTGCCGCTGGTGCTGCCGCCGACCGTGCTGGGCTTTTACGTCCTGATCGCGATTGGCCCGCGCAGCCCGGTGGGCGCGCTCTATGCCCGGCTCACCGGCGGGCTGCTGCCGTTTTCGTTTGCCGGGCTGCTGGTGGCTTCGGTGCTGTACAGCATGCCGTTCACGGTGCAACCGATGGCGGCGGCCTTCGGCAGCGTGGACCGCAAGCTGCTGGAAGCCGCTTGGTGCCTGGGCGTTTCACGCGCCGGCACTTTTCGCCGCGTGGTGGTGCCGCTGGCGCGGCCGGGAATCGCCACCGCCGCCATCCTCAGTTTCGCTCACACGGTGGGAGAGTTCGGCGTGGTGCTGATGGTGGGCGGCAACATCGCCGGTGTCACCCGCACCGTCTCGATCTCGATTTACGATCAGGCGCAGTCGCTCGATTACTCGGGCGCCTGGCACACGTCGCTGCTGCTGGTGGGCTTTTCCTTCGTGGTGCTGGCAGTGACGTACTCGTGGCAGCGCCGCGCGTGGATGCTATGGCCGCCACACTAACCGCCGAGTGCCGCATGGCGCTGCCGGGAGGGTTCCGGCTGGACGCGGCGCTGGCGCTGCCGCTCGACCAGGCGCCGGTGACGGTGCTGTTCGGTCCTTCGGGTGCCGGCAAGACCACGCTGCTGCGCCTGCTGGCGGGCCTGGAACGCCCCGGTGCGGGCAAGATCGTTTTCCGCGATCGAACCTGGTGCGACATCGAGCGCGGCGTCTGGCTCGATCCGCAGCAGCGCCGCGCCGGCTTGGTCTTCCAACACTACGCGCTGTTCCCGCACCTGACGGTGGAGCGCAACGTGGCCTTCGCCGGGAAAGCGCAGGCTGCCGCGCGGATGATGGAACGCTTCGGGCTCGGCGGTCTGGCCGGGCGGCTGCCACGCGCCATTTCAGGCGGCGAACAGCAACGGGTGGCGCTGGCGCGCGCTCTCGCCGCCGAGCCGGACCTGCTGTTGCTCGACGAACCGCTTTCCGCGCTCGATGCAGCGGCGCGCATCCGCACCCGGCGCGAGCTGCGCGGGCTGCTGGCTGGCGCCGGCGTGCCCAGCATCGTGGTCACTCACGACCGCACCGAGGCCATCGCGCTGGCCGATTGGATGGCGGTGATGGTGGACGGCCGTATCTTGCAGACCGGTCCGGTGCGCGAAGTCTTCGCCCGCCCAGCCAGCGCGCAGGTGGCCGAAGCGGTGGGAGTGGAAAATATTCTGCCCGCGGAAATCGTGTCGCGCGCGGGCGGGCTGCTGCGTTTACGGGTGGGCAGCGCCGCGCTCGAGTGCCTGGATGGCGGCGAGAGCGGGCCGGTGCTGGTATCTATTCGCGCCGAAGACGTGGCGCTTACCCGCGATCCGGCGCGCGCCTCGACCCAGCGCAACCGGCTGAGCGGTGTGGTGCGCGCCATTGCCATCGAAGGCGCTCTCGCGCGCGTCGAAATGGATTGCGGATTTCCGCTGGTCGCGCTGGTCACCGCGCAATCCGCCGCCGATCTCGATCTCCTGCCCGGCGAATCGCTGGCGGCCATCGTCAAGACAACTTCGGTGCATCTGATCGCAGCGGGATAGCGCGCCGTCTCTGAAGTTCGTTGCCGAAATTCCCACCAGGCTATCGCTCTACTACAGGGCCTAAAGGCCATGTTTAGTGGATCCCAAGCCGGCACGGCTGAAGACGTGCCCTGATACAAAGCTCCGGAATCATGTTGCGAACTTGTGAGACGGGACACCGGCGCGCCTCCGCCGGCCGAGCCACGGGCGCATCTACTCAGTGCGCTTGGCCCGGATCAAGACATCCTGAAAGTCGGCGGATCGATTTGGCAGAGTCGCCTCCAGCTCATAGGTGAATCCGTGGCGCTCCAGGCGATCCAGGAAGGAAGCAAGGCTGCTCGTTTCGCCAGGAAGGTGGTGATACTCAATGAATATCTGGCGTATCAGCGGCATTTTGCCCGAAGCTTCCAATTCGGCAAAGGCGGCGACTTCGGAGCCTTCGATGTCGACCTTCAGCAGGTCGACAGGACCACTAATGAATTCAGAGAGAGGCGCGACTTCCACGGGAGCCCCTCCGCCACCGCCCCGCAGTTCATTAGTGCTGCCAATCAACGAATCCGGACGTGAGTAGAAGAGGACCACTCCATGCCGATCGCCGATCGCTTTATTGACTAGCGTTACGCCGTGCAGGTTCTTGACGTTCTCCCGCAAGACCGCGAATATCTCAGGCGATGCCTCGATGCCTTTGATTTCGGAGCGGGGCCAAAGACTCTTGAACCTCAAAATGGACATTCCGATGTTGCTCCCGCAATCGACGATGGTCTCGGGCGGTGGCTCGCAGCCTCGGTAGGTTTCGTCGATAAACACCTCCCGAAACAGAAACGCAAAGGTTGTGGCATCCGTGAAATGAATCTCCGTGCCGAGCAGCGAAATGCGCTGCGGTGGCCGCCTGGAGACGGCCAGGCGCACACGGAAGCGGAGGTAAGCAGCGGCAATAGCGACGCGTTTGGGATGCTCGCCGCGGACGACGAAGCGCAACACGGGAGTAAGCGCACTTGCGATTCTCGATGCTTGGGCCATGAGGCCGTTCAGCGACATTCAAGGTTACCAACTGGCCCTACGCTAACCAGCCAATCATGCCCGCGAAGGCGCTCATGTGCCAAAAGGGCAATTGGCGGCCGGGTCCTCTCCGAAAAATGTGATGGATGCCCTACTTTGCATACCAATCGCGCAGGCGCACCTCGATGCCGGTGCCTTCTAGCGCCTTGGTGAAGACGGCCAGATCGCTGCCGCGGTAGTGATAAGGATAGACAATCGCCGGATGGAAAGCGCGCACCGCATCGGCGGCTTCCTGCGGGGGCATAGTGTAGGGCAGGTTCATGCAGATGAAGGCGACGTCGATGTGCTTGAGCGCGCGCATTTCGGGAACGCCCTCGGTATCGGCGCTGAAATAGAAACGCTTGCCGCCGTAAGTGACCACATACCCGTTGTCGCGGCCCTTATCGTGGTAGAACTCACCCGGCGACGGACCGCGCGTCAGGTTATAGGCGGGCACGGCCTCGACCACGAATGGTCCGAGGGTTTTCGATTCGCCGTTCGAAATCACGGTGCAGCCGGTGACGCTGGCGGCGACGGTCTTGGGCCCCAGGATCACCGTGCCCGGCTTGCGCAGCTTGTCGACGATGGCCGGCGCCATATGGTCCTGGTGGATGTGGGAGATCAGAATGTAGTCGGCCGCGGGCAAGCCTTCGTACGAACCCATGGCAGGGTCTACGTACAGCACTTTGCCGCCCGCTTGAATCATCAGGCTGGCGTGTTGGATGGGGGTGAGGCGGAGGGTACCGGCGGAGGTGGAGAATTCTTCCGGAGCAGCGGCGAACCCCACGCCCGCCGCCAGCGACAGGATCAATGCCAGAGGTTTCATAGCAGTTGATTGTAGCCGAATCGGCAGCCCCATGCGGCCCCGGCGAAGGCGGCCGGCGCGTCTTCACCGGCGGCCAAGCCAGCCGGGAAGATTGCCAATGGAGGCAAACCGGGTACAGGCACGAAGTTTCGCAGAGGCAGCGAAATTCGAGCCAGTCCCCGCTTTGCAGTGTGGCGAGCAAAAAAAACGCGCTCCCTCCCGGCCTGTAGCCGGAAAGGAGCGCTTAAGGTCCTGCCTCGAATTTCGGGTTAAGCGCCGCAGAGCCAATGCAGCGCCGCGATCAGGCCGCCGATCGAGTCTCGAACCAGCCGGCGTGGGGTCCGGCCTATTGCGATGCTCCGGCTTTTGTTACGTGCGTTCAACCCTGTCACCTTTTGTTAACCGTACCGGTACCCAACATTGACGGACACTAAACGACTATTATCCTTGGGTGATAACTCGAGACTGGCGAAAGTAAGTGCCGGCCGTCAAAACCTGCCTACCTACAACGTTGGCAGGCTAAAACCCGCTCCACCTAAGTGGGTCAGTATCTGTAGTTACATGAACTTGATGCGGCGGAGAGCAACGGCGACCATGAGGAGGAGCAGCCAGCCGTGGCTCCAGCGCTGGATGTTGGTTTCGCCATAAGTGCGGGCGACATAGCGGACCGGCATGTCGGCAGTTTTCAAGTTGAAGCGCGCGACGCGAAGATGAGGTCGAAGTCGCCAAACGGATCGAAATCGCCGAGCCAGGAGCGGTTCTCGGCGATCACCCGCTGCCAGCGCTCGATGTGGCGGGCGAATTCGTCCCAAAACTCTCTCCGCTGCTCGGTGTACCTGGACTGTTCGGGGTTCGAGATGGATGCGATGGTTTGGGCCGGCACGGGCCGGGCATGCCCTGCCCCTACACGCGGGTTCACTTCTTCTTAGGGGGCGGCGGCTGCTTCCATTTCCAATATACGGCACAATCTTTGCCTTTATCCTCGAACTTCTTTTCGAAGGCGGCGGAGACGCCGAGTTCATCCATCTCGTCGGTGTCCTCGCAACTGGCCACGGCGGCGAATCTCCCGGCGGCGATCTGCTTGATCAACTCGGCCTTGGGAAAGATGTGCAGGGACTTTTCCAGCTCGGGCTTGAGTTGGAGTTTGTGCGAATCGTCGTGCTCGAGGCCGGAGGGAGGCGTGCGGCGCGAGAGGAAGTAGATCGACTCATCGGCGAACACGGGCGCGCCGCGCGGCACCACTTCATCCAGCTTGCGGGTGATCGCCGACAGCCGGCCCCACCACGGAGCGCCGTCCCAATCGTCGAACAGGTCCCTGGCCAGAACGATGGCGACAATGACGCTCACGAAAACCACCGGCCAGCGGGGCTGCATGGGGTGGGCGAACTGGGACACGATGTAAGACAACCCCGCCACGGCGAGGGTGGCCAGGAACGGAAGGGTGAGCAGATAGTAACGCGCGAAGGTGGGATGAGCCGTGGAAATGTGCAGGCTCAAGCCCAGCGCCAGCCAGCCGCACAGATAGAACGGCGCGCGGGTGGCGCGGTCCCAATCGCTGCGGAAGCGGACGAAGAAGACGCCCACGGCAACCAGGATTGCGAGCAGGATGGCCTGCGGGTCGTTGGCCCATGCGGTGAGCACATCGGCGTCGTGGGCGGTGGCGCCATCCCACGCCACCTGGCGGTACAGCAGGTGGTATTCGACGATGTTGAAGCGCACGATGCGCCATGCCCGCCACGCCAACGGCAGAAACGGCAGCAGCGGAAGCGCCGCTCCGGCCAGGAAACCCGCGAGTTTGGTCCAGCGGGCGCCGGCGCGATTGTAGATCAGCAGCCACACCAGCAGGATCGGCACCGCCGCCGAGCCCAGCAGGGTGGCACCGGCCGCGCCCACTACGCAAAAACCGGCGGCGGCGGCGGGCAGCCAGCCGCGGCGCTCGACCGACCACAGCGCGCAGCGATAGGCCGCCACCAGGAGGAACAGGCACAACGCGTAGCCTTGCGCGATGGTCGAGTAATCCACGAACTGATGGTTCAGCCCGGCCAGCGCCACCACCGCCAGGGCACCGGCGAGACGCCAGCGGGCGATGGGGAACCGCGCGTAAACCGCGTGCGCGGCAAGCAACACGCCGGCGGCGCCCACTAACCCCGCCACGGCGTGCGCGGTGCGCCAGGTATCGCCGAACAATCGCATCCATCCGGCATTCCAATAGGCGTTCAGCGGGGCTTGCGGAAAGAAGAAATCCACGTAGGGGGTCTTCCCATTCTTGATGAGCTGGGCGGCCAGCAGGTGGAATCCTTCGTCCCAGGCGAAGGCGAGGGTCTGCGCATAGACGGCCAGTCCGGCGGTTAGCAGGATCGCCACCAGGAGAAACGGCGCCCATGGCCGGCACCACAGTTTCTGGAGGAACAGCTTGATTGCGGACGGCGCCGCCACAGCTTCTTGTTCGGCAGGAAGCTCGGGGGATTGCGGCGTTCCGGCCAGCGGATCGGTAGATTCCGCCATGGCTATTCGTCGCTCCAGATCATGCGTGTGTGGTCGCGGTCCGCGGTATTGCGGTCATCCAGGTAGACGCGGCCGGCGCCGGTCCATTCGGCCGACCCTGGAATCGGCCAGTCGGTAATCAGGTAGTTGGTTGGATCGGAATCGCCCGGATCGACGTCCTTAGTCCAGATTCGTCCGAACACCTGTCGGAATGTGGCCAGAACATTTCGGGCGAAATCGGATTCGGCGTCGCGGTCCAGGATGACGTTGGCCGCGGTGCGCCCGGAGACGGCGCGGACGTCGGCCAGAAACTCGCGGCTGAGCAATTCGGCTGGAATGGCTTTCCCGGCGTAGGCATCGAGCAGCGTGAAGCCGTAATGCGCTCCCAGGTCGCGCGCCCGCCGCAACGCGTAACGCGCCGAGAGCGGGACGAAACGGACTTTGGCCGGCAGCGGCTGCGGCAGAAAATGGCGCTCGGCGATGTCCAGCACATCCGGGTCGACATCCACCGCATCCACGCGCTCGACCGCGGGCAAGGCCGAGACATCTCTGGGAAAAGTGAATCCCGCCGCGCCCACCGCCAGCACCAGCTGGCAAGGCGCGGCAGCCAGCAAGCGGTCCGCCTCCAGCACGTAACCAACCGAGGTTTCGCCGGTATCGGCGAAGATGGCGGAAGCGCGGCCGCCATTCAAATACATGGCGCGCTCGATGCGCCCGTTGGCTTGCCGCTCCTCGACGATGCGAATGGTCTGGTGCGGGCTGTCGAAACGGAAGCGCTGGTCGGCGGGCACCGGCGATCCGAGACCCGCACGACTGACCAATGCGAGTGCAGCCGCGCCCGCCGCCAGAATCATCCACTTCCGCCGCTGGCTAACGGTCCAAAGAGCGGCGGCGGCGAAGAGCAGGCCGCAGATGATGTAACCGGAGGCTCGCACGCCGAAACCCGGAAAGAGGAAGACCGGTGTGACGATGCCGCCGGCGACGCTGCCGAGGGTGGAGTAGAAGAGCACGCGGCCGGAGGCCTTGCCCGCCTTGCCCTCGTCGTTGGTGAGTTCGGCCAGCAGCGGAACGGACTGCGCCACCAGGTAGACCGGCACGGCGAACAACAGCGTGGCCGCTACGCCGATGGCCGGCGCCAGGCTCAATCCCGCGTCCAGAAAGCGCTCCAGAAGAGCGGCTTCAAACGGGAACGAGACGCCCGCGTAAATGGCGCCGGCGAGAAAGAGATTGACGGTGAGGGCGGTGCGCGTGCGCGCAGGGCTCCAGCGCGAGGACAACTGGCCGCCGTGCCAATAACCGGCGCTCAAGGCGAACAGGATCACGGCCAGCAGAACGCCGGTGAGGGTCATGCTGGATCCGACCACGGGGATGGCCAGACGGATGGCGATCACCTCGACGGCCAGGGTCGAGAAGCCTTCCGCAAAGGCAACCGCCCAAGCCAGCAGCCGGAAAAAAGTGTCCTGCCTGATCATTCGCGCGCCCGAAACCGGAATTCTACATTTAACATGGCGCGGGCGCGCGTCCGCCATTAAGATCCGTTCATGGATGCGCCGGCGGCGCGGCCGGAGTAGCGACGTTAGCCGGCGGAACCATCAGCGGCTCTTCCGCGCCACGGTGGCAGGTGTAGCAGGTGACATGCTCCTTGCCATCGGGAAACTGCGGGTTGATGGAGCGCACCAGCTCGATCATTTTGCGCGCGACGAGCTTGTGACGCTTGTCGTCGCTCGCGAAGTCGCCCGACACGTGGCAGAACGAGCATTCCACGCCTAGAGCGACACGGAAGGCATGCATCGCCTCATGGATCTCCTCGGGCTTTAGGAGTTGCAGGTTCTTAAAAACGTGGGGCGCCGCCTTGCCGCCGGCGGGCGGCGCTCCTGGCGGAGGACCTTGTGGCGCCTGGGCGCAGAGCGGCAGCGCTATCAGCATCGTAAGTAGAAATCGCATTGAGACATCATACAACGGAAACAGGGGGCGGAATGCGGCTGCCAGAGAACCTGGGTGCAACGTGACGATGTATACTATACATCATGCACCGCACTCAACTTTACCTGGATGACGATCTTTGGAAGCTTCTGCATGCGACCGCCCGCGGCGCAGGCACCACCATCTCCGGCCTGGTCCGAGGCGCGGTGCGAGAGAAGTATGGGCTGGACACGGGCGCCCGCCGTGAGGCGTTCCAGCAAGCGGCGGGTCTTTGGAAGGACCGGGAGGACCTCGGCGGCACCGCGCAGTACGTCCGGCGTCTCCGCAGCGGCTCCCGCCTGAAGAAGCTGGCGCGATGAGCGCTGTCCTGGTCGACACCGACGTCCTGATCGAGGTCTTGCGCGGGCGCGACCGCGCGCTGTTGTTGCGCTGGACGGCGCTGGGCAGCGGCACGGATGCGGTTCTGTACTCGCCGGTTACAGTGGCGGAACTGTGGCATGGCATGCGTCCCGCCGAGGAAGCCGTGGTTCTCCAGTTGCTCGATGCCATGATCCCGCTGCCCATCGATGCGCAGATTGGCCGCCGCGCCGGCGAGTATTTGCGCCGGTTTCACAAGAGCCACGGCGTCGAGACTTCCGACGCTCTAATTGCCGCCACCGCCGCGGTGCATGGCTGCTCGCTCCGGACGCGAAACCGCAAGCAATACCCGATGCGGGATGTCGAACTCTATTAAGAGGGTTGGCAGGCGGAAGCGCCGGCCCCGCCTGCCTGCTTTGGTGGGGCGGGCTTCAGCCTGCCAACGCCCGCTTGCGGGCGCTTTCTTACAGCGGCTTCACCCGGATGTTGCGGAACTCGATGCGGTAGCCTTCGGCTTCGAGCGCCACGTAGCCTTCCAGGATTTCGGTTTGGGTGTACTCGTTCACCACCTTGCCATTCACGGAAAGCGAAATGGTGCGGCCTTTGGCGGTGAGGTCGTACGTGTTCCATTCGCCAGCCGGCCTGACGCGGTTCTCGACCATCTGCGGGCGCAGGTTGAAGCCCCGCGGCACCCCGTTCACCGGCGTGTTGCCGAACAGGTAGCCGCCGTCGAGGCTGGTCTGCCCCTGGTGCCAGATGACGCCCTGTGCATCGTTGCGTATGAAGACGCCGCTGTTGTATTTGGCTTTTTCGTCGGGCAGCCTGGTGAACTTCCATTCGACGTGCAACACCAGGTCTTTGTACGGCGTGTTGTAGCGCAGCATTTCATGCCCGCCGTTGCCTTCGCAGACCAGCGTCCCCGCCGCCGCGTCAACCTTCCATTGCGAAGGCTGGCTCACCGGCTTACCCGGCGGAATCGAGATGCGGGTCCACTGGGAAAAGCGCGCGTCCGGAAAAATGTTGGTCCATCCATCGCCCTGCGCCCAGGCGGCGCCGGCTAGAAGCAAAAGACTGAGAATTCGCATGGTGGTCAGTAGAGATTATAGCTGCCTTGCGCGCTCCTACTGCCCAATCTCCCTTCGTATCGACTCGGCGATGGCGGCGGTGAAGGTGTCGACGTGGGTCTGATCGGCGGCTTCCACCATCACGCGCGCTAGCAGTTCGGTGCCGGAGTATCTCACCAGCACGCGGCCGGACCCCGCCATGGCTTCCTCGGCGCGCTGGATCTCCCGGTTCACCGAAGGCACGTCGGCGAAATCCCGTTTCTCGCGCACGCGGATGTTGACCAGCTTCTGCGGAAAGACGCGCAAATCGGCGGTCAGCTCGTCCAGACCCAGGCCGGCGCGGCGCGCGATTTCCAATATGCGCAGCGCGGTGAGCAGCCCATCGCCGGTGGTCGCGTATTCGCCGAAGATGACGTGGCCGGACTGCTCGCCGCCGAGCGCCGCGCCCAGCCGCACCATTTCCTCGAGCACATACTTGTCGCCCACCGGAGTGCGCAGCATGCGAATACCATCGCGCGCCAGGGCTTTCTCGAGGCCCAGGTTCGACATCACGGTGGACACCACGGTGTCGCCCGCCAAGTGACCGGCGGCTTTCATGGCGCGGGCCGCTATCAGCAGTACCGCGTCGCCATCGACGATTCGGCCCGATCGCGCGACGAAGATGGCGCGGTCGGCATCGCCATCGAAGGCCACGCCGAATTCGGACTTCGAGTCCACCACCGTCCGGCTGAGCCCGTCCACGTAGAGCGCGCCGCAGTTCAAATTGATGTTGCGGCCATTCGGCTCGCAGCCGATCTCGACCAACTCCGCGCCCAGGCTGCGGAACAGCTCGGGCGCCAGTTGCCAGGCCGCGCCGTTACCGCAATCGATGGCCAGCCTGACGCCTTCCAGGCGCACCGAAATGGTGCACAGCAGGAACTGCAAATACTCGCGGTCGAGCCCCTCATCGACCGCCAGCGCGGCTTGCCGCGGCTCGAGCGGGCTTTCGCGGAGCGCCAGAATCTCCCGCTCGATCAAGTGCTCTTCCGCGTCCGGCAGTTTGAAGCCGCCGTGGCCGAATACTTTGATGCCGTTGTCCTGGTACGGATTGTGAGAAGCCGAAATCATGACCCCGGCGGCGAACGGGCCGGTGCGGGTGAGGTACGCCACACCGGGCGTGGTGATGACGCCGGCGTAGCGCACTCTGACGCCGCGGCTGGCCAGGCCGGCGGCGACGGTGGCTGCGATCCACGGGCCCGATTCGCGCGTGTCGGCGCCGATCAGAATCTCGGGGTTCGCATGGGTGCGCACCGCGTCATCGCCGAGGGCCACGCCAAAGGCGTAGACCGTGGCTGGGTCGAGCGGGTACTTGCCGGCCACACCGCGAATGCCATCGGTTCCAAAAAGCTGTTTTCCCAAGGAAGTTACGAGTCTCCTTATTCTTTTTCTTTCGTCATGGTCACCGTTACGGTGACGGCGGGCGTGGAGCGGAAGCGCACGAACGGATCGCCGGCAAAGGCGTTCACCTGGAAGCGCCCGCTGGTGGTCAGCGAGGAAACATCCACCGGATCGGTGCTCACCGAATTGACGCGCGCCACGTGGCTCTGCGGGCCCAGGATCGCCAATCGCGCCGGCTCGGCGGTGGCGCGGGCCACGCGATAGTGGTTGTGGGGCTCGCTCCACCGTACCGACACCGGCACGCTGCGCTCCAGGCGCTGTTCGAAGACGAGCCGCACCTGCGAGGGAATCGCGCGCACGATGTGGACGCCACGCGAAAGCCGGACGTTGGCCGCGCCGATCGGAAAGGTGCGTTCGCCGGGCGCCGCGTTGCTCATGTCCAGGATGGCGGCCGGATGCTGGCCGCCGTCGCCCAGGCCGCGCAGCTCTCCGGACGGGCCGCGCAGTTCGAGTATGATTTGCGTCACCGGTTCCGAGCTCAACTCCAGGCCGTCCGCCAGGTTCTTGTACTCGACGCGAGCGGTGGCGAAAGTGGAGAGCTCCGGCTCGCTGGCCACTACCGCCCAAATCAGCACGGCGATTGTGAGCGCCAGCACCTTCCACCAGAAGTTGTTACTGATCAGCCCGGCCACCCACTGGAGCGTCTTCATGAGCGGCCTGTGCCTTCCTGTGAGGGCTCCGCCGGCGGAGGCGAATCGTGCCTGAAGGCCAGTGTCAACTCCGCCGCGGAGTCGTCGATCTGCGCCGGCGAGGGCCGCTCGACGCCGAAATGCCGGTGAATCCGCTCGAGCACTTCCGGCACCGTGAGGCCCTGCGTCAACTCGCCAAACGCCGCCACCGAAATGCGGCCGGTCTCCTCGGAGACCACTAGCGACAGGCAGTCGGTCTCCTCGGTGATGCCGATGGCGGCGCGGTGGCGCGTGCCCAGCTTGCGCGACAGGCCGGGATTGATGGTGAGCGGCAGGAAGCAGGCCGCGGCGGCAATCCGGTCCTTCTGGATAATCGCCGCGCCATCGTGCAGCGGCAGGCCCGGCTGGAAGATGCTCAACAGCAGATCGCGCGAGACCTGCGCCTCCAGCCGCACGCCGCTTTCGATGAACGTGCGCAGTCCGATGTCCCGCTCGAGCACGATCAGGGCGCCGGTCTTCTGTGCGGCAAGTTGTTCCACCGCCATGAGGATTTCGTTAGCCGCTTCGGGCGCGTGGAACCCTCCGGCGAGGCCCAGCAGCCGCCTGCGGCCGAGGCGCGCGAGCGTGCGCCGGATCTCGGACTGGAAGAGCACGATCACCGCCAGGCCAATGTACGGAACAATCAGCGACAGCACCGAATGGAGCGCCTCGAGACCTGTCCACACCGCCGCCACGTAGAGACAGACAATCACCGCGATCCCCAGCAGGATGGCGCCGGCGCGCGTGCCGCGCACCACCATCAGGCACTGGTAGACCAGGAACGCGACCACCACGATATCGATGGCGCCGGTGGCATCGAGGTCCGGCAGCGACGGTAAGTGTGGAAACAATTGCGGCATGGATCGGTGATCGGGACCGCTAAATCCCGAACCTTCATCTTAGCCCAGGCTCGGATCAGCGGCTCCGCCGGCTCCACCAAAAAGCGGTCAAGCCTACGAAAAAAACGCCGGAAACAATGCAGTCGCCGGGGCGGCTGATCACGAACGTCAGAATCAGGACAGCCGACGCCATGGTACACCCGAGGAGGGCCAGGCCGGCGGTCGTCGTCCAGGGAATCAGCACGAGCACGCCGCCCAGTATTTCAACCACGCCGGTGAAAACCCGGAACCATTGGCCAAGGCCGACCTCCCCAAACAGCCTGACCCAAGGGGAATCGACGTTCGAAGGGAACTTCTCTGTGCCGAAAAGGACAAACGCCACGGCTATCGCCGCGCGCAGCATCCAATCAACCAGTACGTTGCGCGGCTCGCGCAGGTTTGCCTGTTCGAACATGCCGGATTTAGACACCGGAATCAGCGGAGTGGTTCCCGTGGCGAGGGGGTGACTGGCGCTAAGACCGCGAGAAGGTGTTGCTTTGTGGGGCAGCTTGGCGAGCTGCGGTCCGATTGCCAACCGCCCCGCAGGATGCCATCCTGCCCCACAA
>Ga0181521_10001457_pt1 | contig 29379 bp, 22 predicted proteins | sample PEATcosm2014_Bin_32_FD_119764 | JGI IMG/M metagenome (GOLD analysis project Ga0181521, IMG submission 119764) | Peatland microbial communities from MTU Mesocosm Facility, Houghton, MI, USA - PEATcosm2014_Bin02_60_metaG | ecosystem: Environmental > Terrestrial > Soil > Wetlands > Peat | place...
CCTCAGGCGCCTGGCGCTGACGTTCCCGCCGATGCTGACGGAGGCCGTTCCAGCGCCTGCTTAGCGAAAACCAAAGTCAAACCGGCCCGACCACATCGGCCAGCATGCCAAAAAGCTCAGCAATAACGAGAACCCCGCCTGATGCGGGCCCGCCGACGGCACCCTGATGACGGGTTTTTCAACGGAATAGGCTAATAGCCGAAGTCCACGCCCGCGAAACGGATGCCCCAAAGGCGAGATTGCGTTGCTCCCAGTTCGCTTCCGTTGCTAATGCAAGCGGCATCCGTGATCATTCCTGACACTAGGGGGAACGGCCATGCCTGAAGGCTTGTTCGGCAGAATCATCGGGGGCGAGGACGACAAGTCGGAAGTCGAGGCCCCGGAAGCTTTTGCCGGCGCCGAGGCGTTCGCGGCGGCCGTTGCCGCGATCGCTTCGCGGCAAGACCCGGAGGTCGCGCGCAAGACGGTGGAGTTCCTCGGCGACCAGTCGCACCTGCTGAAAATCCAGGCACGGCACCTTGAGGACGAACACGCGCTGCGGCTCGAGCACCTGCGTAAGCAGCTGCGAGAGGAGCGAACCCGGCACATCGGTATGCGCCTGCGCGTCGCATTCCAGATATTCATCGCACTGATCGCGACCGTCATCGGCGCCATCTTCTTCGTGATGTTGCGCGACGCGGTCACGTCTCGCCGCGTGGTCATCGAGCCCTTCCACGCCCCTCCCGGCCTCGCGGCACGCGGCATCGACGGCACCATCATCGCAAGCGGGCTGCTCGACGAGCTGAGCCGGCTGCAGGACGCCACCCGCAGTTCTTCGGCTGCGCGTGGGCTCACCGGCGCCTGGACAGGCAACATCAAGCTCGATGTTCCGGAGACAGGTATTTCCCTGGGGGAGATCTCGCGGCTCTTGCGCGAGCGCTTCGGGCACGACGTGCACATCGACGGGGACCTGGTCGAGACCCCGGCAGGCGGCCTCGCGCTCACAGTCCGCGGCAACGGCGTGCCGCCGAAGACATTCTCCGCGGCCTCCACCGAACTCGACAAGCTCACGGTCGCGGCAGCCGAGTACGTCTACTCGAAGTCCCAGCCGGCACGGTGGGCCACTTACCTCACCAACGTAGAGCGCTATGAGGAGGCGATTGCGTTCTCTCGGACGGCGATGGCCAGCGCCGACCCCGCGGAGCGCCCCAGGCTTCTGAACGATTGGTCCATCGCGATCCTGAGCTCCGGCGGCTCGGTGCGGGAAGCGTTGGCGCTGGTCCGTACGGCTGTCAAGCTCCAGCCGGACCTCTGGGCCGCACACGTCAACATCCAGAACGACCTGATGATCCTGGGCGACGAGCAAGGCGCGTGGAAGGCTGGCGAGGATATGCGGAAGGCGGCTGGCGGCCGCCCGGGGCCGGCTCCCGAAACCTATTACACGAATTGGGACTACCTCACCTGGAACCTGCGGACGTGGCTGGATGCAACGGTTGCCGACGCCGAAACCAATGCCGGGGCGGGAACGGGTGGCACAGCGGCCGGGCCGCAGATTGCCGACATCCAGGCCCGACTGCACGACCCGGAAGCCGCCGACCTGGCACTGAAGACGACAAAGGATGATCCCCACGACCCTACGCTCGCCGCAATGACCCATTTCGTGCGCGGCCGACTGGCGGCCGAGGCTGGGGACGTGGCCACTGCCGCGGCCGAGATGGAAGCATATGGAACGGCCTACGCCGATCCTGCCGTGTCCAGCAGCAACCCGGGCTACCACTGCTGGATTGCGCCGGCAGAGGAGGCGGCGGGGCATCCGGACAAGGCCGACGCGCTGCTCAAGTCCGCCGGCACATTCGTCGACTGCTATCGATTCCGCGCCGACATCCTCGCCGGCCGCGGTGACTGGACCGGGGCGCAGAAGGCGTATGCAGAGGCCGTCGCGCTCGCACCCGACCTGCCCGCGGCGTACTACTCGTGGGGTGTCGCGCTCGGCAAGCACGGCGATCTTGCAGGCGCCGACGCGAAGCTCAAGGACGCGAACCAGCGCGGGCCGAACTGGGCCGATCCGCTCAAAGCGCGGGGTGATGTGCTCGCGAAGGAGGGGCACACAAAAGAGGCGCTCGCGAAATACGACGAGGCGCTCAAGTACGCGCCGAACTGGAAGCAGCTCAAGGAAACGCGCGAGGCGTTGGCGAAGCACGCAAGCTGAATTTGGCTGCCCGATACCGGACGCTCGCGACAGTCTGGTTCGCAGTTCAGGAGCGGTCGTCGACCGGGCATCGGGGGCCACGGGCCTCCGACAGGCAGCACCCGGCCACGACCGGTCATGCAGCCCGCTGATCTGCCTGCCCGGAAGCCGCCATTCGGGTACAAGAGGCACTGGCGGGTTACCCTGAGCGGCGGGGTCGCGAACATGGCCGATGCTTGTGGGGGACGACATGCCTGAGGGATTGCTCGGCGGGATAGTTGGCGGCGAGGACAAGGATGACGCTGCGTCGTCCAAGGTAGGATCAGAGGCGATTGCGGCGGCCGTGGCCGCCAATCGTGTGAGCGACAACCCGGAGGTGGCGGCCGAGGCAGCGGCGTTCTTTCGCGAGCAGGTCGAGGTGCTGAAGGTCCAGAAAAAGACTCTCGAAGCCGAACATAAGTTGTTCGAGGCGGAGCGGGGGCCGCGCCTTCTTGGCGTGCGGCTACGCACCGGATTCCAGATCTTCTATGCGCTGTTTGCGTCGGTCATTGGCGTTGGCCTCGCCATCGTGATTTATGCGGCCATCCAGTCGCGCAGCGTGGTCATCGACCCCTTCGATATTGCGCCGAACCTTGCCACTCAGGTTCCGAGCGGCAAGATCGTTGCCGCGGGATTGCTCGATGTCCTGACGCGCATCCAGGCGGCGAGTCGAAGCAATGCGGAGGGTCGCTCGCTCTCGAATGCCTGGACCAACGATATTGCGATCGACGTCCCCGAGACCGGAATTTCCCTTGGGCAGCTTGAGCGGATGATCAAGACCCGCTTCGGTCACGACCAGCACATCGAAGGTGAACTCGTGCTCACTGAGAGTGGCGGACTCGGGCTCACCGTGCGCGGGCCCGGGATATTGCCGAAGACCTTTGCCGATGAAGCACGCAATCTCAACAGGCTGCTGACGGAGGCGGGCGAGTATGTGTTCGGCCAGTCCCAGCCCGGGCTGTGGGCGGCTTACCTAACCAATAACGATAGAAACGACGAAGCGATCCGGTTCGCCCAAAATGCCTACACAACCGCTGCGCCAAACGAGCGGCCGTATCTCCTTAATGCATGGGCGAATGCGATTGCCACGATAGGCGGAGAGGGGGCGATGACGGAGGCGCTACCGCTGTGGCGGGAAGCGGTCCGGCTCAAGCCCGATTTTTGGATCGGGTACAGCAATATCATGTTCGCGCTCGCGGGCCGCGGCGACGAGGAAGGAGTGGTGCACGTTGGTGAACAAATGCTGAAGCTCGCCGGCGGGCGGCCGGGTCGGGCACCCGAGAATCTGTACGCCAATTACGACCAGGAGGTCTGGGACTTGCAGGCTATGCGCGCCGAGCAGATCGACGACATGGAATCCCACGGCGGCAGTGGAACAGTGGGTTCTGCATCCAACTCGGAAAATCTCACCATTGCGCAGGCTGAGGTGCAGTTGCACGACCTCGACGCAGTAGCACTCCGCCTCAAGACAACGCCCGTCGACGAGAAGAACATGCCCGACGTCGCGCAGGCGGCATTTGACCGAGCGCTTCTTTCCGAAGAGGTGGCCGATCTGAAGGCGGCGGCCAAAGAGTGGGATGCCCTTGTGGCCGCGTATTCCAACCCGACCGTCTCGACGGCCAATCCACAGCTCATCTGCTATGCAGCGCTAACGTACGAGAGGACGGGCCAACCGACGAAAGCGGATGCGGCACTCAATTCTGTGGGCGGGCTTACTTTAGTCGACTGTTACCGGTTCAGGGGCGACGTCCTCGACGTGCGGGGCGACTGGGCGAGAGCGCAGGATTGGTATGCAAAGGCCGTGAAACTTGGCCCGAGTCTTCCGTCTGGCTACTACTCGTGGGGCACGGCACTCGCGAGGCACGGGGACCTCGATGCTGCAGCAGCGAAGTTCAAGGATGCCAACCAGAAGGGGCCGCACTGGGCGGATCCGCTGAAAGCGTGGGGCGACGTGCTCGTGAAGCAGGGCCACACGCATGAGGCGCTCGCGAAGTACGACGAGGCACTCAAGTACGCGCCGAACTGGAAGCAACTCAAGGGCGCGCGCGAGGCGGCGGCGAAGGAAAAAGGCTGATTAGACTGCGGCGAAGCGGACAGTTGCGATTGGCAGCTTCGGGTTCAGTTCCGGCCGGTCAGGCCGGCAGACAGCTCCCGGCCCATACCGCGGGGCCAGCCTCCTGACACATCCAATTCGGCGCTGACATGTCGCTCGCCCCCGCCGCCGCCTGTCGCCGATCGGCACAGCATCCGCGGACATCGCTGGGCCGCTGGTAGGGGTCCGCAGGGGGCACGCCGTTTCGCCAGAACCTGCTCGCGACACGGTGTCAACCGCCACCGGCCCCGCGGCGCCCGGGGCAGCGCAGCAATAGAGACGATCTGGCGCTTCGTGCGCGGGCCAGGGAGCAAACCTCGTCCACCGGGACCGATATTGATTGACCGCAATTGCCGGTTGGACTATTTTTTTGGGACGGGTTCATTAAAGACAGTCGCGCCGCCGCGTAGGCAGGTGCGTTGAATCCTGGAGAACTGTAATGACTCTGTCGCTCAACGATACGGCGCCCGATTTTGAAGCTCAAACCACCGAAGGCAAGATCCGTTTCCACGACTGGATCGGCAACAGCTGGGCGGTGCTGTTTTCGCATCCGAAGGACTTCACGCCCGTGTGCACTACCGAGCTCGGCTACATGGCCAAGATCAAGCCCGAATTCGACAAGCGCGGCGTCAAGATCATCGGCCTTTCCGTCGACCCCGTTGACCGGCACACGGGCTGGGCGAGCGACATCAAGGAAACGCAGGGGTTTGCGCCGAACTACCCGATGATCGGCGACACGGATTTCAATGTGTCCAAGCTCTACGGCATGCTTCCCGCTGCCGCATCCGGCGACCCGGCCAAGCGTACCGCCGCCGACAATCAGACCGTACGCAACGTGTTCGTCATCGGCCCGGACAAGAAGATCAAGCTCATTCTGGTCTATCCGATGACCACCGGCCGCAACTTCGACGAGGTGCTGCGCGTGATTGACTCGCTGCAGCTCACGGCCAAGCACAAGGTGGCTACTCCGGTGAACTGGAAGCGCGGCGAGGACGTGATCATCGCCGGCTCGGTTAGCGACGATGACGCCAAGAAGCAGTATCCGCAGGGGTGGAAGGCGCCGAAGCCCTACCTGCGCATCGTACCGCAGCCGAAAGCGTAGCGACGCCCCACGCGGGCGGGCCGCGCGCGGCTCGGTCAGTACACCAGCGGCCCGCCCGCCTTCTTCCACGCGTCGAGGCCGCCCTCGATGTGGCAGGCCGCCGTGAGCCCCGCATCCTGGGCAGCTTGCACCGCCATCGCGGAACGCTCGCCGAAAGCGCAGTAGAACAGCAGCCGTCTGCCGGTCGATGTGGCGAGTTCATGCAGCATTCCGCCCGAGCGGATGCTCTCCTGCACGGTCACGTAGGGGACGTGCAGCGAGCCCGGGATGGTGCCGTGCCGCTCGCGCTCTGAGCGTTCGCGCAGATCGATGAGCGCGATGTCGGGCCGTCCGAGATAGGACTGTGCCTCGGCTGCGGTATGGGCCCAGCCGCGGCGCGCGATCTCCTCCTGCGCCAGCCCGATCTTGATGTTGGCGGGCACGACGGCATCCATCATCTTCGGATTCGGGAGCTTCAGGTTATTCATCAGCTCGACGTACTGCTCGACTGACTTCACCTGCAGCCGCGGGTTGAACGCCCGTTCCTCGCCGATGGTGGAGACGGTGTCGCCCTTGTAGTCGTGCGCCGGGTAGACCAGCGTCGCATCCGGCAATGCCAGCAGCCGCCCGAAGATCGACTCGTACTCCGCACGCGGATCGCCATTCTGGAAGTCGGTCCGCCCGGTGCCGCGGATGAGGAGCGTGTCGCCGGTGAATACCCGGTCCGACATCACGAAACTGTACGAATCGTCCGTGTGGCCGGGCGTATAGACGACATCGAGCGCCAGCCCTTCGATCGTGAGCTTATCGCCATCCCCAATGCGCATCGAAACGACGTCGGCCTTGGACTGTTCACCCATCACCGTGATGCAATGGACGCGGTCGCGCAGCGCCCCTAGCCCGGTCATGTGGTCGGCGTGCAGGTGCGTGTCCACCGCCTTGACCAGAGTCAGACGCAGCTCGTTCAGCAGCAGCAGGTAGCGATCCACCTTTTCGAGCACCGGATCGACGATCAGCGCCTCGCCGCCTGCCCGGCTGGCGAGCAGGTAGGTGTACGTTCCGGACACCTGATCGAACAGCTGGCGGAAGATCATGGCGCGACTTTCCCCTTGCCGAAATGTGCCGATCACGCGGTTGCAGCTGCATGCATTCTCACTGCAGCGGGGGCGGAGATCAACGCGACCGTCCCGTCCGTCGCCGCGGTCGGTGCGCGGCATCGCTCGATGCCTGTGGCATGGGGCTCGCTACCGGGCGAGGCGGTCGCGGTGAGGATGATTGGCGGGATTCTCGCGGGCTCGTCCCGCCGAGAAGATCGGTCCGCGACGCCCATCTGGTGCCGGATCCCTCCAACGGCTGCGTCTCGTGCAGCCTCACGGTATACACCGCGCATTTGACGCCGGCACCAGGCCGAGTGCTTCGGGGTTGTGCACCGCGCACCGGCGGGCCTTGAACGTCCCCCGACGCGTTGGCCCACGCGCGCTCGTTCATCCGGAAGCTCAGGCGCCGCCGAACCGCCGGCAGGGCCTGCACGGCCCGCCGAGAGGCCGGAGGCCGGCAGTGCCGGGGCCCGCGCTCCGGGCTCGGAACGGAGGACGGGCCGAGGACCGGTCGGGAAGCGCAGCTTTAGGTCGGCCGCTCCGCGGGCAGCCGGGCACGCAGCAAGCGCGACGCGCAGATCGCGGACCCTGCGCGTGTCAAGATGCGTCCCTGTCCCGGCCGCGCGTCAGCGGCGGAACAAGTGGCCGTGGCAGGTCTCTAAATCCGGGCAATCTGAGCGGATGAATGCGACGTCGACACCCATGAGCAGGCCCACGCGACTTTATGCCTTGGCTCTCGCCATCGCGCTGTCAGGCGCGGTTTCCGCATGCGCCGTGCGGGCGGGCTGCGGTCCCGCCGGTTGCCCCGCTGACGCCGCGATCACGGCCGATGTGCTGGCGCGGTTCCATCAATACCCTGCGCTCGAGCCGCCCAATCTGATCCACGTTCGGACGGTGGATCACGTCGTGTATCTGAGTGGCCAGGTCGATACCGGCGTCGAGCGGTCGATGGCGGAGTCGGTCGCCGGCGCAGTCGCGGGCGTGAAACGCGTCGTGAACTCGATCAATCTGAGCTATCGAGGAGGGCCGTAAGCAGGAGCTGCTACTGGCGCCCGAACTCGTCCGCTGCGATCGCGCAGCCACATACGCGCCGCCGATCCAGCGCCCCGGCGCTATACACGGCTGCAGGCCGTGAGCCTGGTCGGCGCCGCCGACCGATGGGCCACGGGAGCTGAGCGACCAGTTCGGACCGACGGCAGCTGGTAATGAGACAGGGCGCGCCGCACACGGCGCGCCCTGTCTGTCTCCCGGATCTCGACTGGCTTGCCGGCTACTTGAACGTGATCTGCCGGAAGTCCTGCTGGCCGAACATCGTCCGCATCTCGCTGTAGCCTTCGACCAGTTTTTTCTCCTTGTCCGCGGCGAGCTGTTTGCGCATCTCCGTCATAAAGGCGTGGTAGCGCGCTTCGTCGGGGTCGGACGCCGCTGCATTCGGTCTTTTCAAGACGAGTATCATGTTGAAGTCGCGGTTCGCCATCGTGGTGCTCGCGTAAATCCAGCAGTCAGTCACCGAGCCGACCTTCTTCGAGGCCTGGCAGCTGTTCCACCAGGTCTGCTTCAGGCCGTCCAGATAGTCGTCGAGTCGGTTCGGGTTGACGTGTACGAACACGACGTCGTAGACCTCCTTGCTCTGCACGTAGTCCTTGTAAACCTCAGCCGAGTAGCTCGGCGCGGCGAATGCGAACACGGTCGCTGCCGCAGCCGCGGCAATGGTCAAACGCATAGTGGTCCCCTCTGTCAGATTGCCAGGCCGGCGGTGTTGCCGGTCATGTTGTTGCGCCCTAATTCCGGCCGGTAACGTCGCTCGCACCGGCCGATTAGGCGAATCACGCTGCCCGCCGCAGGGCAGAGTGTCAAGCGCGCGCTGCCCTGCGGCGCAAGACACGGGCAGCAGACACGACGAACGCCGGGCGGCTGGCGCGCCGCTTGAGAAGCCCGGGACCTGCGAGTACTCTGGCCGCAAATTCCCGGCAATGCGGGAAAAGTCCAGAAATGCGTGGGGAGCAAACGCCTAAAGTGCGGTGCAACGCCCGACGTTGCCACCGGATCGGTGGCGAGCGGGCGTCGCTAGGGCTCTGCAGTCGGGTCGCAGCGGGTCGTCGGAGCTTGCCAGCGCAGGCCTGCAAGAGCGCCAGTTCGGCAAAAACACCGTCGGCAGTTGTGGGGCCGACCTGATGGTCGCCGGAAATCTTAAAAATGATCACGCGGATCCACACGAGGGCCGAGGAGTGCGCAGCCGGCGCGCGTGTTGCGTCGAGGATCGGGGAGGGCCGCGTGTCACCGCCGGCCCGTCGAGGTGGCCGCTCGCGGCCAGCCACGTAAGCGCGCTGCCGGTCGTCGGCAACTGACTCGCGGGCCGCGTCGGGCCGGATTCTGGGTACTTCAATATCACTGTCGCAGGTGAATCCATGAACAGCGTCCCCTCAAGCGGCGTGCAGCTCTCAGACGAGGAGCATGGCTCCCAGCTGCGTCGTGCAGTCGTTGCGAGCACGGTGGGCACGGCGATCGAGTGGTACGACTTTTTCCTGTACAGCGCGGTCACGGGACTGGTGTTTGCGAAGCTCTTCTTCCCGAAGTCCGAGCAGCTGGTTGGCACGCTCCAGGCGTTCTCGATCTACTTCGTCGGCTTTCTGGCGCGGCCTATCGGGGCCGCGATCTTCGGTCACTTCGGAGACCGGATCGGCCGCAAGTCGACCCTGATCGTGACGCTGGTCACGATGGGCGTCGCGACGTTTCTCGTCGGGCTGGTGCCGAGCTACGAGCTGATCGGGGTCTGGGGCGCCATCATCCTGACGCTGCTGCGATTCATCCAGGGCATTGGTGTGGGCGGTGAATGGGGCGGTTCGGTCGTGCTCGCCATGGAATGGGCTCGAACCAACAAGCATCGGGGCTTCGTGACTTCATGGCCGCAGTCCGGCGTGCCGCTCGGCCTGTTCCTCGCCAACCTTGCGGTGCTGTTCTTCAGCGCCGTGTCCGGCGAGTCGTTCCTTTCCTGGGGCTGGCGCATCCCCTTCCTGCTGAGTATCGCCCTGGTCGGTGTCGGGCTCTACATCCGGCTCGGCATCGCCGAGACCCCGGCATTCAGGGCGCTGGTCGCAAAGAAGAGGATCGCGACCCAGCCGGTGCTCGAGGTCATCCGGAAGCACCCGAAGTCGATCCTGCTGGCGGCGCTCGCGCGCACCGGCGAGCAGGCGCCTTTCTACATATTCACTGCTTTCGTGTTCACCTATGGAACGAAGGAGCTCGGCCTGTCGCGCAACTTCCTGCTGGCCGCGCTCTTGGTCGCGTCGGCCCTGTCGTGCTTCACGACTCCGTTCTTCGGATTCGTGTCTGACCGCATCGGCCGCAAGCGGATGTACCTGACCGGAGCCGCGTTGACGGGCATCTTCGGCTTCGCATACTTCGGCGTGCTGAGCGTCGGTTCGCACCTTGCGGTATTTCTGCTGATCGCCCTGTCGCTGATCCCTCACGACATGATGTATGGACCACAGGCGGCGCTGATCGCCGAGACCTTCACGGGCAGGCTGCGCTACTCGGGTGCCTCACTGGGGTACCAGCTGGCCTCGATCCTGGCGGGCGGCCCGGCGCCGTTGATCGCCACCGCGCTGCTGGCGCAGTACCACACCGGCTATGCGATCGCCGCCTACGTCGCCGTGTGCGCAATCATCAGCCTGGTTGCCACGAGCTTCATGACGGACCGCACCAACCGGGGAATCGAAGAGCACGACTACGGCGTCACCACTGCCTAGCGTCGCGACCGTCGGCGCGGTCCGCCCGCCGCGCCTTCGCCCGAACAGTGCAGCGCTCCTCATCGCTCGCCGTCAGCGGGCGCAGCGTGCTGAGGCGGCGGTGTGCGGCCGGGCATAGGTAATTCCCGGCGCGACGCGTCGCGCGCGCGGCTCTACTCTCGGATTCCTCAAGCGTTGCTCCGGAGAGGCCGCCATGCCCGGGGACCTGGCGCGGTCCGTCGGTCGCCGCGAACGCGACCATGGCCTGATCAAGATCCGGTCGGGGGAGGGGCGCGACCGGTCCGCCCGATCGACCCGGCGCCGTTTCGCGACATGGACCGCAACGCGCGCGCCGCGCGTCATCGGCTCGCGGCCGGCCGCGAGATGGGCAGCCGTTGTCCGCTGCACCTCGTCGTGCATCTGCCGAGGGCCGTGCCGGTCGAGATGCGCGCGTCTCTGTGAGGGCACTGCCGATGCCGGTCCATAACGAACAGATCGCCGACGCATTCGCCGAGATCGCCGAGCTGCTGGAGCTCCTCGAGGAGAGTCCGTTTCGCATCCGTGCGTACCGTCGCGCCGCACAGACGATACGAGGGTACGGCCCCGAGCTCCACGCGGCGGTTTCCGCGGGACAGAACCTCGAGGCATTGCCAGGCATCGGCGCGGACCTCGCCGGAAAGATCCGCGAGCTGGTCGCGACGCGGCAGTGCGCGTTGCTGTCGGAGCTGCGACGCCGCGTGCCGCGCGGCCAGCTGGAGCTGCTGCGGCTGCCCGGCCTCGGACCGAAGCGCGTACGGGCGCTGCGATCCGAGCACGGCATCACGACACCGCGGCAACTCGAGCGCGCGCTCGGCCGCGACCTCGCACTCGGTCTGCCGCGCGCCACCACCGTCACGGGTGGGCGGCTCGCCGCCGCGCTCGCCCACCGCACGGAGCCGCAGCGCACGCTGCGCAGTGCCGCGGCGCCGGTCGGCGCCGCGCTGCTGAGCTGCCTGCGCGGCGCCTCCGGGGTCACCGAAACGACGATCGCCGGGAGCTTCCGCCGCGGTCGCGAGACGGTCGGGGACCTCGACGTGCTGGCCGCGAGCAATGCGCCGGCCGCGGCGATCGAGGCGTTCTGCAGCTTCGACGAAGTCACGCGCGTGATCGCCCGCGGCCGCACCCGGGCTGCGGTGGAGCTCGCGAGCGGGCTGCAGGTCGACTTGCGCGTGGTTCCGCCTGCGAGCTACGGTGCTGCGCTCCTGTACTTCACCGGCAGCAAGGCGCACACGATCCACGTGCGGCGCCTCGCGCAGCAACGCGGCCTCAAGCTCAGCGAGTACGGCCTGTATCGGCGTGACAAGCGCATCGCCGGGGCGACGGAGCAGGAGGTGTTCGCCGGCGTGGGCCTGCCGTGGATCCCGCCGGAGCTGAGAGAGGACCGCGGCGAGATCGAGGCCGCGCTCGCGGGGCGTCTCCCGGTGCTCGTGTCACGCGCCGACCTGCGCGGCGACCTGCACGTGCACACGACGGCGAGCGACGGCTCGGCCTCGCTGACCGAGATGGTGATGGCCGCCAAGGCCGCCCGGCTTTCCTACGTCGGCATCGCCGATCATTCGCGGCATCTCGGCATCACCAACGGACTCGACGCCGAGGCGCTGGCGCGCCAGATCGACGCAATCGACGCGCTGGCGGCGCGCGTGCGCGGCATCACGCCGCTGAAGGGCATCGAGGTTGACATCCTCGAGGACGGGACGCTGGCGCTGCCCGACGCAATTCTCGCGCGCCTCGACTATGCGATCGCGGCCGTGCACACGGCGTTCACGCTGTCCGAGCGGCGCCAGACCGACCGGCTGGTCCGCGCGCTGGACAACCGCTACGTGACGATCCTCGCCCACCCGCGGTGCCGGCTGCTGAACGAGCGCCCGCCGCTGGCGTTCGACCTCGATGCGGTGCTGGCGCGCGCCGCGCCGCGCGGCGCGTGCGTCGAACTCAACTGCCAGCCGGCGCGTCTCGACCTGCCCGATGCCGACTGCCGCCTGGCTCACGACCGCGGCGTGCGGGTTGCGGTCGGCAGCGATGCGCACGGCACGGACGGTTTTGCGCTGCTCGAATCGGGGTTGCTTGAGGCGCGACGTGCCGGACTTGGTGCGGCGGATGTGATCAACACCCTGCCACTCGCCCGGCTCCGGGCCGCGTTGACCGCGACGCGCGGCTGACGGGCGCCGGACCGCCGCTGCCATGCGCCTCGTGGCGCGGTCCGGGTCGGCGAGGCTCGCCGTGCGCACGCGCTGCAGTGCGGCAGGCGGGCGGGAGCGACGGCGGCGCGCAGAACGCTACAGCGCGCCACCAGCGAAGCCCCGCGTGGCAAACCCGAATTGCGACCGCGAGCGCCGTGCCGCGTAATCGCACGCGATCGCAACGGACGCGCCACGGCGTCATCGGTGCGGAGATTGGTGTTGATGCTCTCGCTCAGTTCGCCGGCTCTGAAGCCTGACCAGCCCATTCCGGAGCGGTACACCTGCGACGGGGATGACGTTTCGCCGCCGCTCGCCTGGTCGGGGCTCCCGGCCGGCACCCAGAGTCTTGCGCTGCTGATCGAGGACCCCGATGCGCCGGACCCGGCTGCCCCGCAGACGCGCTGGGTGCACTGGATCGTCTACAACATTCCGGCGACCGCGCACGCGCTCGCCGAGGATGCAGCACGTCGCGGCCTGCCGGCCGGCGCGCTCACGGGCACGAACGACTGGGGGCGCACCGGCTACGGCGGGCCGTGCCCGCCGATCGGCCGCCACCGCTACATCCATCGCCTGTATGCACTCAACCGCGTACTGCCGGACCTGTCGGCCCCGCGCCGGGCGGCGCTCGATGCGGCGATGCGCAACCACGTGCTCGCCGAGGCGACCCTCACCGGAACCTATGCCCGCAAGCCGAAGGCACGGCGACGCTGACTCGCGCGTTGGACGGGGAGGGACAGGCCCGCCGGGCGGGCGAGGGGACTCGCCCGCCCGGAGCCTGCGTGACCTCAGGGCTGCGCTTCGAGGAACGCGGCGACCGCCGACATCTCCTCCCGCTTGAGCCCCTGGGCGACGCCGTGCATGACGGCGACGTTGCGCATGTTGCTCTGGAACGAACTCAGCTGCTTTAGCACGTACTGCGAGTGCTGGCCGGCAAGCCGCGGGAAGTCGCCCATGCCGTGCGCGTCCGGGCCGTGACAGGCCGCGCACGCCGGCACGCCGACCGACTCCAGCCCCTGCTGGTAGATCGTCTTGCCGCGCGCGATCAGCGCCGGGTCGCCGGCGCGTCCGCCGCCTGCCGCCTGCGCCGAGTAGTACTGCGCGAGCGCATCGATCGTGCTGTCCTCGAGGTTGCCGGCCATGCCCCACATGTAGCTAATGGCGTCGGGATCGCCACGCGTCTGGCTGCGGAACGCCTTCAGCTGGACCGCCAGGTAGTTGGCGTTCTGGCCCGCGAGGCGCGGGAACTTCGGCAGCTCACTGACGCCGTGCGTCCCGTGGCAGGTTCCGCAGACCCCGACGGCCAGGCGCCGCGCGGTGGCATGCGCGATTTCGTCCGTCTGATCGGCCATGGCGACGCTCGCGCAGAGCGCCAGCACGAGCGCGGGTCCCGTCATACGTCCAATTCTCATTGCACTCACTCCTCAATGGGTCACGGCTCAGTACGACAGCCACGCAAGCACGTACAGCGTATTGTTGTCCTTGGCGTTGCGGCCCATGCCGTCGTAGTTGTCGCTGAGGCCGCTGTACTTGTTGTACGCGGTGTACTGCAGAGAGAACTTCGTGTTGAGCCACGGCAGGTAGTTGAGTTCGGCGATCCAGCCCCTGGTGTCGGGTGCGCCGCTCGTGTTACCGAGGAACAGGACGTCGGTGCTGCCGGTGGTCGTGAAGAACCCGGCCGTACCGCCGACCGTGCGCCTGTAATAGTAGGTCGCGTACGCGCGCGTCGTGGTGAGATCGTTGTCCAGGTTGGACGACTTCCCGGCCGCGAACGTGGCGTTGAGCGTTTGGCTCTCGTGGATGCGCGTCGCCGCCAGGCTGAACAGGTGCTGATCGGCGAGGAACTGGTACTGAAGATCCTCGGCGACGTCCTGGTAGCGGTCCGACGGGCCCGCGAGCGGCTGGCCATAGCCGGCGCCGAAGTCCGGGAACATCTTGAACGTCGCCCCGTAGAGACCGGCTTCAATCGAGTGGCGATCCCAGTTGTGCTCGTAGGCGATCCGCCAGTAGGGCGCGGCACCATCGATGACCCCGCCCGGGGTCGTGCTGTCGAGCGGGCCCGGCCCCACGCCTTGCTTCGCCGAGCGGTACACGCCCACCTCGCCGTACAGGGATTCGTTCCAGAACGCGTAGGCCGTCAGGCCCGCGACGTCCTGGGCCCGGGGGCCGTCGATCTGGGCGGCGTACGGGATTCCGGGCGCGCTCGCCGACAGCGCGTACGGGAAGCCGAACGCCGGTGTCGAGTTCCACAGGTCCTGCACCGTCGGGTTGTTGTTGAGCGACAGGCCGTAGATCAGGCTCTGGTCACCGGGCAGGATCGTCATGTCAGCGAAGCGGATGTCGGTGTTGTCGATGCCGATCGTGCCGCTCGCGCTGTCGTATGTCAGCTGCAGGAACGCGCCGAGGTGCGGGGCGATCTTGCCGGCGTAGAACAGGCTGACCTGCTGTGGGAACCCCACGGTACCGTTCTGCGACTCGCCCTTGCCACTCGAGTCCGGTAGCGGGGTCGCGAGCTGCGTATAGGACGCCATCACCATCAATGACAGCGGCGGCAGGCCGGCGAGCGACAGGATCTCCTCGCGCTGCGGCGTGACGCCCTTGACCTGCTTGAGGTTGTCCAGCACGTAGCCGCTTGCCTTGAACATGCGGCCGAAGTGGGTGAGCTCAGGGAACACCGTGTGGCAGGCCTCGCAGGCCATGCCCGTCTGGCGCGCGTAGCTCGGCACCGCGTGCGCCGTGGGGACGGCGAGCAGCAGCAGGGCAGGGGCCAGAATTCGGATCCCGCGCACGGCGATTGGACGCCATAGATTCATGTCGGTCTCTCCAGGTTCAGTGCGTGGCGCTATGTCCACCACGGGAAACCTATACGACGGCTGCGGCCTGCCACAGACAGGAGACTACGTAATCGACGGCGGGTTGCCACCTGACATTATCCTGACAAAAGGGGCACGACGACCTCCTCGCCGGAGCAGTGGCAGTCGTCCGGCCGGCATCCCTCGGCACCCGCGGCGCTCGCCGCGACCATCGGCGCCGGCGGGCGCGGCAGCGTGCGTTCGGGGACAATGGGCCGATGTCCGTCGCCCCAGTCCCGCCGCCCGCTCTGTTCAGCCGTCGCAAGTACTGGGCACACCGCTTCGGCACCGCGCCGTTCCTGCCGACCTCGCGCGCCGAGCTCGATGCGCTCGGCTGGGACGCGTGCGATGTCATCATCGTCACCGGCGATGCCTACGTCGATCATCCGAGCTTCGGCATGGCGATCGTCGGCCGGCTGCTCGAGGCACAAGGCTTTCGGGTCGGCATCATCAGCCAGCCCGACTGGCGCAGCTCAGCGGCGTTCGCCGAGCTCGGCCCGCCGACGCTGTTCTTTGGAATTACCGCCGGCAACATGGATTCGATGGTCAATCGCTACACGGCCGACCGCCGCGTGCGCAGCGATGACGCCTACACGCCCGGCGGCGTGGGCGGTCAGCGACCCGACCGGGCGGTGCTGGTCTACGCGCAGCGCGCGCGCGAGGCCGCGCCCGGTATCCCCATCGTCATCGGCGGCATCGAGGCCTCGCTGCGCCGGATTGCTCACTTCGACTACTGGTCGGAAAAGGTGCGCCGCTCGGTGCTGCTCGACGCGAAGGCGGACCTGCTCGTCTATGGCAACGGCGAGCGCCAGATCGTCGAGATCGCGCACCGGCTCGCGGCCGGCGAGCCGATCGCGGAGCTGACGGATATCCGCGGCACGGCCTTCGCCCGGCGCGGGACACCCGCGGGGTGGATCGAGATCGACTCGACCGAGCTCGACGTGCCGGGACCGTTGAACCCGCCGGTCGATCCGTACGCGGCCGAGTCCCAGATGCGGCAGGCAGGCGCCGCGCCCGCGGAGCCCGGAGTGTCGATCGTCAGGTTCGCGCGCCGCGTGCCGAATGCGGATCGCGCCCGCAGCGTCATCCGCCTCCCGGCGTTCGATGCGGTGCGTGACGACGCAGTCCTTTACGCGCACGCCTCGCGGATCCTGCACCAGGAGTCCAACCCCGGGAATGCCCGTGCACTCGTCCAGCGCCACGGCGACCTCGACCTGTGGCTGAATCCGCCGCCGATTCCGCTCGCGACCGCGGAACTGGATGCGGTCTACGAGTTGCCGTACCGGCGCGTCCCGCACCCGCGCTACGGCGACGCCAAGATTCCTGCCTACAAGATGATCCGTTTCTCTGTGACGATCCAGCGCGGCTGCTTCGGCGGCTGCACGTTCTGCTCGATCACCGAGCACGAGGGACGGATCATCCAGAGCCGCTCGGAGGACTCTGTCGTGCGCGAGGTCGAGGCGGTGCGCGACACCGTCCCCGGGTTCACCGGCGTGATCTCCGACCTCGGCGGCCCGACCGCCAACATGTACCGGCTCCACTGCAAGAGCACGGCGATCGAGGCTGCCTGCCGGCGCCCGTCGTGCGTCTATCCCGGCATCTGCCCGAACCTCGACACCAGCCACGCGCCGCTGATCAAGCTCTACCGCCGCGCCCGGGAGCTCCCGGGCATCAAGAAGGTGCTGATCGCCTCGGGCGTGCGTTACGACCTGGCCGTCGAGTCGCCGGAGTACGTCAGGGAGCTCGCCCAGCATCACGTCGGCGGCTATCTCAAGATTGCGCCGGAAGCGATTGCCGAGGGACCGCTGTCGAAGATGATGAAGCCCGGCGTCGGCAGCTACGACCGCTTCAAGGAGCTGTTCGACCGCTATTCGGCGGAGGCCGGCAAGGAGCAGTACCTGATCCCGTACTTCATCGCCGCCCACCCCGGCACGACCGATGCCGACATGCTCGAGCTCGCGCTCTGGCTCAAGCGCAATGGCTTCCGGGCCGACCAGGTGCAGGCGTTCCTGCCCTCACCGATGGCCACCGCCACCGCGATGTGGCACTCGGGCAAGAACCCGCTCAAGCGCGTCAGCCGCTCGAGCGAGGAGGTGGTGGTCCCCAAAGGCCTGCGGGTGCGCCGGCTGCACAAGGCGTTTCTTCGCTACCACGACGCCAACAACTGGCCACTGCTGCGCGAGGCGCTGAGGCGGATGGGCCGGGAGGATCTGATCGGCAGCGGCAAGCATCAGCTGATCCCGGCCTGGCAGCCGGCGGGCACGGGTGATGCAGCGGCGAGGGCGGCGCCGCGGGCGCGCCTGCGCACGCAGCACACCGGCCTCCCGTCGCGCCCGGTGGCCGCGCGCAAGCGATGAACGGCGCGCCACCCCGCCACGAGCCGCGCCCGGAACTGTACGGGCCGCTGCTCGCCCGGTTCCAGCCGTCGGCCGCCGAGCGCTGGGTCGGGCGGCGGCTGCTGTCGCTGCTGCGCCTGCCGGGAACCTCCGGGCTGCTGCGCGCGTGGCACGCGCGGCGGGCCCGACGCCGTCCGTGAGGAGGCTCCCGTGACCTGCGCTTGCCCCGGGCGGGCGAGCGCCAGTAGATTGTGCACCGCAACCAACGACGCTGGCTCCTCATGACCCGACCCGAATCCCCCGCCGCAAGCCCCACGGGCTGGATCGTCCACAAGTTCGGCGGGTCCTCCGTGGCGGATGCCGAGTGCATCCTGCGCGTCGCCAGGATCATTGAGGCCGAGGCTGGGCCGCGGGTGGCGGTGGTGCTGTCGGCCTGCAAGGGCGTGACGGACGGCCTGCTCGAGTTGGTCGCGCTGGCTGAGCAGCGGACCGGGACCCACCTCGAGCGCCTCGCCGGCATCCGTGAGCGTCATGCCGGGATCGCCGCATCGCTGCTGTCGGAGGAGGGCGCCCGCGACTACACCGCGACCCTCGACGCCGACTGCCACGACATCAGCGGCATCCTGCAGACCGTTGGCCTGATCCGCGCGGCCGCGCACAACATCCGCGACCTCGTCGCCGGCTATGGCGAGATCTGGTCGACCCGGCTGTACGCGCGCCTGCTTCTCGAGCGCGCGCGCCGCCCGGGCGCGGTGCGCTGGGTCGACGCGCGCGAGGCCATCGTCGTCGAGTGGGGCGCGCTCGGACCTGCCGTCCAGTGGCCCGAATCGGAGGCGGCGTTCGCCCGCCATCTGCCGGCGTCGTTCGAAGGCACGCTGGTGATCACCGGGTTCATCGCCTCGAACCGCCGCGGCATCCAGACGACGCTCGGGCGCAACGGCAGCGACTACTCCGCTTCGATCTTCGGCGCGCTGCTCGAGGCGCGCGAGATCGTCATCTGGACCGACGTCGACGGAGTACTGTCGGCCGATCCGCGGCGCGTGCCCGACGCCAAGGTGATCGACTCGCTGAGCTACAGCGAGGCAATGGAGCTCGCGTACTTCGGCGCCAAGGTAATCCACCCGCAGACGATGGCCCCGGCCATCGCGCGGCAGATTCCGATCCTGATCAGGAACAGCTTCGCGGCGACCAAGCCCGGGACGCTGATCTGCGCGCATCCGCAATCGGCGCTCAAGGTCAAGGGCATCACGACGATCGACGCGGTGGCGCTCGTCAACGTCGAGGGCGCCGGCATGATCGGCGTGCCCGGCACTGCGCAACGCCTGTTCGGCGCGCTGCGCGATGCCGGTATCTCGGTGATCCTGATCTCGCAGGGCAGCAGCGAACATTCGATCTGCTTCGCGATTCCGGATGCCGAGGCGCTCGCCGCCGGCGAGGTCGTGCAGAAGGCATTCGACAGCGAGCTGCGCGAGGGCCAGATCCAGCAGGTGGAGGTCAGCCGCGGGTGCGCGATCCTCGCCGTCGTCGGCGACGGGATGGCTGGCAGCCCCGGCATCGCCGCCAAGGTGTTCGGCGCGCTCGGCGATGCCGCCGTCAACATCCGCGCGATCGCGCAGGGCGCCTCGGAGCGCAACATCTCGGTCGTCATCGAGGCCAGGCACTCGACCCGCGCGCTGCGGGCCGTCCACGCCCGGTTCTACCTGTCGCCGCACACGGTATCGATCGGGCTGATCGGCCCGGGCCTCGTCGGGGCGGCCCTGCTCGACCAGCTCGAGTCGCAGCTGCAGCGGCTCAAGGACGGCGCCAACCTCGACCTGCGGGTGCGCGGCATCCTGACCTCGAGGCGCATGCTGCTCGCCGAGGGCGAGCTCGACCTCACCCGCTGGCGGGCGGCCTGGCAGGCGGGCGGACGCCCCGCGGACCTCGCCGTGTTCGCGCGCCACGTGCACGCCGAGCACCTGCCGCACGCGGTGATCATCGACTGCTCGGCGAGCGAGGAGGTCGCGCGCCACTACGCCGAGTGGCTGGCGGCGGGCATCCACGTCGTGACGCCCAACAAGAAGGCGAACAGCGGACCGCTTGCCTACTACGGCGCGCTCAAGCACGCGGCCCGGTCCGCCGGCACCCACTACCTGTACGAGGCGACGGTCGGCGCCGGCCTGCCGGTGATCCAGACGCTGCGCGATCTGCGCGACACCGGCGATGAGCTGCGCTCGGTCGAGGGCATCTTCTCCGGCACGCTCGCCTACCTGTTCAACGTCTACGATGGGCGCGAGCCGTTCTCAGGCATCGTCCGCGCGGCCAAGCAGAAGGGCTACACGGAGCCCGATCCGCGCGACGACCTGTCGGGCACCGACGTTGCCCGCAAGCTGATCATTCTCGGCCGCGAGGTCGGCGTGAAGCTCGAGCTCGGGGACGTCGCGGTCGAGAGCCTGGTGCCGCCGGAGCTCAGCGCCGGCTCGGTCGAGCAGTTTCTGGAGCGGCTACCGGAGTTCGATGCGCGGATGGCCGCGCGCTACCGCGAGGCGGAGGCCGAAGGGCAGGTGCTGCGCTACGTCGGCCGCCTCGATGCGACGGGCAAGGCGACCGTCGGCCTCGTCCGCCTCGACCGCCGCCATGCCTTCGCCAACATCGCGCTGACCGACAACGTGGTCCGCTTCGAGACGCGCCGCTACTGCGACAACCCGCTGATCGTGCAGGGTCCGGGGGCTGGCCCCGAGGTCACGGCCGGCGGGGTGTTCGGCGACCTGCTGCGCCTGTGTGCCTACCTTGGCACCAAGATCTGAGCGGGCCGAGGAGGTGCACCGTGCGTAGCAGCGCCACGGCCTTTGCGCCTGCGACCGTCGGCAACGTCGGCATCGGCTTCGACATCCTCGGTCACACGGTCGAGGCGATCGGGGATCGCGTCCGGGTGGAGCGCAGCGCGGTACCAGGTGTGCGGATACGGGCGATCACCGGCCTCGACACGGCGCTGCCGCTCGAGGCGGCGCGCAACACCGCCGGCCAGGCGCTGCTGAGCCTGATCGAGGCGCAGCGCCTCGACTTTGGCCTCGAGGTGACGATCGACAAGGGCATCCCGCTCGGCTCCGGGCTCGGCGGTTCGGCCGCTTCGGCGGTCGCAGCGGTCGTCGCCGGCAACGCGCTGCTGCCGCGGCCGCTCACCAAGCTCGAGCTGCTGAAGTTCGCGATGCAGGGCGAGGCCGTGGCGAGCGGCTCGGTGCACGTCGACAACATCGCGCCGTCGCTGTTCGGCGGGCTCGTGCTGACGGTCGGAATCGACCACCCGCGCACCAAGCAGATCCCGGTGCCGCCGGGCATCCGCTGCGTGCTGGTGCATCCGCACATGTTCCTGTCGACCAAGGAGGCGCGCCGGATCCTGTCGAAGACCGTCGAACTCACCGACCTCGTGTGGCAGTGCGCCAACCTCGCCGGGTTCATCTCCGCCTGCTATACCAACGACCTCGACATGATCCGCGACGCATTCGAGGACGTGGTCGTCGAGCCGCAGCGCCAGGCGCTGATCCCGGGCTTCAAGGCCGTCAAGCACGCCGCGATGTCGAACGGCGCGCTCGGCTGCTCGATCTCGGGTGCGGGACCGACGGTGTTCGCCTGGTGCGAGACGCCAGCGGCGGATGCGATCGCGAGCGCCATGGTCGCCGCCTTCGCCGCCAACGGCCTCGCCTGCGACCGCTGGATCTCGGCGATCGAGCCGGTCGGTGCACGGGTGATCGACTGATGCAGTACATCAGCACGCGCGATCCGGGACACGCCGTCGGGCTCTCCGTTGCGCTCGCGCGCGGCCTCGCGCCGGACGGCGGGCTGTACGTGCCCGAGCGCTTTCCTGTGGTGCGCGTCACCGACTTCGACGGCGCCGCGACCCTCCCCGCGGTCGCCTCGCGCCTGCTCGAGCCGTTCTTCGCCGGCGATCCGCTCGCGCCGGCGCTGCCGGCGATCGTGCAGGAAGCTTTCGATTTTCCGGTGCCGCTGGTGACGCTGCCGCTCGCCGAGGATGTCGCGGTGCTTGAGCTGTTCCACGGCCCGACCGCGGCGTTCAAGGACTTCGGCGCCCGGTTCCTCGCCGGCTGTTTCGCGCGCCTGCCGCACGACCCGGCCCGGCCGCTGTCGATTCTGGTCGCAACCTCGGGCGACACCGGCGGCGCGGTCGCGGCGGCGTTCCACGAGCGCCCCGGGGTCGAGGTGGTCGTGCTCTATCCCAAGGGCCTCGTGTCGCCGCGGCAGGAACAGCAGCTCACCTGCTGGGGCGGAAACGTCCGAACCCTTGCGGTGCTCGGGACGTTCGACGACTGCCAGGCACTCGTCAAGGCGGCCTTCGGCGACGCCGAGCTCCGGGCGCGACGCGAGCTGTCCTCTGCCAACAGCATCAACGTCGGGCGGCTGCTGCCGCAGGCCGCCTACTACGCCTATGCAAGCCTGCTGACATGGCGCCGCACGGGCCAGCCGGCCAGCTTCATCGTGCCGAGCGGCAACCTCGGCAACGTGCTGGCGGCGGTCTGGGCCCGGCGCATCGGCCTGCCGATCGGCGAGCTGGTGCTCGCCTTCAACGACAACCGCACGGTCCCCGACTACCTCGCGACCGGCGAGTGGCGCCCGCGCGCGAGCAGGCCGACCCTCGCCTCGGCCATGGACGTCGGCAATCCGAGCAACATGGAGCGGCTGCGACACCTGTACCCGGCGTGGGGCGAGCTCACCCACGCCGTCAGCGCGGCCACGGTGTCAGACGATCAGATCCGCAGCCGGATCCGTGCCGACCGCACCCGTCTCGGCCAGACCTGGTGCCCGCACACCGCCACCGCCGCGGAAGCCTATGCGCGCCTCGATGCGCGCGCGCGCGCCTCCGGGCCATGGGTATTGGTCGCGACGGCGCACCCGGCCAAGTTCCCGGAAACCGTCGAGCCGCTGATCGGCGCGAGCGTGCCGGTGCCACCCGCGCTCGCGCGGCTGCTCGCGCTGCCGCGCCACGTCCGCGACATCGCCGCGTCGCTTGCGGCTCTGAAGGAGGCGCTGGCGTGAAGATCTCGCAGCTACCGCTCGAGTGGCTGCTCGCTGCAGCCGGGCTCCTCGGCGCCGCCGCCGCCGTCGGCGCGGCCGTCGGGTTCTCGATGTGGCGCCGTTACCGGACGCGCCGGATGCTGCTCGAGCGCATCGAGTCGGTGGCGACGGAATACCTGCAGGACGTGGTGCTGCCGGATGGCAACGGCGGCTGGTATCACGTCGACTTCCTGCTGCTGACCGCCACCGGGCTCGTGGTGATCGACCTGCGCGACCTGCCTGGGCTGATCTTCGGCGGCGAACAGATGACCGAATGGACCGTGATGCACAAGAACCAGCGCTCCACGTTCCCGAATCCGCTGGGGCCGCTGTACGACCGCGTCGCGGTCGTACGACTGCTCGCGGGCGAAGCCGTGCCGGTCGAGGGAAGGGTCGTGTTCACCGACCGTGGCACGTTCCCCAAGGGCCACCCGCGGCCGGTGACGCGGCTCGCTTCGCTCGCGACCGAGATTCCCCCGCTCGGACCGACCGGCGCCGAGGCCGTGCGCGCGCGGCTAGGACCGGCGTGGGACCGGGTCCGAGCGGCGGCGAGCCCGAGCCCGCTGCGGCGCGACTAGCCCGCTCGCGGCCTGTGCCATTCAGGCGTCGCGGTGTGCGTGCGCCGAGAGCACCGCGGCCACGCAGCCGGTGACCTTGCGCACGGCCGCGAGGTCTAGGAACTCGTTCGGTCCGTGCGCATTGGAATTCGGGCCCAGCACCCCGGTCACCAGGAATTGCGTGCGCGGGTAGCGCTCGGCGAGCATGCCGATGAACGGGATGCTGCCGCCGGTGCCCATCGCGAGCGCCGGGCGCCCGAAAAAAGCCTGCGAGGCGCCCTCGAGCGCGCGCTCGAGCCACGGCGCGAGCGGCGGGGCGTCCCAGCCACCGAGCGAGGAGGCCACCTCGAAGCGCACGCGGGCGCCGTACGGCGGCTGCCGCTCGAGCGCAGCCTTGACGCAGGCGCCCGCGGCCGCGGCGTCGAGCGTCGGCGGCAGGCGCAGCGAGAGCTTGAGCGCCACGCGCGGCAGCAGCACATTGCCGGCGCTGCCGAGCGCAGGCAGCCCCTCCGCCCCGGTCACGGTCAGCGTCGGCTTCCACGTCGAGTTGAGCAGCAGCTCGGTCGGATCGTTGCTGACCGCGCGCGCCGCCGGGACGAACGGAAGCTTCCCGGCGACTGTATTTCCCAGCACCGCCGCGGCCGCCCGCGCCTCGGCGATGCGGCCGGGCGGCGTCACGACGTGCAGCTGCTCGAGCATGATGTCGCCGGTGTGGACGTTCTCGATCCGGTCGAGCAGCCCGCGCAGGATCCGGAACGGCGAGGCGGCGATGCCGGTCGCCATCCCGGAGTGCACGCCCTCGGTCAGCACGTCGACAGACAGCGTGCCGATCAGATTGCCGCGCAGCGAGCTGGTCAGCCACAGCTGGTCATAGTTGCCGCACTCCGCGTCGAGGCAGATCACAAGGTCCGGCGTGCCGAGCCGCGCGCCGAGGTGTTCGACGTAGGCTGGCAGGTCGGGGCTGCCGCTCTCCTCGGAGCCCTCGATCAGGATCAGGCAGCGCGCGTGCGGCAGGCGCTGCTCGTCGAGCGCGCGGATCGCCAGCAGGCTCGCGAACAGCGCGTAACCGTCGTCGGCGCCGCCGCGGCCGTAGAGCCGCCCGTCGCGGATCACCGGCGTCCACGGATCGAGGCCGGGCTCCCAGCCGGTGAACTCCGGCTGCTTGTCGAAGTGGCCATAGAGCAGCACCTCCCCGGGCGCGGTTGCGGGCACTTCTGCCAGCAGTAGCGGCGTGCGCCCCCGCAGCCGGATGACCTCGACGGTGAGGCCGGTCACCTGCTGCGTGCGGCACCAGTCGATCAGAAGCGCTGCCGCCCGGTCCATGTGGCCGTGCGCCTGCCAGTCCGGGTCGAACAGCGGGGACTTGTTCGGCACGCGGATGTAGGACTCGAGGCAGGGCACGATGCTGTCGGTAAATTCCCGATCGATGCGCCGCGCGGCAGTGGCAATGTCCATTCGATGTTCGTCCTGTAATATATTTATAAAATAATAAGATACACTTTTTATTTGATGTTATTTCAAGGAGCGGCACGCACCTCCCTAGCCGCTCCCCGCCGCCGATCCGCCTGCGCCCTCGAGCGCGAAGCCGAAGAACTGGGCGGCCGTCGCCGTCGTCGAGGCGGCGATGGTCTCCTCCGCCTCGCCACGCGCCGCCGCGACCGCGCGGCACACCTCGCGAAGGTACACGGGTTCGTTGCGGCGCGAGGCGGGCTTCGGCTGCAGCGACCGCGGCAGCAGGTACGGGCCGTCGGTCTCGAGCATCAGCCGCCCGGCCGGAATTTCACGCACGACTTCCACCAGGTGCCGGCCGCGGCGCTCGTCGCAGATCCAGCCGGTGATTCCGATGTGCAGGCCGAGCGCCAGGTATTGCTCGGCCTCGGCGCGCGTGCCGGTGAAGCAGTGCGCCACGGCGCGTCCCCGGGCGGGGCCGAGGGCGCGCAGCATGGCGACGAAGTCCGCGTGGGCGTCGCGCTGGTGCAGGAACAGCGGTTTGCCGGTGCGGACGGCGAGCTCGAGCTGCAGCTCGAACGCGCGCCGCTGCGCGGCCCGCGGGCTCAGGTCGCGGTAGTAGTCAAGGCCGCATTCGCCGACCGCGACCACCGACGGCGTCGCGAGCAGCGCCGCGAGCAGGGGAATTCCGTCGTCACCGAGCTCACTCGCGTGGTGCGGATGGACGCCGGCGGTCGAGGACAGGAACGCCGGGTCGGTCGCTGCGAGCTCCGCCGCCGCGGGCGAGGAGGCGAGCGAGCTGCCGGTGACCACGAGGTGGACGAGGCCGGCCGCCTTGGCCCGCGCAATGACCGCGTTGCGATCCGCCTCGAAGCTGTGATGCGTGAGGTTGATTCCAATATCGACCAGCGGTGCCGGAACGGTCATGGCGCTATGGTAGCTTTCGGCGGCAGTTTTTTCGGGGCCGCAGGCCGGAGAGTGACCGATGAGGCTTGCCAAAGACCGAGTCCATCATCGCGGCCGGCGCTGGGCCGCGGCCGGACTCATCGCCCTGGCCGCGTGCACGACCCAGGCCCGCTGCGCCACGCCCGAGGAACTCGCCGACGTGGCGGCCAAGGCCGACTATGCGTTCTTCACCGAGGATCGCCGCGCGCTCGACCAACTGGTCGCGGGGCTCGGCTCGTTCGGCGAGTCGAGCGACCCCCTCGAGCTCTATGCCTATGCGCTCGCCGAGTTCCGCCGGCTGCAGCTCGCCGCACGCGTCCACGACGACCGCGCTGCTGACGCCGCCGGCAGCGCCTGTCTCGCCACGCTCGACAAGCGCGCGAGCGCTGCGCCCCGGGACGCCGAGGGCCTCGCCCTCGAGGCGGCCTGCGCCGGATATCTCGCCGAGCTCGGGGGCCTCAAGCACCTGATGGCCGGCCACAAGCGCGACGCGAGTCTCGCGGCGGCGCGCGCCGCAGCGCCGGCCAACCCGCGCGTGCTGCTGACTCATGCGCTGCTAGCCTGGTTCGGGAGCGATGCCTCGGCCACGGCCCGCGCCGAGGCGCGCACCGCATTGATCCGCGCCGCCTCCGCCTTCGATGCGGTCGCCGCCGCCGCGCCGGGCGAGCCGACCTGGGGCGGGGCCGAGGCGTGGCTGTTCGTCGGGCGCGCGCTCCAGCGGGACGGCGACCTCGTCGGCGCGCGCAGCGCCTACGAGCGCGCGTTGCTGATCGCGCCGGACTTCGCCGCCGCCCGTCGCCGGCTCGGATCCCTGGCCAGCCGGCGCTGACTGCGCGCGGTCGGCGCGCTCGGGCGCCCCTGATATCATCGCGCCGTGTCCGGCCCGCCCTTCAGGCATTTGCTCGAGCCCCTCGACCTCGGCTGGGTGCGGCTGCGGAACCGCGCGCTGATGGGCTCGATGCACACCGGGCTCGAGGATCACGAGGCCGACTATCCGCGGCTCGCGGCGTACTTCGCCGCGCGGGCCCGCGGCGGCGCGGGCCTGATCGTCACGGGCGGCATCGCTCCCAACCGCGCCGGTTGGGTCGCGCCGTTCGCCGGCAAGCTGACCGCGGCCCGCGAGCTGCCGCGCCACCGGCTGTTGACCGAGGCCGTGCACGCCGAGGGCGGTCACGTCTGCATGCAGATCCTGCATGCCGGGCGCTATGGCCACCATCCGCTGTCGGTCGCGCCATCGGCGATCAAGGCGCCGATCAGCAAGTTCCGGCCGTGGCAGCTGTCGGGCCGCGGAGTCGAGCGCCAGATCGCCGCATTCGTGCGCGCCGCGACGCTCGCCCGGGCGGCCGGCTACGACGGCGTGGAGATCATGGGATCGGAAGGCTACCTGATCAATGAGTTCACCAGCGCCCGCACCAACCGCCGCGACGACAGGTGGGGCGGCAGCTACCAGAACCGGATGCGCTTCCCGGTCGAGACCGTGCGCCGCACGCGCGCGGCCGTCGGGCGCGACTTCATCCTGATCTATCGCCTGTCGATGCTCGACCTCGTCGAGGGCGGCAGCTCCTGGGCCGAGGTCGTCGAGCTCGCGCAGGGCGTCGAGGCCGCCGGGGCGACGCTGATCAACACCGGCATCGGCTGGCACGAGGCGCGCGTGCCGACAATCGCCACGATGGTGCCGCGCGCGGCGTTTGCGTGGGTCACCGAGCGCCTGAAGCCGCACGTCACGGTGCCGCTGATCGCCACCAACCGGATCAATGAGCCGGCGGTGGCCGAGGCGATTCTGGCCAGAGGCGGCGCGGACATGGTGTCGATGGCCCGGCCGTTCCTCGCCGATCCCGAGTTCGTCAACAAGGCGCGCGACAACCGCGCCGACGAGATCAACGTCTGCATCGCCTGCAACCAGGCATGCCTCGACCATGTCTTCGAGCAGAAGACCGCGAGCTGCCTCGTGAACCCGCGCGCCGCGCGCGAGACCGAGCTCGTCTACCGGCCGGCCGCGGCGCCGCGCCGCATCGCTGTCGTGGGCGCCGGGCCCGCGGGCCTGTCGTGCGCGACGGTGTCGGCCGAGCGCGGCCACCGGGTCACGCTGTTCGAGCGCGCCGCCGAGATCGGCGGCCAGTTCAACATGGCCAAGCGCGTGCCGGGCAAGGAGGAGTTCCACGCGACACTGCGCTACTTCCGGCGCCAGCTCCAGATCCTCGGCGTCGACCTCAGGCTGTCGACCGACGCGGGCGTCGAGGCGCTCGCCGGGCACTTCGACACGGTGGTGCTGGCGACCGGCGTCAGTCCGCGGTGGCCACCGATCCCGGGCGTCGAGCACCCGAAGGTGGTGTCGTACGCCGACGTGCTGCTGCGCGACGCGCCGGTGGGGCGGCGGGTCGCGATCGTCGGCGCCGGCGGCATTGGCTTCGATGTCGCCGAGTTTCTGACGCACGACGAGGGGCTCGCCGCGAGCCTCGATATCGAGACCTTCGCGCGCAACTGGGGCATCGACCTCACGCTCACCGCCCGTGGCGGCCTGGCATCGAGGCACGGCCAGCCGGCGAGCGCGCGCCGCGAGGTGTGGCTCCTGCAGCGCAAGCGGAGCAAGCCCGGCGACGGCCTCGCCCGCACCACGGGCTGGGTGCACCGGATCGAGCTGCGCAGGCGCGGCGTGCAGATGGTGGCCGGCGTCAGCTATGAGCGCATCGCCGATGACGGCCTGCACCTGCGGATCGACGAGCAGCCGAAGGTCATCGCAGCCGACACGATCGTCATCTGCGCCGGCCAGGAGCCGCTGCGCGAACTCGCCGCCCCGCTCCAGGCGCGGGGCATCGACACGCACCTGATCGGCGGCGCGGACGTGGCTGCCGAGCTCGACGCCAAGCGGGCGATCCGCCAGGGCGCCGAGCTCGGCGCCCGGCTGTGAGCGGGGCGATGCCGGCGCGGCTCAACCAGCTGCCGCTGTTCGAGGCCGGCCGACTGACGGAGGAGATCGGCGTCAAGGTCAGCCCGCGCAGCCGGCGCCTGACGGTGCGCGTCTACCCGGGTGGCCGGGTCGAGGTCACGGTGCCGCGCGGCACGCGCCCCGCCGCGGTCGAGCGCTTCGTCACTCGCCACCGGCCGTGGATCGACGCGCGGGTCAAGGAGCTGGCGATGCACCGCCGGCCCGAGCAGCCGCTGCCGGCCGAGGTCCAGCTGCAGGCCCTCGCCGAGACCTGGCAGGTGCGCTACGTGCCTCGGGTGCGGCCCGGCTGGCGCATCGTCGCGGACCATCGCCTCGAGGTCTACGGAGACCCCGATGCCACGCCGCGCGTGCGCGCGGTGCTAAGGTCCTGGCTCACCCACAGCGCGCGGGCCGGGCTCGAGCCGTGGCTCGCGCGCCTCGCCGCGGACCATCGCTTCGAATTCTCGCGCCTGCAGCTGCGGCGCCAGCAGACTCGCTGGGGCAGCTGCTCGCGCACCGGAACCATCAGCCTCAACGTGTCATTGCTGTTCCAGCCGCCGGCGGTCGCCCGCTACCTGATGCTGCACGAGCTGTGCCACACCCGGCACATGAACCACTCGGAACGGTTCTGGAAGCTCGTCGGCGAGTGCGAGCCCGAGTACCGGGCGTTCGACCGCGCGCTGACGCGGGGCTGGCAGTATGTGCCGGAATGGGTCTACGGCTAGGGAAACTCTGATTTACCTGTAGTGTCTTAATTCAGCATTCGAGGTCATGCGAGCGTGACGATGAAGCAGCGGACGCTGACTGGTTTTGAGAAGTACGGGAAGACGACGCGGCGAGCGCAG
>Ga0181521_10001458_pt1 | contig 29376 bp, 28 predicted proteins | sample PEATcosm2014_Bin_32_FD_119764 | JGI IMG/M metagenome (GOLD analysis project Ga0181521, IMG submission 119764) | Peatland microbial communities from MTU Mesocosm Facility, Houghton, MI, USA - PEATcosm2014_Bin02_60_metaG | ecosystem: Environmental > Terrestrial > Soil > Wetlands > Peat | place...
GCCATCGCGGTCCTGCTCCTGTTTGGGCTGGCGCTGGGCCCTGACAGGCGGGTCCTCGCGCCGGCCTCGGCAGGCCTTTTCTGGGTCGCGGTACTACTGTCGACGATCCTGGCAGTTCAGCGCAGCTACGCCATCGAGTCGGCCGACGCCGCTCGAGACGGCCTGCGTTTGTCCGGCCTCGACCCGGCCGGGATCTTCCTCGGCAAGGCCAGTGCCGTCGCGGCCCAGCTTCTCGTTCTCGAGGCCGCGCTCACCATCGGAGTCGCGTTGCTCTACGGGGCTCGCTTGTCGGGCGCTCTCGTCCTGGTCGGCGCGTGTGTCGCCGGCACCCTCGGGCTCGCGGCGATCGGCACGCTCTACGGGGTCGTGGCATCCGGGCTGCGGGTCCGAGAAACGCTCCTCCCCCTCCTCTTCCTCCCCGTGGTCGCTCCAGTCCTGCTTGCCGCGACCAAAGCATGGGACGAGGCCCTCGCGGGAACACCAAGCCGTGCAGGTGGCTGGCTGGACGTACTCGTGGTCTTCGCCGTGCTCTATGTCGCCATCGGCATTGTGGCGTTCGGGCCGCTCTTGGAGGACGGATGAGCACGCCTCCGCCCGCCGTGCAGTCAGGCCGCGTGGCCGTGGCGCTGCGGGTGCTGGGCGTGACGGCACTCGTGGGCGTGGCTACGACCGTGTGGTTGGGCCTCTTCGTCACGCCGCCGGACGAGTTCATGGGCAATCTCGTGCGCCTGCTGTACGTCCATCCGCCGATGGCGTGGGTCGCGTTCCTCGCTTACGGCGTTGCCAGCCTCGCGAGCCTCCTGTACTTGTGGCCAAGGACCAGAGCCGAGCGTTTCGACCGCCTTGCCGGGGCGTCGGCCGAAGTCGGTGTCGTGTTCACAGGCCTCACGCTCGTGTCCGGATCGATCTGGGGGCGGCCCACCTGGGGCGCGTGGTGGGTCTGGGATCCGCTGCTCACGACGACGGCACTGCTGTTCGTGCTCTATCTCGGGTATCTCGCCCTGCGGCGTGTGCCCGGCGAGCTCCATGTCCGTGCTCGCCGGTCGGCGATAGCGGCACTGATCGCGTTCATCGACGTGCCGATCGTCTACCTCTCGGTTGAGTGGTGGCGAAGCTTGCACCAGGCGCCTACCGTGCTCAACCCGACTACGCACAAGACCTATGTGCACGGCTCGATGGCCTGGACTTTGCTGCTCGGTTTCGTGTCGTTCACGCTCGTGTACATCTGGCTGACGGCACACCGCTACCGCCTTGCGGAGTTGCAGGACCTGGAGGACACCGAAGGGCTCGATGTCGCCCTCGCGGAGCGCCGAGCAGAGGCGGTGGCCGGATGAACGGCTATGTGGAGGCCGGTTATGTCGTGGTCCTCGGCACGCTCGGAACCTACGGGGTCACCCTCGTTGCCCGCGAGCGCTCCGCCCGGCGACGGGTCGGCGCAGGGTCGAACAAGGCGCGGAATGCGGCCGGGGTCGGCGCTCCCGCCCCTGTCGGGGTCGGCGCTCCCGCCCCTGCCGGGGCTGGCACCCCCGCCCCTGCCGGGGCTGGCACCCCCGCCCCTGCCGGGGCTGGCACCCCCGCCCCTGCCGGGGCTGGCACCTTGGTGCCACAAGGCGATGCTTCGGCGAGGGAGCATCGTGCTGTCGAGGAAGAGGGACCGGGATCAACCCCACGAGCGATGTCGCCATGACCGAAGTCAGCACCGGCGGTACAAGCACCGAACCAGGCCGCTTTGCCTCATTCCAGGACCGTCTCGAGGACGAGCCGAGCTCTGGCGAGGCCGGGTCCGCTCCGTCCGCCCCCGGGCGCGGGCCGAATGCGCTCAGCCCCGAACAGCGGCGCCAACGCCGGCGGCTGGAAGTGGTCGGGATCGTGATCGTCGCGGCGATCGGTTTCCTTGTCTTCAAGGGGCTCACCTCGGCGATCGTGTTCTTCAAGACCGCCAACGAGGCGATCGCGCAGAGAGCGACCCTCGGCGGCAGCACGTTCCAGCTCGAGGGCATGGTCATGCCGGGGACGGTTCGCACCATCCGGGACGGCTCAGGGACCACGGTGGCTTTCGTCGTCGAATCGAGCGGCGTCAAGATCGCGGTGACCAACACCGGATCGCCTCCGCAGCTCTTCCAGCCGGGGATCCCCGTCGTCGTGGTCGGTCATTTCGTCGGTAGCAGCGACCGGTTCGCCTCGGACCAGATCCTCGTCAAGCACTCCAACGTCTACATCGCGGCCCACCCGAATCGGGTGAAAGCACTGAACGGGACGACGAGATGAACGCGGCCCTGGGGCTTATCGGGGTTGCGCTCGGCCTGCTCGCGGCGGTGTCGGGAGTTGTCACGATCGGCGTTGGCCTGGCGACCGGCCAGCAGGAGCTGTTCCGGCATGCCCGCACGTTCGCTCTCTGGGTGCTCGCCGGTGCGGTCCTTGCGACCATCGCCATGGAGCGGGCGCTCTTGGTCCACGACTTCTCGATTGCTTTCGTGGCGGCGAACAACAGTCGTGAGACGCCGATCCTGTACTCCATCACCGGCATGTGGTCGGCGCTCCAAGGCTCGATCCTGCTCTGGGCCCTCATTCTCGCCGGGTACCTGGCCGCCATGACCCATGTGTTCCGCAAGCGGGCATCGGATCCGCTCGTGGCTTGGTCAAGCCTGATCGGGCTCTGCGTCGCCGTCTTCTTCTTCGCCCTTATGGCCGGTCCCGCGAACCCGTTCGCGCACGTCGTCGGCCGGGTCCCGGTCGATGGTCTCGGGCCGAACCCGCTCTTGCAGGACAACCCGCTGATCGCTTTCCATCCGGTCTTTTTGTACCTGGGATTTGTCGGGTTCACGGTGCCGTTCTCCTTCGCCATCGCCACGCTCGTGACGGGGCGCCTCAACGAGGGGTGGCTCGCGGAGACCCGCCGCTGGACGTTGTTCGCATGGGTCTTCCTCACTATCGGCATCGTGTTCGGGGCGTGGTGGTCCTATCAGGTCCTCGGCTGGGGAGGCTTCTGGGGCTGGGACCCAGTGGAGAACGCGGCGTTGCTCCCTTGGCTCTGTGGCACGGCGTACCTGCACTCGGTGGTGGTCCAAGAGCGGCGCGGCCTTCTACGAGTCTGGAACCTGTCACTTCTGATCGCGGCGTTCTCGCTCACCATTCTCGGGACATTCCTCACCCGCTCGGGAGTGCTCGTGTCGGTGCACTCCTTCTCGAACTCGACGGTCGGCCCGGTCCTGCTGGGTTTCTTCGGTCTCGTGGTCGCTGCCAGTGTCGGGCTTATCGCCTGGCGTGGTGACCGCCTGCGCTCTCCGGGGACGATCGACGCCGCGGTGTCGAGGGAGGGTGCGTTCCTCGTGAACAACCTCCTTTTCGCCGGGTTCGCGCTCGTCGTGCTCCTCGGAACGGTCTTCCCGCTCTTTGTCGAGGCGGTGAACGGCCAGCAGGTCACGGTCGGACGGCCCTACTTCGACACGATGACCCTTCCGATCGGCTTCGCACTTCTGTTCTTCATGGCGGTGGCGCCGGCGCTCCCGTGGCGCAAGGCGGCCCCGGGTGTGCTTCGCCGCCGCCTCGCGATCCCGGCATGGGCCGGTGTCGTGGTCATCGTGGTCTGCGTCCTCGCGGGCGTGCGCGGTCTCACGCCGCTTGTGGCCTTCGGTCTCGGCGGATTCGCGGGGGCGAGCGCGGTGCGCCAGTTGGTGCTCGCAGCTCTCGGGTCGCACCGCACCGGTGGGCGAGCGTGGCGGGCGCTGTTCGGCCGGGCCAACGGCGGGATGATCGTGCATCTCGGCGTCGTCATCGTGGCCGTGGCCCTCGCGGCCGCGAGCTCGTACGGGCAACGGACGCAACTGGTGCTGAAGCCGGGGCAGTCGGTTCGCTACGACGGTCACATCTTCACCTACGTGGGCTCGAAACACTTCAGCCTTCCGAACAAGAGCGGCGAGACCGCGACGGTCCTCGTGGACGGGTCGGCCTTCTACCCGGCCATCAGCGTGTTCGCGGGAAGCGAGGGGATCGGCACCCCGGCAGTGGACTCGTCGGTCCAAGAGGACACCTACCTCACGGTCGCCGACATCGACGTCTCGCCCCACGGCCCGGCGACCATCGACGTCGTCATCCAGCCCATGGTGCTGTGGCTCTGGGTTGGCGGGGCCATCACGGCATTCGGCGCAGTGCTCGCGGCCGCCCCGAGCCGCCGCCGCCGAGGCTCCAAAGACAGGTCCGAGGCGCCTGGCCCAGCTGAGCTGACCGAGTTGCCGGGCGGCACGCCAGCTGGGGTGGCCTTTGGCCGAAGGGGCGTCCCGGGGGACCCGGCCCCAGCGCCTGTCGGTGCCGGAGCGGGTTCGTGAGCACCCGGCGGCGTCAGGCGAAGCTCGCGCGGTGGGCCGCGTGCGGAGTCGGCCTCGGCGCACTCGTGCTCGTCGCTGTGCTCGCGAGCCGTCCGACCGCGACGCAAACAGCCCCGAGCTTCCTTGTCGGCAAGCCCGCCCCGCCGGTGGCGGGCCGTAATCTCGCCGGCGGCGTCTCGTCGCTAGCCGGCTCGCGGGGCCGCTGGGTGCTCCTCGACTTCTTCGCAAGCTGGTGCCCGCCGTGCCGGACAGAGTCGCCTGAGCTCGTCAAGTTCGCGTACAGCCAGCCCGCCGGCCAGCGAGTTGCAGTGCTGGGTGTCGTGTACGGCGATACGGAGTCGAACGCGAGGGCATTCGAGCGACAGGCCGGAGCCACGTGGCCATCGATCGTCGACCCTGGCGAGCGGATCGCGATCAGCTATGGCGTCGACGATCCACCGCAGTCGTTCCTCATTGCACCCGACGGACGGGTCGTGGTCCGGATCCTCGGGGGCGTGACGGCCGGCGCCCTGGACCGTCTTGTCGAGCACGCTGTGGCGGCGCACGCGTGATTGCCGACGCCGGCCCGGCCACCACTGGCAAACCGGCCACCACTGGCAAACCGGCCACCACTGGCAAAGACGAGCGGTCGGGGCACTCGGCCCTTTCGGTTCTTACGTCCCGACCGGCGTGGGTGATCGTGGCCGTTGTCGCTGTGGTCGCCCTCGGCATCGGGAGCGTGCACCCGGCTCAGCCGAGCTCATCGGCGAGGATCGCCCACCTCGACAGCGTCATCAAGTGTCCGAGCTGTGTCGATCTCTCCATCGCGCAGTCGGACGCGCCCATCGCGGTTGGGTTGCGGGCCGAGGTGGCTGCTTGGGTCCATGAGGGCTTGAGCGACGCGCAGATCGAGCAACTCGTCGTGGTCCGTTTCGGCGAGCAGGCTCTGCTCGTTCCTTCCGGGTCGGGAGCCGACGTCCTCTTGTGGGCGGTGCCGGTCTCGGTCGTCGGCGGTGCCGGCGTTCTCCTCGGTGTCTACTTGTGGAGGCGGAGGCGCCTCGAGGTGTCCCGGTGAGCCTCAGGCGTGTGATCACCGGGCGGGGCGCCGGGAGCGGACCCCGCCGGTTGAGCCCCGAAGCGCTGGCCAACGAGCAGGAGTTCCTCCGGCAATCGATCGAGGATCTCGCAGAACAGCGCGCGGTCGGCGAGGTCGGCGAGGAGGACTTCGCAGTCCTCGATTCCCGCTATGGGAGGCGGCTTGCCGAGGTCGAAGCTGCGATCGCCGAACTGGCGGCTGCCGAACTGGCGGCTGGCGAACTGGCGGCTGGCGAACTGGCGGCTGCCCGACTGGCGGCTGGCGAACTGGCGGCTGCCCGACTGGCGGCTGGCGAACTGGCGGCTGCCCGACTGGCGGCTGCCGATCTCGTGGCCGCCGATCTCGTGGCCGCCGATCTCGTGGCCGCCGATCAAGCTGGAACTGCCGCCGATCCGGGAGTCCCAGTGGAGGCGGAGGTCCGCGTGGGGTTGATCGGCGGCGCTTCGCCCGTTCCGCCCGCTTCCCCCGCTCGTCGGCTGCGCCGGCGGCTCGGAAGCCGGCGAGCGCGGCTGGTGATCGGGATCGCCGCGGCGGTTTGTTTCGTCGTGGCGGCAACGGTGCTGGCGGCCTCGCTCGCGGGCATCCGCCTCCCGGGTGAGTCGGCGACAGGATCGGTGTCCCTGTCGTCGGCCCAACAGGAACAGGAGACACTGGACCAGGCCGCGATCCTCGGCAGCGAAGGGCGCGTGGCGGACGCTGTTCAGCTCTACAACCAGGTCTTGCAAACGGACCCGAATCAACCTGACGCCCTCACCTACGGTGGCTGGCTGGTTCGCCTCGCGGGGCTCTCGTCGAAGAACCGGCTCGTGCTCGCGCGCGGCGACGCATCGGTTGCCCGGGCCGTCAAGGTCGCGCCCGGCTATCCCGACGGTCACGCACTCCTCGGCGTGATCCTCTACGAGGATTTCGCGAGACCGGAGGCCGCCGCGGTTCAGTTCCGCGACGCGCTCGGCGCGGGGGCCTCGAAGAGCCTGCTGATGTCGGTCGCCGCCGTCGCGGCGAAAGCCTTCGCAGCCGCCAAGGAGCCCTTGCCACCCCGCTACAGCGCAGCCATGAAGAGCGTTGCAGCCGGCTGACGGTGTTGCAGGCGGAGCCTGCGCGGCGGTGTCCCCGGTGACCGAGATCACGCGCCGGAGGCCAAGATCTTCTTGTTCGTCAAGGCGAACAGCTCGGTAGGCTGTGCCTGCAATGTCGGACCTCGTCCCCATTCTGACCGGCCGGCTCCGCCTCGAGCCGTTGCAGCCGGCGACTCTCGAGGCGCTCATCTCTCGCGACAAGGTCAAGGCGGAGCGGGCTCAGGGCAGGGCACTGCCAGACGAATTTGTCGAGCCGGCGGACGACTTTTTCCTGAAGGTTCAGCTCAGTCGGATGACATCTAGGCCCTCGGGGCGGGGCTGGTGCGCTCGGGCCATCGTTCGGGAAGAGGACGGTGCAGTCATCGGGCATTGCGGGTTTCACGGGCCGCCGGAGGATGTCGGGCGCGCTGAGATCGGCTACACGATCCTGCCGCCGTATCGTCGGCAGGGATTTGCAGTCGAGACTGCCCAAGGTCTTGTCGATTGGGCGCGAACCCAAGGCGAGACAGTTGTGTTTGCTTCGGTGTCACCGGACAACTTGGCATCGCTCGCAGTTGTCGAGAAGCTTGGTTTTCGCCAGACCGGCGTTCAGGTCGATGAGATCGGCGGTGAAGAAGGGGTCTTCGAGCTCGCTTTGTGACACGGTCAGCTCCAGTCAGAAGCCGACGCACGAGGGGCCCGTCAAGTGCCGGCGGCTCCGAGTGCCCGCAGACGTGCGACTACCGGCGTGAAGGCCTCGGCAAATGCCTCGACATCCGCGTCGGTCGTCGACCATCCGACCGAGAGCCGCAGCGAACGGTCAGGATCGACGCCCATCGCAGCGAGGACCGGGGACGGCTCGATGGACTCGGACGAGCACGCGGAGCCCGAGTGTGCCGCGACACCCGACCGGTCGAGGCCGAGCAGCACTGCCTCGGCCAGGACACCGCCGACCGCCACGTTCACGATGTGCGGCGCGCGCCTTACGCCGTCCCCGAGCACCACGACATCATCAAGGGCCGTGGCCGCCTCGACGAGCGCATCGGTCAGGTGCCGGGCGGCGGCCTGCTCCTGTTCCAGCTTCCCCGGCTCGCTGAGCGCAGCTGCCGCTGCGCCAAACCCGACGATCCCGATCAAGTTCTCGAGGCCGCCGCGTCGGGCCCGTTCCTGTGCACCACCGACGATGAGCGGCTCGACGCGCAGGCCCCGACGGACGACGAGCGCTCCGATGCCGGTTGGGCCGCCCAGCTTGTGAGCGCTGACCGAGATGAAGACGGCGCCGAGCGCATCGAGCTGGACGGGGACGTGGCCAACCGCCGCGGCAGCGTCGATGTGAACGGGCACGCCCGCAGATCGGCAGCATTCCACGACCTCGGCCACCGGCTGCAGCGTGCCGAGCTCGTGGTTGCACCATTGGCAATTCACCAGCGCCGGCCGATTGGCGGGATCGGCAGCGAGCAGTGCTCCGAGATGGTCGAGATCGACGCGGCCCGCAGAGTCCACTTCGAGCAGGAGGACGGCTCCGTTGCGCCGCGCAGCCTCGCGCACGCAGGAGTGCTCGACGTCCGCGCAGATCATCGGCGCACCACTGCGAGCCCGGCCGGCCGTGAAGACAGCGGCGTTGGCGGCTTCTGTGCCCCCACTGGTGAACACGACACGGTTCGCCGTAGTCCCGAGCAGCAGCGCCACGGCCTCTCGCGCCCTCTCGATGGCGTCGCGGACCGCATGACCTTCGGCGTGCACGCGACCGGGATCGCCGGCCCACGGCGCAGCGAGCCAGGTCGACATCGCCCGAGCCGCCTCGGGCCTGAGCACCGAGGTCGAGGCGTGGTCGAGATAGTGGCGGTCGTTCAACGGCGCTTGCACGCGGACCGCTCCAGGACAGGAGTCAGCCTGCAACAGTGGCACAGACCTCATCGCCGCGTGCCCGCGACGAGAGCTGAACCGGCACACCGTCTCGGCACAGACCGTTCAGCAGGCCTTCGACGAGACCTCGGTCGGCCGCGCACAGCACAGGATGATTTATGGCGGCGTCACCAAAGGGGCAATGGTCGCGGACGATGGAGTTGGGCGATCCGGCGACCCCACCATGTGCTGCAAATCCTTGTGCGGTCAAAGCGTCGGCCACCGACAGCATGGCCGAGCGCAGCGATCTAGGGGCGGCGCCCGGCGCCATCTGCATGGCGAGCGAGCGGCCGTACTCCGCGCCCACGTCGTGCGCGATCTGCTCGGCCTGTACGGGGTCGACTATGGCCAGAAGGCGGCCGAGCAGTGCGAGAAGAAGGTCGTCCCGGAGCACCGGCACCGCAGTTGTCGTGTTGGCGACGCCCGAGAGGTAGCGCTTCGAGGGGCGCCCGACCCCGACATTCCCGCGGTCGACATAGACGTCGAGGTACCCGCCCGCGGACAGCTTGTCGAGGTGGTGGCGGGCGACGTTTGGATGAAGGGCGAACTGCTCGGCCACCTCTGTAGCGGTCACGCCCTGGCGTTCTCGCGCGAACAGGTAGATCTGACGCCGCGTGTTGTCACCGAACGCAGAGGTGATCGCGGCCACCGTCGCGGAGAAGCCCTCGTCGGTGCTCACCGGTCCTTGTGACTGGCGCGTGCCTTCACTCACACCGTTATCGTACCGGTGGCTGCTCCTGAGGTGAGCGGGGCACCCAAGATCGACCAGGGACAGTGAATGACCGGACTCCCGGCAAGCCGATGACGAATCCCGACAATCCTCTCGAGGAGGCCGTCCGTGGCGTCTTCGATCCGGGCCTGTTCGACAGCATCGGTGACCTCGGGCTGCTTCGCTCGGTCAAGACACGCCGGGGCCGTACCGAAGTGGTCGTTGCCGTGCCTGCCGCGGGGCACCCGGCACCGCGTGAGCTCGCCGCCGAGGTCGAGAAAGCGGTTGCGGCCGCCGGGGGCGCCCCTTCTGCGCTCGAGCTCGTCAACATGACCGAGGCCGAAGAAGCGGAGCTGCACGCGAGGCTTCGCGAGCTCGGCTCAGGCCCGTCGGCGCATCGGGCCGGCGGCGAAGCCGCCGGGCCCCACCGTCACGACGGCGCGGGCCATGGTTCCGGTGGGAACGGGCACGGCGCCGAAGGGCCCACACCCCGCCCGAACCCTTTTGCCGACAAGGCGTCGCACACCCGCGTCATAGCGATCTCTTCGGGCAAGGGCGGTGTGGGCAAGTCGACCGTGACCGTCAATCTCGCGGTCGCCCTGGCGCGCCGGGGGGCTTCGGTGGCGATCCTCGACGCAGATGTCTACGGCTTCTCGGTTCCCTCCATGTTGGGGATCGATCGTCCCCCGTCTGTGGTCGGCGACCTGCTCATCCCGCCGGTTGCCCACGGCGTCCGGTGCATCTCGATGGGTTTCTTCGTGAACGAGGACCAGGCGGTCATGTGGCGGGGACCGATGTTGCACAAGGCCTTGGAGCAATTCCTCCTAGACGTGCACTGGGGCCGGCCCGACTTCCTCGTTCTCGATCTCCCGCCCGGCACGGGCGATGTCGCGATGTCCATCGCTCAGTTCGTGCCCCGCGCCGAGGTGCTGGTCGTGACGACACCGCAGGTTGCGGCCGAGCGGGTGGCACAGCGTGCCGCCGTGCTCGCCCGGCAGCTGCGCCTGCCGGTCAGGGGAGTGATCGAGAACCAGTCGTGGTTCACCGGTGACGACGGCAAGCGCTACGAGCTGTTCGGTCACGGTGGCGGCGAGACGCTGGCCAAGTCCCTGGGCGTGGCGCTTCTAGGGCAGATCCCGTTCCTGCCCGCGTTGCGCCAGGCTGGTGACGCCGGCGTGCCGGTCGCGGCCTTCGACCCGGAGGGGGAGGCGGGGCTGGCCTTCGCGTCGCTTGCCGAGCGCGTGGTGGCACTGGGACCTGGACGGGTGTACCGATCCGAGCTCTCGATCGGCTGAACCTGCTCCCGGTCCGGGCGATGGGGGAGTGTGACACCCGCCGCGTAGCTTCGAGGTCGTGGAAGCGGCATCCTTGTCGGTGATGAGCGAGCAATCGCGACGCTGGGCCTCGACCATGAGCGGTCACCTGAGCGACGACCCTGGCCATCGGACGGCGCATAATCCGACCGTGCCTCTCGGGGGCTCGTTGGGTGTCCTCGCCCGCGAGGCGCGAGAGGCAGAGGAGGAGTGGTTGCTGGCGCCGGGCGCGACCCGGTCGGTTGGGGCCGGCAGCCGCGCGATCGAGGAGCCCGCCGATCCGTGGCGGACCTGTTTCGAGCGCGATCGGGACCGGATCCTGCATTCGGCGGCGTTTCGGCGCCTGGCCGGGAAGACCCAGGTCTTCATCTTCCCGGCCGACCACCAGCGGACCCGGCTCACCCACGCCCTCGAAGTCGTACAGGTCGCGAATGCGATCTCGCGCGCGTGCCGGTTGAACGTCTCTCTGACGGAGGCCATCGCCCTCGGCCACGACTGCGGCCACGGCCCTGGAGGCCACGCCAGCGAGGAGGCGCTTTCACCGTTCTTGCCTGAGGGCTTCGACCACGCGGTTTGGGGCGCTGACGTCACTGCCGCGTCGCTCAATTTGTGTGCCGAGACCTTGGACGGGATCCGCAACCACTCCTGGTCGCGCCCGTCGCCCGCCACGCCCGAGGGTGAGGTCGTCGCGCTCGCGGACCGCATCGCCTACTGTGCCCATGACCTCGAGGACGCGGTTCACGCTCAGATCGTGACGAGCGACGAGCTTCCGCTTCTCGTCGCCAAGCACTGCGGAACCTCTAGGGGGAGCCAGCTCGACGCCTTTGTGACCGATGCCGTCACCACGACGCTGTCCTCGGGCGTGGTCGCGATCAGCGAGACGATGGGCGAGGCGCTCGAGGCGTTGCGACGGTTCAACTACGAGCGCATTTACCTCCGCGAGGCCTCGGTCGACCAGTCATCTGCGGTCGTCGAGTTGTTGCGGGCCCTCGTCGACCACTACGTCACTCACCCGACGGCGCTTCCGATGGGAGCCGAACTGGTGCCCGACGATCCGGACGCGGTCAGAGCCGCGGTCGGATATGTGAGCGGGATGACCGACCGGTTCGCCTGCACACGGGCGGTGGAGCTTTTCGGTGACCGCGCTGCCGCACTGGTGAATGCCATGAGACCTTTGTGATTGCAGGTTCGTCTCGCTTTCTCCGGGTCCAGCGTCGAGAGGCGATGTTCAAGAGCGTTGACGGGCGCTCCGACGCGGCCGGCACCGCACGGTTGTGAACCGCTGCGGCCTGCCGGTCCCCTACGATGACGCGCGGCAGCGGAAGGAGCATTCGTGGACGTGCGCATCGGGATCATTCAGACGGTGAAGGAGCTCGACATCGAGCTCCCCGAGGGGACGACGCACGCCGATATCGTCGCGGATGTCGACAAGGCCCTTGCTCAGCCCGATGGCGTTCTCTGGTTCACCGACAAGCGAGGCCGTCGCGTGGCGGTGCCATCGGCCAAGGTCGCCTATATCGAGATCGGCGGCGGGGGCGAGGACCGGCGCGTCGGCTTCGGGACCAACTGACACCCGAGCTCGGTGCCCGAGCTCCTCGCTTACCAGCTGCTCTTCGTCACCGGTAAAGGCGGCGTAGGCAAGACAACCGTTGCCGCCGCGATCGCTCTGCTCGCGAGCGAGCAGGGTCGCCGCACCCTTGTCTGTGAGGTCGAACCGAGGGGAGACCTCGCCCGAGCCTACGAGTGCGGTCCGACCCCCTTCAGTGGACGGCGCATCAGCGAAGACCTCGTGGCCATGTCGATGGACACCGAAGCCTCGATGCGTGAGTACCTGCGTGTGGTCGCGAAGGTACCGACCATCGGCCGCATCGGTCCGGTTGCCCGGGCATTCGACTTCGTTGCGACGGCGGCACCGGGGATCAAGGAGATCCTGACGGTCGGCAAACTGTGTTTCGAGATCCGGGCGGGCCGCTACGACCTCGTCGTGGTCGACGCCTCGTCGACGGGCAACGTCGTCGGCGAGCTTGCGGCGCCGACCGGTATCAACGAGCTGATCCGGGTGGGCGTGGTCCGGTCCCAGACCGACTGGATACTGGAGATCCTCGGTGACCCGACCAGAACCGGCGCGGTGATCGTCACGACGCCGGAGGAGATGCCTGTGGCCGAGGCTGTCGACCTGGCTGCCCGGCTGGCCAGCGAGACGCCGGTTCATCTCGCATGCGTGGTGGCAAACCGGGTCCTGCCCGAGCTGTTCGGCCACTCCGAGGAGCTGGTCTTCAACGAGCTTGCCCGCTCCGCGACGCTCGACCTGTTAGCCCGCGAGCTCGAGACATCCAACGAGCTGGTCGAGGAGGTGCTCGCAGCAGCGCGGCTCGCCGTCACCGTCCGGCGCGACGGCGTCGCCCACCTGGAGAGGCTGCGTGCCGAGATCGCGTCGGATGTGCCCTTGTTGTACCTGCCGTACCTGTTCGCACGCGCGCACGGGCTTCGCGCAGTTCGCCAGGTTGCCCGTGCTCTGTCCGAGGAGCTCTTGACTTGAGCCGTCCGGAGCGCCGTCTCGAGTCACGTCCCGAGAGCCGACCCGTCCCTGGGCGTGCCGGGGCGTCTGTGGAACAAGAGCAGACGCGCCACTTGGAGCAACTCCTGTCGGCGAAGGAAGTCGTCGTCGTCTGCGGACCGGGCGGGGTCGGCAAGACGACGATCTCTGCCTCGCTCGCCGCCACTGCGGCCGCACGTCTGGGGGGCCGGGTGCTCGTGCTCACCGTCGACCCGGCGCGCCGCCTGGCAGACGCTCTCGGGATCGGGGGGCTGGGAAACGTGGCCCGCCGGGTACCCGACGAAGCGTTCGCCGCCGCCGGAGTGCGCCCGACAGGTGAGCTTTACGCGGCCATGCTCGACATGAGCGAGTCGTGGGACGCGCTCGTCCGCAGGCATGCGCCCGATCTCGGGACGGCGAACGAGATCCTTGCCAACCCGCTGTACAGGAACCTCACCAGGCGGTTCGCCCAGGGCCACGACTACATCGCCATGGAGCGCCTGTACGAGCTTCACGAACAAGGTGAGTACGACCTCCTGGTCGTCGACACCCCGCCGTCGCTCAACGCGCTGGATCTCCTCGATGCGCCGGGGCGCATGGCCGAGTTCTTCTCCTCGAGATTGCTCCGGTGGCTCATCGTGCCCTACCGCTCCCGGCTGGTGAACTTCGCCTCCCGGCCCTTCTACCAGGTTGCGGATCGCATCCTGGGCAGCCAGTTCCTGGAGGACCTCGCCGAGTTCTTCATTCTCTTCCAGACCATGAGGGACGGTTTCGTCGCCCGCGCCGAAGCCGTGAACCGCCTGATCCGGGACGTGCGCACGACTTTCGTGGTCGTGACGACTCTCGAGGCCGTGCCGGCGGTGGACGCCGAGCAGCTCATCGAGAGCCTTCGAGACCGCCGCCTGCATCTTGGCCTGCTTGTTTGCAACAAGGTGTTGCCGGGATCATTCTCTGATCCACCCGTTGGCCGGACAGCCGAGCTGCTTGGCCAGCGCGCCGGCGAGCTGGCCGGGTCCCTGGCGGACCGCTTGCCGGTGGAACCCGCAACCGAGAGTCGTCCTTCAGGCGAGATGATCGGCCGAGTGCTCGCCGAAGTGGCCCGCAGCTTTGCCAACTTCCGCCTCGTGGCGACACGCGAGGCGGAGCTGTTGCGGGAGCTGTCTGCGGCCCACGAGGTGACAGCGACAGTGCCGTACCACCCGGGACACGTCACTGACCTGCACGGCCTTCTCGACGTCGGCGCCAAGATCTGGGGCGACGAGGTTGCAGTGGCCACAGAGAAGGCTGGCTTTCGTGGCGCCCGCCCGAGCCGCGGCAGTCGTGGCCCCGGTCGTGGCTCGCCGTCGGGCACTTCGAGAGGGCGCGACGCTGACGCGTCGACCGAGGACCGGAAGCATCAGTCGGACAAGCCGGAGTCCGGCGGTGGCTCTTGACTGTCTTCACGTCACTCTCCGGGCGCGGCATGATCTCGTTGTCGAACCAGGGCGGGCGAGCCCTGCCAGAAGTTCGCGAGCTGCAACTGAGGATGGAGCACATCGATGCCTGAGAACGTGACCGCCGACGCCGGCCAAGGTGTGCCCGAGTCCGTGCGCGTCGACCCCTACGGCCCGGCCTGACCGAGATCGATGAACCCCTCTCTCGTCCCGCTTCCCGTCAAGATCGTCCCGGCACCCGACCTGATCCGCCGTTACACCTCGTCCGACGGCCCCGAACGCCGCCATCTGGAGAGCTTGATGGCGTTCTGGAGCCTCCTCGCCGACTTGTCGTTCTCCGACCTGTTGCTGTTCGCACCGGTCACGCGTGACCGCGGTGAAGGCGACGAGACTTTGGCCGAGCTCGGGGCCTCGCAGTCCCCAGGGCCTGACCGCCTCGGCGCGTTCGTCGTCCTTGGACAGATACGGCCCACGACGAGTCAGACCCTGTACGAAGTTGACCTCGTGGGCCAGGTTGAGTCCTCCGAGAGCCTGCCGAACGTCGTCGAGGCTTATCAGTCCGGGGTGATCATCCGCTCCGAGCAGCCAGGCGAGTCCGCCGACGCGCTCGTACGCGTCACGAACATCCCCGTGCGTCACAGAGGCAAGGTCCTCGCTGTGCTTTGCCGCGTCTGGTCGCCACGGACCACCAGGCGCCGGGGCACGCTGGAGAGGGTCTATCTGGACCTGTTCGAGCGGCTGTCAGTCATGGTCACAGATGGCCTGTTTCCTTTCGTCGCCGACGACGCCGCAGTCGAGGAGGCGCCTCGGGTGGGCGACGGAGTGATCGTCGTCGACGCCGATGAGCGCATCACCTACGCATCGCCGAACGCGGTCAATGCGATGCACCGTGCCTCGATCACTTCCTCGATCGTCGGCTCGAGCCTTGCTCTGCTCGGGCTCGAGACCTCGGTCTTGAACGAAGCGTTCGCGAGCAAGCTGCCCGCGATCGAAGAGGTCGAGCGGCCTCCTGACGTCATCTTGATGATCCGGTGCATTCCCCTCATTGCCAGGGGCGAGTTGACGGGCGCGGCGCTCCTGCTTCGCGACGTGACGGACTTGCGCCGCAGGGACCGGCTCCTCTTGAGCAAGGACGCGACCATACGTGAGGTGCACCACCGTGTGAAGAACAACCTCCAGACGATCTCGTCCCTCCTCCGCCTCCAGGCGCGACGCCTGGACGAGGCAGAAGCGGCGGGCCGCATCGCCCTGCTCGAAGCCGAGCGCCGTATCCGTGCGATTGCCCTGGTCCACGACATCCTGGCGCGCGACGTGACTGAGCAGGTGCCCTTCGAAGAGATCGTCTCGGCGCTCGTGAGCATGATCCGCGAGACGAGCACGATCTCGTTCCCGGTGACGATCGAGGTCGACGGAGGCCTCGGAGACGTCGCGGCCGAGGTGGCGACACCGCTCGCGGTCGCGATCGCGGAGCTGCTCCAAAACGCGATGGAGCACGCTTTTCCCGAGCCTTGGTATGCGGCGAGCTCGCAGTTCTGGGCGCCCGGAGCGGGGCCGGGGCCGGCGCCTGGAGCAGGGCCGGCGCCAGGAGCGGGGCCGCCGGGGCCGGCGCCGGGGCCGGCGCCTGGAGCGGGGCCGGGGCCGGTGCCTGGGCCAGCGCCAGTGGACTTGGGATCTGTGTCACCGGGTGCAGCCTTAGGCGGTCAGCCGACGACATCAGGAGCCGAGGCACGTGTCGAGCTCCTGCTTCAGGAGCGGCCGGACTCCTTGGGGATCGTGGTGCGTGACAACGGATGTGGGCTGCCCGAGGGATTCGACATAGACCGGACGCGCAGTCTCGGGTTGTCGATCGTCCGCGACCTCGTCCGAAGTCAGCTAGGTGGCACGATCAAGATGGAGACAGACGGCGGCACCATCGTCCGCCTAGAGATCCCGGTAAGTCGGCGAGCTGGCTAGAGCGCGAGCGGTTCAGCAAGCGCGGCGGCGTTGAGCGGCCAGCCATGCCTTGCGGAGCTTGCGGCGCTCGTCCTCCGAAGTGGCGCCCCAGACGCCAGACTCCTGATTTGTGGCGAGCGCGAACTCGAGACAGGCCTCTCGGGCCTCGCACGAGAAACAGACGGCTTTGGCCGCGTCGATCTGCTCAATTGCTTGACCTGTCGTTCCGATGGGGAAGAACAGATCTGGGTCAGTGTCTCGGCACTCAGCAACCTTGCGCCAATCGTCACTGTCCCATTCGCTCGAGCGGGTCCAGGTCAGAGCCACCCTGCCTCCTCTGCGGCTTGGATGCGCGGACGATGTTCATGGTCGTCCAAGCGCGTCCGTGAACAGAATCACAAATCTTGCATCCAGCAATCAAACCGATACTGCGGGCTGGATGCCGACGAAGAGACGGTCGATTACCGGGCTGCGATACCTAATCTTACGGGAGCGTTCGTGATCGTGCAAGCATGTGATCACGATCACAATCGAAGAATAATCGATTACCGTCGCGTAGCCGTGCCGCGGACAATGAGCTGGAAGGAGCGCTGTGACCGAGATCTTCGCCCACCGAGGATCGTGTCATCTGGCCAGGGAGAACACCGTCGCCGCGTTCGTCGGCGCGCGAGATCTCGGCGCGGACGGGATCGAGCTGGACGTTCACCTCACCGCTGACGGCAACGTAGTCGTCCACCACGACGGCGAAGTACCCGGACTTGGGCCGTTCACCCGCCTCTTGTCGGCAGAGCTGCCTGCGTGGCTTCCCTCGCTCGGCGAGGCGCTGGACGCCTGCCGGCCGCTCCAGGTCAACGTCGAGATCAAGCAAGACGAGACTGAAGGGGGACCCGATCGGGAAAGGTCGCTCGCGTTCGAAGTGGCGGCGCTGTTGGTGGCTCGAGCTGAGGCGCCTCGGATCGTAGTGTCGTCGTTCTCCCTCGAAGCGATCGACGCTGTGCGTGGCTTCGAGCCGGGTCTTGCGACGGCGCTGCTCGTCGATCTTGATAGGGATCCCATGGAGGCGCTCATGACGGTGCGTGAGCATGGGCATGGTGGTCTGCATCCGTTCTTCTGCTCCGTCGACGCGGCCTTGATGAAGGCCGCCAAGGACTGCGGGATGGCGATCAGGGCCTGGACGGTGGATGACCCGGCCCGGATCGCCGCGCTCGCCGACTTGGGAGTCGACGCAGTCGTCACCAACGACGTGGCGGCGGCCCGCCGGGCGCTCGGGCGGTCCGGCGGGCGCTCGGGCGACCCGCCCCACCGCCCGGGGCCGCCCGGGCGCTCGAGCCCGGCTGAGGAGCCCGAGCTCGCCCCTCCGCCAGGGGCCGCTCCACCGCCAGGGGCCGCTCCACCGCCAAGGGCCGGCTGAGGAGCCCGAGCTCGCCCCTCCGCCAGGGGCCGCCCCTCCGGCAAGGGCCGGCTGAGGAGCCCTGACCCTCCGGTTGGCTGCGGGGCGACCAGTCGTGGAGAATCGCTAGGTGAACGTCGCCGTCTGTGTGAAGCAGATCCCGGACACTGCGATGCCTCCCGCGCTCGATCCGCGGGATCACACCCTCGTGCGCGAGGGGAAGCTGATCATGGACGAGTCGGACAGCTACGGGGTGGAGATGGGCCTCCAGCTCGTGGAAGCCGCTGGTGGTGGCGAGGTCTCACTCGTGTCGATGGCCCCGAACAGCGCCACGAGCGGGTTGCGCACCGCTTTGGCGACCGGAGCCGCAAAGGCCATCTTGGTGTCCGACCCCGTGCTTGCCGGATCGGACGCGCTTGGGACGGCGAAGGTCCTGGCTGCGGCCATCGCTCGGCTAGGCCCGGACTTGGTGCTCGCGGGCACCGAGTCGACGGACGGCTATGCCGGCACGACGCCTGTCCAAGTCGCGGAGCTGCTGGGCTGGCCGTCAGTCAGCTTCGCGAAGCACGTCAAGATCTCCGATGGCCTGCTCCGGATCCAACGCCAGACCGAGGCGGGCTATGAGGAGGTCACGTGTCCTCTTCCGGCCGTCGTGACGGTGACTTCCGGCGTCGTCGAGCCGCGGTATCCCTCGTTCAAGGGGATCGCGGCCGCGAAATCGAAACCCGTCGAGGAGCTCACGGTGGCAGATCTCGGGCTGGACCCGTCACAAGTCGGCTTTGCCGGTGCCCGCCAGCAGGTGATCTCGGTCGAAGCCGCAGAAGCACGCGCCGCCGGCGAGATCGTCGTCGACAAAGGTGACGCCCATGAACGCGTGCTCGGCTTCCTCGAGCAGCTCAAGATCTTGTAGAAGGGATTTCGCCGGTGGACAAGACCTGGGTTCTCGCCGAGCAGCGCGGTGGCGTGCCGGCCGGCATCGTGCTCGAGTTGCTGACGGCCGCCCGCGGCTTCGGTGGTGTCGTCGAGGTCGTCACCTGGGGTCCGAGCTCTGAGAGCACGGCCACAGTTCTCGGTCGCTACGGAGCGGCGAAGGTGTACGACGTGGGCGACATCGGCGAGGCGCTGCCCGGGCCGAAAGTTGCAGCCGCCATCGCATCTCAGGTCTCAGGCGGGAACCGCCCCGACGCGGTCCTCATCGGCGCGACCCACGACGGTCGTGACATCGCGGCGCGGCTGTCGGTGCGCCTCGATCTGCCGGTGCTGACCAACGTCGTGGGCATCACCGCCTCGGGAGGGAGGCTGACCTCCGATCACTCGATCTTCGGCGGCTCGACGCTGCTGCGAGCCGAGTTCACCGACGCGATCCCGGGCCTTTTCGTAGTCCAGCCGAAGTCGTTCGTTGCCGAGCCGGCCGAACCAGCCGGGCAGCGGTCCGTTGAGATCGTCGCGATCGAGGTTCCCGAGACGGGAGCAACCAACGCGGCAAGAATCGTCGCCCGTCACGAGGAGGAGCGCAGCGGCCCCAAGCTCGACGAAGCCGCCGTCGTCGTCGCAGGGGGCCGGGGTCTCGGCTCGCCCGGCAATTTCGCCCTCATCACCGAGCTTGCACAGTTGTTGAAAGGCGCTCCGGGTGCTTCACGCGCCATCGTCGACGCGGGCTGGGTGCCGTACGCGCTCCAGATTGGCCAGACCGGCAAGACGGTGAAGCCAATGGTGTACATCGCCTGCGGGATCTCCGGAGCGGCCCAACATATGGTGGGCATGAAGGCCGCGCAGAAGATCATCGCGATCAACAAGGACCGGGAAGCCCCCATTTTCACGATCGCGGACCTCGGTGTCGTTGGTGACGCCACCAAGGTGGTCCCCAAGCTCATAGAGGCGATCAAGGCTCGTCGTTGAGCTCGGCTGGTATCTTCCTGTTTTCTGGGGTCTCACCGGCACACCGCCACCCGGCCTGTAGCCCAGCCGCCCGTGAAGCCCCGCCCGCGAGGCCCCGCCCGCGAGGCCCCGCCCGCGAGGCCCCGCCCGATTCTCGGCCGCACGACCGGGGGCGCGCAAGCCCCCGATCATCAGTACTTGAAAGGGGTCTGACGGCCTCCACACATTGAGGTCAAAGGATATGTATCGTCGGGCGGCCGAAGGTATACGCAACCCGCGTTGCCAGAGCGCGCATGAAGGACTCACCGGTTGCTTTTCCCGACAACTGATTTCGCCATCTTCTTCGGGATCGTCTTCATCGGCAACTGGCTGCTCGCGCCGTTCCCCAAGCGCTGGCGCGTGTTCATCCTCATCGCGAGCTACGTGTTCTACGGATGGTGGGACTGGCGCTTCGTCTTCCTCCTCGCCGTCTCCACGGTCTGCACGGTTGCCGGGGGGCGCCTGGTCCACCGCGCCCGCGGCGCGTCGGCCAAACGGGCCTGGGTGATAGCGACCGTCGCCGCCGAGCTGGGTCTGCTGGGCTGGTTCAAGTACGCAGGGTGGCTGAGCGTCAACGTCGACAACGTGGTCCACCACCTCGGGATGGGCGATCCGGTCCCGTTGCTCCAAGTAACGCTTCCGGTCGGCATCTCGTTCTTCACGTTCATGGGCCTGTCGTACGTGATCGACATCTACAGGGGGAGCCTCGAGCCCTCGCCGTGGCTGGACGTGGCTGTGTTCGTTGCGTTCTTCCCGCACCTGGTCGCGGGGCCGATCGTGCGCGGCTCGGACCTGCTTCCCCAGATCCGCAGGGCTCACCGACGCGACCCGCGCCGGATCGCCCTTCCGAAGGCCGCGTACCTCATCTTCGGCGGCCTGTTCAAGAAGGTGGTGCTCTCCAGCTACGTCTCGTCCCAGATCGTGGACCCGGTGTTCGCGAACCCTCACACTCATTCTTCGCTTGAGGTCCTGCTGGCGATCTACGGCTACGCGGTGCAGATCTACTGCGACTTCAGTGGTTACACCGACATCGCCATCGGCTGCGCCCTCCTGCTCGGCTTCCGTTTCCCGGAGAACTTCAACGCCCCCTACACCGCCCGGTCCCTGCAGGACTTCTGGCGACGATGGCACATGACCTTGTCGCTGTGGCTGCGCGACTACCTGTACATCCCCCTCGGTGGCAACCACGGATCGCGGCGCGCCATGTACCGCAACATCATGATCACGATGGTCCTCGGCGGACTGTGGCACGGCGCGGCTTGGACATTTGTCGCGTGGGGTGCCCTCCACGGCATCGGACAGTGCACGGGCCACTACCGCCGTGCAAAACGGGTCGAGAGGGGGCTCTCGCCTCAACGTGAGGGGCGTGGATGGGTGGCTTGGGAACGCTTCGCGACATTCCAGCTTGTCTGCGTGGGATGGGTCTTCTTCCGGGCCACCTCGTTCGCCAACGCGTTCGCGATGTTCGGCCGGCTCTTCACCGGCTGGAGCCAGCCGTCCCCGCTCGTGAACTTCGCGGTGCTGCTCGTGATCGCGGTCGGCATCGGGTCCCAATACGTGCCACAGGCCCTGCCGCTGCGCGCGCAAGAGGTGTTCTCACGACTTAGCGTGTTCGCCCAGGGGGCTGCGCTCGCCGCCGTTCTCCTGATCATCACGACGCTCGGCCCACCGGGCGTGGCGCCGTTCATCTACTTCCGTTTTTGAGACTGGGATCATCTTGTCGAAGGTGGCACGAGCTTCTTGAGGATTTTCCGAAACGCACCCGGATCAGCCGGCCGCGAGCACGGCCGCAAAGGCGACCCGCGCCAGGACGACCGCCGGGCACGCACGGGAGCGACCAGGCCGGAAGGCGCCTCGACGAGACGGTCGGGCGCCCCGGCACGGGCTCGCTCGGCCCGGCCGGTCGCCCCGGCAAGGACTCGCTCGGCCCGGACGGGCGCCGTCGCGTCGGCTGCCCGAACGCGCAGCCCGAGGGGCCAAGCCCGCTCAGCGGCCGAGGGGGCGCCGACCGACCAAAGGCGGCGGGCGTCAGCGGGCCGCATAATTGCCGTCGGCCTGATCTGTTTCATGGTCTGGCTCTTGTTCGATGCAAACCAGCTGTACCACTCCGCGGAGGCGGGCCAGATCGGGGTCCGCCGCACCGTCGCAGTGTCCATCCTCCGCCCGATAGCCGCGATCAGCAACGCGCTGCGAATCTCCGGACCGGTGAACGCCGCCGACTCGGCTTTGGGGCGGTGCGGGATTGGCGGGGCGCCGGTGTGCGGCAGTGGCCCGCTGCCCACCGTTCTGCCCGACACCGTGCCGGCACAGCGACCGCAGGGTTACCTCGGCCTCGGTGGCGCGCCACATCTCGGTCCCGGAACCCGCTACATCCCACCACCCCCGCCGCCAGTGGTCCCGCCCGGACCCCCGGCGCTGGTGTCCCCGACGGCTTCCCGGCCGCTGACGCTGCTCTCGATCGGAGACTCCATCGGGGAAGACCTCGGTTTTGGCCTGGGAGACGTGTTCTCGACGGATCCGGCCGTGCGCGTCGTCCAAAAAGGTCTCGAGGACACGGGCTTGGCGCGGAGCGACTACTACAACTGGCCGGCGACCCTCGAAGCCGACTTGCGGCAGTACCACCCGAAGATCGTGGTCGTCATGCTGGGCGCAAATGACATGCAGTCGTTCTCGATCGGGAACGGCCGTTACCTGTCGTTCTCGATGGCCGCGAGCCCATGGTGGCAGGCCTATGCGGCCCGGGTCGCGCTCGTCATGGAAGAGGCAACGTCTTCGGGCGCCCACGTGATGTGGGTCGGGTTGCCGCCGATGGGGGCCGGCTCGACTGTCCCGGCCGGCTTCCCACAGAAGTTGAACATGGTGTTCCATGCCGAGGCACGTGCCCACCCGGGCGTGACGTACTACCCGGCTGCGAAGGTCCTGGCCACCAGGAGGGGAGGCTTCATCACGTACCTGACGATCAACGGATCGATCGAACAGATCCGTTCCATAGACGGTGTGCATCTTCTTCCAGCTGGCTACGACCTGCTCGCCCAGGCGCTTGTGCAGCCCATGCAGCGGGCCTGGCACGTGAACTTGCACGTCTGATCGCGGGGCGCAACCCCCCCACTAGCCCGGGCGCAGCTCAGTGCTGCCCGTGCTCTTCGGCGCGCTCTCGGGACCGCTCGATCTCCAGCTCGGCCGCCTCACGTCCGGCCCAAGTAGCGCCTTCGACAGACTTCCCGGGCTCGAGGTCCTTGTAGACCTCGAAGAAGTGCTGGATCTCGAGCCGATCGAACTCCGGAAGGTGGCGGAGATCCTGCAGGTGCTCCAGGCGGGGATCGTGGGCCGGCACCGCGATGACCTTGTCGTCCGGCCCCTTCTCGTCGGTCATCCTGAACATGCCGATCGCTCGTGACCGCACGACGCAGCCGGGAAACGTCGGCTCCTCGACCAGCACCAGAGCATCGAGGGGATCGCCGTCCTGGCCGAGCGTCCCGTCGATGAAGCCGTAATCAGCCGGGTAACGAGTCGAGGTGAACAGCATCCGGTCGAGGTAGATCCGACCCGTGGCGTGGTCCATCTCGTACTTGTTGCGCTGGCCCTTGGGGATTTCCACGACGACTTCGAACTCCATTGGCAGCTTTGTCCTTGGCCTGGTCGGCGGAGCGTTGGACGCGGACGCTATCAGCCGGCCGCCGAGCGGGACGCGGCTCAGCCGGCGAGCATCCCCCGGCCGCCGAGCGGGGCGCGGCTCAGCCGGCGAGCATCCCCCGGCCGCCGAGCGGGGCTCCTCGGTTCGAGGCCGTGCTCTCGAGCAGCGCGACGAGCGGGCCTTCCAAGCCCGGCGCCGCAACCACGACGGTCGAGGACCCGTCGGCCAGCCCTTCGATCTCTGTGACAGTGGCCCCGGCTTCGCGCGCGATGACATCGCCCGCTGCGAGGTCCCACGGTTTGAGCCACGCCTCGTAGAAGGCGTCGAAGCGTCCGCAAGCCACTCCGCATATGTCGATTGATGCCGAGCCGCGACGTCGGATGTCGCGTACTCGGGGCAGGACCATCGCGACTATCCGTGCCTGATCGGCCCGGTCCTTCGCCTTGTAGGTGAAACCGGTGCCGACCAACGCCTCCGCAAGGGGCCGGCCCGACGGCTTGAGCCGGAGCTCACGGCCGTTGAGCGTCGCGCCCTGTCCCTCGCAGGCAGCGAACATCTCACCGTTCACCGGATTGTGGACGGCTCCCACGATGCTTCGCCCGTCCACCGAAGCCCCGATCGAGACCGCGAACTCCTCGATGCCGTAGAGGTAGTTGATGGTGCCGTCGAGCGGGTCGATGACCCACGTGACCCCCGTGGAACCCTTCCGGGAGCTGCCTTCCTCGCCGAGGATGCCGTCATCCGGCCGAGCGCGCAGCAAAGAGCTGACGATCAACGCCTCACTGGCTCGGTCGATGTCGGTGACGAGATCTGTCGGGCTCGACTTGGAGGAGGCACCCGTGGCGAGCAGGAGCCCACCCGCAACGCTCTCCAGCCCTGTTCGCAGCAGCTTGCCCGCCGCTTCTGCAACTTCTTGTGCGAGCTCGAGGAGATCCGACTGGTCGTAGCGGCCGAGGTTCGGCGCGGTCATGGCGTGCGAGCCGGGCGGTGCGCGCCAGCTGGTGCAGCCAAGCGTGTTCGGGAGAGCTGGGCTAGGCGCGCCACGAGTACCTCGATCACGAGCTCGTCCGGCCAATCCAGCACTCCGCGAAGATCGAGGTCGGCATTGGCGACCAGGCTAATCGCGTGGGCGATACGGTCCGTGCCGAGCCTTCGTCCCTGTGCGAGCACCTTGCGCGCCGGGAACGGCGACATGCCGAGCAGCGACGCCGCCTCGCCGGGATCGCTTATGCCGCTCCCGTCGAGACGCAACATCGCCCCATAGTGCTTGTGCAAGGTGGCGAGCAGCTGGAACGGGTGGCGGCCGCCGGGCCCGAGCAGCCGGCGCGCGGCCTGCACCGCTTTCTCCACTTCGCCGTTGTCGAGCGCGTCGGTGAGCTCCCAAGGTGGCGCCCCGCCCTCCTCTCCGAGAAACGGCTCCAGTTCCGCCCGGGTCACCCGCCCGCCCTCGCCGTATGCAGCAGTGAGAACGTCCAAGAGCGCATGCAGGCGCGACACGTCCTCGCCGAGATGGGCTTCGAGGAGCTGTCGGGCGGCTGGGTCCAGGTGGACCGGTGCGGTCTGCAACTGCTCGCTCAGCCACTGTGTGCGCGCCTTGCCGAACGAGCCAGGCGATGTGTCGATCTCCCGGGATCGTGCCTTTACAGCCTTGGCGAGGGCGGCGGGCAACGCCTTGCCGGCCACAGCCAGCACGAGCACGTTCGGTGCAAACGGCTCATCGAGTCGCGACGCGAGCCCGGCGGCTTGGGAGGCGTCGAGGTTCTCTATGTCGCGCAGCACGACGATCCGGCGATCGGCCAGGAATGCAGGCGTGTAGAGCGCGTCGGTGACTGGTCCGGTCACGTCCTCGTCGCTGTTCTGCGGCGGGACCCGATGATCTTCGATGGCGACGGCGAGGCTCCCGTTGGCCACAGCCGGGCTTTCCGGGTCGCCGGTTGCGCCCTCCGGTGAGGTGAGCTCGGCGAGCAGCCGGTCAACGCCCCGGTCCACGAGGGCAGGGTCGCTGCCCTTGACGACGAAGACGGCGGGGGAGTCGCCGGGCTGGGAACTGGTTACGGTCATCACGGCACCCCCGAGCCGAGCGAGGTCCTGCTGGCTTGGTCCCACCCGGCTTCTCGTTGGGGTGCCGACCCGGCAATTGCGGCCAAGAGGTCGCGCACCTTGCAGGTGCCGGCGACATCGTGGGCCCTTACGAGCCGGCAGCCGCCGGCGATCCCCAGCGCCGCCGAGGCCAACGACGCGTCGCGGCGCTCGCGGAGCTCGAGTCCCAGCAGAACCCCCAAGAAGGCCTTGTTCGACGAGGAGACGAGCAACGGGTAGCCGAGCGAGGCGAGCCGTGCCGAGCTCTGCAAGAGCAACAGGGACTGATCCGCCGTCTTACCGAGGTCGAGGCCCGCATCGAGGATTATGCGATCGGCCGGGATCCCGCTTGCGAGAGCGCGTTCGGCGCGCACGAGCAGGAAACGCGCGACTTCGCCCACGACGTCGTCGTAGTGAGGCGCGGGGTCCGGCACCCGTGGTGAAAGCCGTATGTGGGTGGCCACCACGCTGGCTCCGGCGTCGGCGGCCGCCGAGAGGTACCCAGGGTCGGCGAACCCGCTGATGTCGTTGCCGACCACGGCTCCGGCTCCGAACGCGGCCGCGGCGACCGGCGCCCGCCAGGTGTCGACTGACAGCGGCACGTCGAACCGTTCCCTCAATGACGCGATCACCGGGACTACCCGGTCGACCTCCTCCTCCTCGGTCACCTCCGGGCCGGGACCGGCCCTGACGCCGCCCACGTCGAGCAGGTCTGCGCCTTCTTCGACCAACTGTTCCGCACGCTCGAAGAAACGGTCCAGGTTGAAGTACGAACCGTGGTCGTAGAAGGAGTCGGTGGTGCGATTGAGGATGCCTATGACCAGTGCCCTGGTCGTGATGTCATAGCGACGCTGACCCAGCTCGAGGAAGACGGGATGGCCGGGCCACCAGACTGAGCTGTGTGTCGCAGGCACGCCTGGGCTCCCGAGCTCAGAGGATCAGAAAAGCCGGGAGGCGAGGGCCCGTCGGTACTGTTCCCGCCTCGGGTCCGAAGGTTCCATCGTCTCGAGGAGGTCAACAAGCTCCTGGCGGGCCTCGTCGTCGGTCTTCACCCGGTCGAGCAGGGCGGCCATGTGCTCTTCAAGCTCCATGCCGCCAGCTCCGGTTGCTGCTCCGGGCGCCACGGACGTGCCCGCGATGGCCAATCGGGCGAGTGCGGCGACGCGGCGCGCCTCTCCGGTATCAGGGATCTTGGCGAGCAAGCTGAGAGCGTCCTCGGGTTCACCGCGCCGGACGAGGATCTCGGCCAGGCCGACGACGGCCTCGGGGCGGTCGGGCTCGAGCTCGAGCGCCCGGCGAAGCGAGGCCTCATCACCCACGGCGATCAGCTCCTCGGCTTCGCTCGCCACAGGGAGGAGCCGGTTCACGAACTCGCGGACGGCGGCCTCGCCGAGCGCGCCGATGAATTGGTCCACGACCCGCCGGTCTTTGATGGCGAACACGGCCGGGATCGACTGGACCTGGAAGCTCTGCGCGATCCTCGGATTCTCGTCGACATTGACCTTGACGAGCTCGACTGCGCCCGCGGTGGCCTCGACCACGCGTTCGATTATCGGGCTGAGCGTCTTGCACGGGCCGCACCAGGGTGCCCACAGGTCGACAAGGACCGGGACGGCGTCCGAGCGGACAAGTACGTCGTTGTCGAAGGAAGCGTCGGTGGCATCCAATGTCATCGAGTCGAAACCCTAACGGGTTGTTGACGCCCATCCGCGCCAGCGCGGACGCGTGGAAAAAGCGCCGGGCGTGCCGGGCGTGCCGGGCGGGCCTACGGAATGGTCGTCGGCGTAGCCGGCAGGGTGAACTCGTTGGCCGGCACGCTCGTCGAGTAGCTCGTGATCTCGAAGCTGCCGTTCTGAGACGCCGTGGCGCCGGTCCACGCGACATAGCCGAGGACACCCTGGTCTGTCACACAGAAGGTCCCTGTCCCCGTCTCGCCGGCTTCACCGCTCACCGAGACGCAGGAGAGCGAGATGCCGCTCACCGTCTTCGACGAATAGCTGACCTGTCCGCCCGAGGCTTTGGCGGCGGCCTGGAAGTACGGGAGGTAGAAGTTGGGCTCATAGATCTTGAACAGGTCTGCCTCCGAAGAGGTGGCTCCTTCGCTGATGCACATCCCGCCCGAACCCGCCGAGGTTTGTCCACTGCAGATGTAGCTCTTCTTGCCGAGCGTGATGAGCTCGAACGTCCCAGACGAGCTGCTGCCCCCGAAGAGCGAGTCCGGTGGTTGCTGCGCGATCGTGAGGCTCGTCAGCGACTTCGAGGCGCCCGAAGTGACCTTGTAGGTCGCGATGAACGTCGCTTGCTGGCCGGACTGGAACTTCGAGAGCAGGCCCGATCCCGACGCACCGGCTGAAGTCGTCGTCGTGCTCGAGCTCGGAGCGACGGTCGTCGTCGTGACAGTCGAGCTCGTGGCAGCTGAGGTCGTCGTCGTGCTCGAGCTGGCCGAAGTGGTGGTCGTGGAGCCCGTGCTCGAGCTGCTGCAGCCGGCCGCCAAGATCGCCGCGACCGTTGCCAGCACGAAGCCCGCTGCGATGCGACTCGGTTTGGAATTCCTCGCAAGCTTGATCATGTGGATCCTTCCACTCATAGGGTCGCCCACTGCCGCCGCCGGCTGAGCATCGCAACGACGGCTTTCAGGAGACCGCTTCAAATGTGTCGTGAGGTTAGCTCACGGACGACTCTGCGTGGCGGTTCTGTTCCCAATGAGGCAGGGCTCAGACGACAAAATACTTGGCCATCGGGTGATGGCAGATGATCGCGAGCGTCGTCTGCTCGGGATGGAGCTGGAAGCCCTCGCTCACGCTCACGCCGATGCGGCCGGCTTCGAGGAGCTCCACGACCTTCGCGTTGTCCTCTAGATCCGGGCAGGCCGGATAGCCGAACGAATACCGGCCGCCACGGTGCTGCTGGCGGAACAGACCGGTCAGCGTCGGGGCGTCCTCGTCGGCGAATCCCCACTCCTCGCGGACGCGCCGGTGCCACAGCTCGGCGACCGCCTCTGTCATCTCGACTGACAACCCGTGCATCGCCACATAGTCCCGGTAGCGGTCCGCCGCGAACAGCTCGGCCGTGCGGGCCGAAGCCAGGGCTCCCATCGTCACGATCTGGAACGCGGCATAGTCCCGGACCTGTGAGTCCGCCGGCCTGAAGAAGTCGGCGATGCAGAGATAGGGCTCCTTGGCCTGGCGCGGGAACGCGAAACGCTCGAGCTCAGCGGTGCGGTGGTCGTCTGTGTAGACGACGAGATCGTTCCCGTCGGCGTTCACAGGGAAGTAGCCCCAGGCTACCTGAGGGACGAGCAAGCCTTCGGCCTTGGCCTCGTCGAGACAGGCCCGGAGCTCGGCTCGGACACGCTCTTTGAAGTCCGCGTCGGTCTCGCCGGACTCGGGCCGGTAGCCCCACTGGTTGCGGAAGAGCGCTGTCTCGTTCAAATAGGAGGCGATGTCGTCCAGCGGGATGCCCTTGGCGACCCGGGTTCCGATAAACGGGGGCTCGAACAACTCGTTGTCCATCCCGACCTCCGGCGAGCGCGCCGGAAGAGTCGCCGGGTCGATCTCGGCCATCTGCGCGCTCCGCCTCGGGGGGAGCTTGCGGCCCGAGAGCTCGGTCCCGAAGCTGGGGTCGTCGACGCCGCTCCGCTTGATCTGCATCAGCCGGTCGAGCAGGTGCAGGCCCTCGAACGCGTCCTTCCCATAGAAGACGCGGCCCTTGTACGCCGCGCGTAGGTCCTTTTCGACATAGGTTCGCGTGAGCGCCGCTCCGCCCAGGATGACCGGGTAGCCGGACTTGTCGAGCCGGTTCAGCTCCTCCAGGTTGTCGCGCATTATGAGCGTCGACTTCACGAGCAGCCCGCTCATGCCGATCGCGTCGGCTTCGACCTCGTCGGCCTTCGCGATCATCTCCGACACCGGCACCTTGATGCCGAGATTGTGGACCTCATAGCCGTTGTTGGTGAGGATTATGTCGACCAGGTTCTTGCCGATGTCGTGCACGTCGCCCTTCACGGTGCCGAGAACGATCCGGCCCCGCCCGCCCGACTCGGAGCGTTCCATGTGCGGTTCCAAGTGGGCCAC
>Ga0181521_10001461_pt1 | contig 29309 bp, 31 predicted proteins | sample PEATcosm2014_Bin_32_FD_119764 | JGI IMG/M metagenome (GOLD analysis project Ga0181521, IMG submission 119764) | Peatland microbial communities from MTU Mesocosm Facility, Houghton, MI, USA - PEATcosm2014_Bin02_60_metaG | ecosystem: Environmental > Terrestrial > Soil > Wetlands > Peat | place...
AACTTCCACTGCTCGTCAGTCAACAGCTTCTGCCGCTTCTTCATGGCAAAAGCTCAACAGTTAAACCACCTCAAGCGTAAGTGCCTGACTTGAGGCCGAACCTATTTTTGAAACACGCTCTAAGCATTATTGACCAGTCGGGACGCCAATAGCGTCAACGTTGCTGAGAAAGATGCGGGTGGCGTCGCCGCGCAGCACGCGGTAGAGTGCGAACTGGCGCTGGGTCGAACCGCGCAGTTCGAAGAGAAGGTCGCCGCGGTTGTCGGCCAGCGCATCGACCGCGTCCACCAGGCGCATGCGCGGCATGTCGTCGAGATGAGCGGCGTCGGTCACATTCTTAATCAGCACTGCAACGTTCCCATAGAGATCTGGCTGCGCCACCAAGGTTACAAATTTTTCCTGCGCGTCGGTGCCATCGGTATGCGCAGAGAGCACCATGGTAGCGCCAGAGCCATAGGCCAGCTCGAAGACGCGGAACTGTTCGTCAACGAGCGGTGCGGGCGGCGGAGGCGTAACTGGTTTGGGCTTGTGGGTTGTAGAAGTGGTTTTGGATTTTGGCGCGGGCTTGGCGGGAGCGGGCGGCGGATTGAGGCCCAACGCCGTGCGCGCAAGGTCCTCCATCGCGGCCTTCATCTTGGCTTCGTCATCGGGGTTGGCCCATATGTAATCCCACACGTGCTCGGGCCGGTCGGTCAGATCAGAGACGGCGACTTCCTGATGCATGTCGGGCGGCAGGCCGAGCAGGCTGGGCGTGACAGGCCCATCAAAGCCCGCGGACTTGCCGCGAAACAGATGCGGGCGATTGGGATCGATGTAAGCGTCGGCACGATTTTCGCTGCTCTCGTCTTCGCTTTTCTTCTTTACTAGCGTTGGGCGAACGGAGTCGCCTGAACCCGCGCTGCTCGCAGTTGTGCTATCGGGGGTGCGCTTCAGCACGGGGCGGTCGGGATCGGACGCTGGGCTTGAACCCGATCCGGAGTTCGACGTGTCGCCGGTGCTGGAGCTCGACGCATCGCCGCCCTTGTGGAGCGTTGGGCCGTTCGAGCCGGACGCACTGCCGGAACCACCGCTGGAATCTCCGCCCGACGCATCGCCGCCGCGATGCAGCGTCGGACTGTTGGAGCCGGAAGACTGCGTGGAATTGCCGCCGCTGCCGGAGTTCGAGCTATCGTCGGACGCATCGCCGGCGCGATGCAGCGTGGGACCACCGGAGTTGGAGGCTTGGGTGGAATTCGTGCTCGAGCCGTTATCACCGGAATTCGTGTTTGTGCTGCCACTCGAACTGCTGGCCGAAGCATCGCCGCCCTTGTGGAGCGTTGGGCGGTCAGGATCGGGCGGCGGCGCATTGGGATCAGGGCCGGAGTTGCCGGAAGAACCGCCGCTCCCCGAGTCCGCGTCACCGGCATGATGCTTGCGGTGCAGGACGGGCGTGTCGCTCTGGGAATCATCGTATTCGTCGATTTTTGCCACCTGCTTGGGCGCAGGTTTCGCCACGGGCAGCGGCAGGTGCTTGCCGTAACCGACCCAGGAACCCTGCTCGCGCGCGGCGGTTTCAATGTCAAAGAGGCCTGAAGGTTTACCGTCCTGCAACAACTGGTACTCGACGTCGCTCGAAAGCGCGAGCGGAAACGGGCGGGCGAGATAGATATCCGCCTCCTGAAGGTCGTGGCCGTCATAGATGCAGATGGGCACAAGGCGGCTGGTCTTGGGATGGGCCTCGTCCCCGGTCCACTCGAAGACCGCGACGGCGCGCAGCGTGGAGGTGTTTTTGTCGGCGTTGGTGATCTGGCCGGGATATTGCGCGGCTGCGGGGAGCACGGCGGCCAGCAGCGCTGCGGCCGTTATCCACATGCGATTTGCACTACGCAATGACACTTTCCGCACCCTTCGATAATAATCAGACTTGGAATCATCCAACTCTGGCGGCCATCGATCGGCCCGCAACCTCTATAGCGAGGATATTCCCCATGGAGATCAACAAGAAAGTCGCCAACTTCACGCTGCAGACTGACGAGGACAAAACTGTAAGCCTTTCCGATTATGCCGGCAAGCCGGTGATCCTATTCTTTTACCCCAGGGCCGACACCCCGGGCTGCACCATTGAGGCCTGCGGCTTTCGCGACACCTTTAAAAAGCTGCAGGCGGCGGGCGCAGTGGTTCTGGGCATCAGCCGCGACACGCCCAAGGATCAGGCCAAGTTCCGCGCCAAGTACGACCTCCCATACACACTCCTTGCTGATGTAGACGAGAAAGTATGCAAACAGTTTGATGTGTTGAAAGAAAAGAACATGTACGGCAAGAAAGTGATGGGGATTGTGCGCACGACCTTCGTCATCGGCCCAGACCAGACGCTGCTGCACGTCTTCCCCCAGGTCAAGCCCGAGGGCCACGCCGAAGAGGTTCTGGCGCTGATCAAGGGGTTGAAGCGGAGCTAGCGGGGTTAATGGAGCCGGGGCCGGCGGGTCATCTGACTGGCGCTTCTATCGTCCGTTGGCCAGCGCTTGCGGTAGGAAGGTGCAGCGGAGTGGTCGGCGTGGGACAAAGATCGAAGAACAAGCCGCAGGGAGAATTGCTGAAGCGGGCCTTCTTTGAGGCGCCGCCGGAGCGCGTGGCGCGGCGGCTGCTGGGCAAAGTGCTCGCGCGCCGCAGTGGTGCCGGTTGGTTGGCCGGGCGCATCGTCGAAGTTGAGGCCTATCTGGGACCACACGGGAAAACCGCCGATCCGGCGGCGCACTCGCATCGCGGCCCCACGCCGAGGAATAAGGTGCTCTTCGGACCAGCGGGGCACGCGTATGTTTACTTCATTTATGGGATGTACTCCTGCATGAATGTCTCCTGCGAGCGCGAGGGCCACGGCGGAGGCGTGCTGATACGCGCTCTGGAGCCAGTGGCGGGACTGCAGCAGATGGCGCGCAATCGGGGCTTGGCGCCCGGGGTAGCCGCGCGAGAATTAACCAGCGGCCCCGGGCGCCTGTGCCAGGCGCTGGGGATTACGCGGAGCGCCGATAACGGTCTGGATTTACTCGATCCCAAGTCACCACTGCAACTGCGCGACGACGGAGCGCGTGCCGGCCGCGTGCTGGTGACGGCTCGCATCGGCATTCGTCACGCCGCGGAGCTGCCCCTGCGCTTTGCCATTGCCGGAAACGGCTGCGTTTCCGGGCCGAAGTCGATGGGCCGCGCAGGCATCTTTCCGCATTCCCATTCCGTCACTGAACCAGAGCCACACAACTTCGCCGAGTCTGCTCAAAAACCCTGAAAGGATTCCCCGCACGTGAAAATCACTTCCCTGTTTCCTCCTGCTGCAGCGGTAGCATTGCTCAGCGCGGCGGTTTTTGCCGCAACCCCCGGCGGACAGTCGCCGCAAGCCCCGCCGCAAAGCTCGTCCCAGCCCGCTCCGGGAGCTACGCAAGGTCCACCACCGCAGGGCGGCAGCCGGCCGATGCGCAATTATCCGCCCCCGACCAACCTGCAGGTGCTGCCCAAGGACCTGACCGGCCGCCAGGTGCGCGACATCATGGAGAAATGGCAGGGCTCGCTGGGCGTGAAGTGCGAGTTTTGCCACACGGCCGACCCGAAAAATGTTGGCCCCAGCGGGCGTCCGCGCATGGACTTCGCCAACGACTCCAAGCCGAACAAGCAGATTGCGCGCATCATGTACACCATGACCCAGCAGATGAACAAGGACTACATCAGCAAAGCGATGGATCTGGACAAGGATGGAATGGGCTCGCCCGTGACCTGCGGAACCTGCCATCGCGGCCACGAGATGCCTGAAGAGTTCGTGATTCCGCGCGAGGAGCATCGGGGTAGTCCGGGCGGAGGCGAGGGAACGCCACCGCCCGCAGAAACCTCGGCACCGCCGTCGAATTAGGTCCGCCTCCGCGGGATTACACTGACTCGGTATGCGGCTTTTCGTGGGGATCGCTCTGGCCGGTGCGGTGGTGCGTGAGCTCGAGACTGTAGTGGCGCGGCTGCAATCGAGTGGCGGCGGATTGCGCTGGACTGAGCCGGATTCCTGGCACGTTACCCTGCAATTCCTGGGGAACACTACGCCGGAACAGTACGATTGCCTGATGGCGCGGCTGAGCGAGGTGCGGTACGAACCGGTTCGCGTGCAGCTTGGGTCGCTGGACTGTTTTGACCGCGCTGGCGTGTTCTTTGCCGACGTCGCGGCGACCTCGGACCTTGCTGCCCTCGCCAAGCGCGTGTTGGCGGCGACAGGCGGGTGCGGATTTGTCGCGGAGGCGCGGCCGTTTCATCCGCACATCACGCTCGCACGGGCCAAGGGGCAGGGACGTGGCGCAGAATTGCGCGCATTAGCAAGCCGAATGCGCGGTAAGCCGGCGTTTACGCCCTTCATGGCGCGGGAGTTTCTGCTCTACGAGAGTCATTTGGGCGTCCCAAGGGCACGGTACGAGGTGCGCGGGCGTTTCCCGCTCATCGGCCCAACAAGCGATGTATGAGGCGTGGCCGGGCGCGCCGCGCACTGGTATACTGAAGATTCGGCAAGGCGAGGACGCGGGATTCCGGCTGTGCGCCGTAGCCGCTCGGGCGGCGCCGAAAGTCCTTGAATAATCTGGAGTTCAACCATGGCACAAGTTTGTGATATCTGCGGCAAGGGTCCGCAATTCGGCAATAATATCTCGCACGCACACAACGTGACGCGCCGACGCTGGAATGTCAACCTGCAAGTGGTCAAGGCGCTGGTCAACGGTGCCCCCAAGCGGCTGCGCGTGTGCGCATCCTGCATCAAGAGCGGAAAGGTCGCCAAGGCGTAGGCGCTCCGCGCTTATTGAGCCCTTGGTCCGGTAGTGCAGAACCCCGTCCCAAATGGACGGGGTTTTGTTGTGCTTCAAGTCAGATCCAGAATAGGTGTGGCCAGTCTCTTTGCTATCCCACCCATTTCGCAAAGAGCGCGAAAAGGATGGGGCACGGAGGCGATGGGTATAGCCGCTGAGGGTCCGTTCAGGAATCGCGCATTAAGTCGGAATTACTTGTCTTCTTTGGCAAAGGTCAACGACGCCGAGTTGATGCAATAACGCAGGCCGGTAGGACGCGGGCCGTCGGGAAAGACATGGCCGAGATGACCGCCGCAACGGGCGCATGTGACCTCTATACGCCGCATGCCGAAGCTATTGTCCTCATGCTCCACCACGGCTTTTGAGTCGGCAGGGATCATGAAGCTGGGCCAGCCGCACCCGGAGTCGAACTTGGCGCCGCTCAAGAAGAGCAGTGCGCCGCATCCTGCGCAGTGATAATTACCGGTCTCATGGTTTTCCGTGAGCGCGCCGGTAAAGGGGCGCTCCGTTCCCTTCTCGCGCAGCACGTGATACTGCTCGTGGGTGAGCATGGAGCGCCATTCGGCATCGCTATGGACAGCCTTTTCCTGAGAATCACTCAAGACAGACCTCCTCGAAAGCTCGTGAACCGTGGGTCGTGATTCGTGATCCGTGTGTGCCGCGCGACCCGCGACCTCGGTTCACGAATCACGAACCACGGTTCAGACCTCGGCAACCACTTCGATTTCGACCAGCAGGTTGCGAGGCAGCCGCGCTACTTCAACCGTAGTGCGCGCGGGCAGAGTGTCGGAATCGTTCTCAAAAAACGCCGCGTACACCGCATTCATGGCCGCGAAATCGTTCATGTCCTTCAAGAAGACGGTGGCTTTGACGACCTGGCCCAGGCTGCTGCCCCCGGCTTCGAGCACAGCTTTAAGGTTTGCGATAGTTCGCTCCGTCTGTTCCTTGATACCGCCGGGAACGACCTGCCCCGTGATGGGATCGAGCCCGCCCTGCCCAGCGGTGAAGATAAGGTTGCCGACACGCACGCCCTGCGCATAAGGGCCGATAGCGGCCGGCGCGCCGTCCGTTGTGATAATTGATCGTGCCATACCAGGATTTTACGGCGGCAGGCGCGTAGAGTCTAAGGCATTTTTTGATTGGCTCGGCCGGCAGAGAAAAAGTCTTGCCGCAATGACCATCCGGGAGGGCGCTGTCCGCTCAGGCTCTGCTTGTAATTTCTCAGGCGAATGGCGTTCGCAACAGCCCGGGCGTGAAGGGGCAATTCCCCACGAGGAGAATTGCCCCCAAACGTGCCGAGGCAGGAGTCCCGCAACCAGAGCAGCGGTTTAGTGGAATGCCGCCAGGATCGCGCCGCCCAGACCCATGGCAAGGAGCCAGTATCCGGCGTTGATGGCGAAGAGATTGGCGGGCCGGTTCTCGAAAATGTGCTGCACAAAGAGCGGTGGCGCCATAAAGCCAAACCAGCAAATAACGCCGATTGCGGCTCCGTCCGTGGCGGTAATCGACATCTTCCAGACCAAAATGTGCGCCAGCACGAACGAGAGCAGGAAGCAGCCGATAAAGGTAGCCACCACTCCGACGAGTTGGTTCTTCGGCTTTTGGTCTTCGGCCAGCCCGACGAGCTTCCTCCAGGATTTCTTGAAAATCACTCCATACCAGAGAGCTCCAAGAAAACACTGCGCTGCCGCCGAAATGACAACCAAGGTCACGAAATGAAAGGTGATTGGCGCCATGAACAGCATCGCCACAAGATTTGCCACGTGCATTTTTAAGTCCTCCACAACGGGATTGGTGTCGGCTCTGTCACCCGGAGCTCCGACGCACCAGTTTCACCCCCTGGCAGGGCCGACAAGGATCGTTTGGACCACTCTGCACGTGGCGGCCGAACCATGTCAAGAAGATTTGAGCCAGTGACACATTGATGGTAATGGGCTCGCATCCTTTTGAGGCGCGCGATGCTCAAAGGATATGACGCGGAAGTGTTATTCGCAGGTAATCCGCATTCATTCAAATCATCGCGCTGATCAGCGGCGCTTGAGGGCTTCGAGTTCGTCGAGCGTGCGCGGCCAGTCGGAGCCGAGTAATCGCGAGAGGCTGCGGTCGGCAAGGAGCTTGCCGCCGGTCTGGCAGGCAGGGCAATAGTTGGTTTCGTTGTCGGCGTAGCGAATGCGTTGAACGGGCGCGCCACAGCGCGGGCACGCCTGGCCGAAGCGGCCGTGAACGGCCATTTCCGGACGGAATGCAGTCACACCTTCAGGAAACTTTTTCCTGGCCTCGGCGACGAGGCGGTCCATCCATGAAGAAAGCGTGAAGCGCGTGGCGGTGAAAAGGCGCTCCCACTCTTCCGGCTTGAGCTTGTGCGTCAGCGCGATGGGCGAAAGCCGAGCGGCGTGAAGAATCTCGTCGGAGTAGGCGTTGCCCACGCCGCCGATGATCCGCGGATCGGTGAGGGCGCGCTTGAGGGTGCGGTTCTCCGCTGTGAGTGCCGCACGAAATGCCTCCAGATCCGAGGAAAAAACTTCGATGCCGCCGGGATCGATGTCGCGGAGTGCCAGCTCTCCGCGCAGCAGATGCAGCGAGGCGCGGCGCTTGGAGCCGGCTTCCGTCAGTAAAAGGGTGCCTTCCGAAAAGTCGAAGGCGAGTAGGCCCTGGCGGCCGGAGAGTTTGGCTTGCGGCGGACGCCAGTGCAGACGGCCCGCAATCATGAGATGGATCACGAGCCAGAGGTCGCCTTCGACGCCGATGGCGATGCGTTTGCCGATGCGGCGCAACTCGCGGACGGTGCGGCCCTCGACGGCGGTGATGGGAGGGTCCGCGGTGCGCAGCACAAAAACGCTGTGCAGGCGCACGCGCTCCAACGTCCTGCCAAGAATGCACGGCTCGAGCGCGGTGAGATATGCGGTAATGTCGGGCAGTTCCGGCATTGCTTCCAGATTGCGGCTCGAATGCGGAGGTACGCAACGGATTTTTTTCGTTGCTCAGCACAAAATCGCGTTGTCGATGAGACGCGTGGAACCAACCCAGGCTGCGACGGCGAAGAGGGTGCCGGGAACGGCCGTCTCGACCGGCTCCAGTGTGGCTGCGTCAACGAGGGCAATGAAATCGATGCGCACATCGGGCTCCGTGGCAAACACGCCATGCGCCGAAGCGAGAAGCATGGACGCGCGGCGCTCGCCCTGAGCCACAAGCGCCTCCACGTGCCGGATCGCGCGGCTGAGCGCGAGGGCCTGGGTGCGCTGGGCCGGTGTGAGGTAAGCGTTGCGCGAGCTGAGCGCAAGGCCGTCCACGTCGCGCACGATCGGGCAGACAACGATCTCGGTGGCGAGCAGCAGATCACGGATCATGCGCCGCAGCACGGCCACCTGCGCAGCGTCCTTCTGCCCGAAGAAGGCACGGTCGGGCTCAGCGGCTATGAGTAGCTTGGTGACGACGGTGGCGACGCCGCGAAAGTGGCCGGGGCGGGATTGACCGTCGAGACGATCGCTGAGTGCAGGAACTTCGACAAATGTCGAATCGGCGCCGTTGGGATAAAGTTCTTCGACCGTGGGCGCGAAGAGAACATCGGCGCCTTCCGCAGCAGCCATTGCGCAGTCGGCCTCAAAAGCGCGAGGGTAGCGCGCGTAGTCTTCGTTGGGTCCGAACTGCGTGGGGTTGACGAAGAGGCTGACGGCGACATGCGTGCACGTGGCCCGCGCGGCGCGGATGAGCGAGGCGTGGCCCGCATGCAACGCGCCCATGGTGGGCACGAGGCCGAGGGTGTTGCCGCCGGCCGCGCGTAATGTGCGAGACCAGCGGCGCAATTCGGCGACGGTGTGCAGGATCTGCATCAGGCCCGCTCTGTCTCCTCGTTTATCTCTTCGCGCGCATCTCGATTTACCACCGCATCCGTGTCCTCACCCACTGCATCGGGATCGATCGCAAACAGCCGCCGCGCGGATTCCGGCAGGTGATAGCTTTCCGCGTCCGAAGGAAAGGCGTGATGCTCCACGTCTTCGCGGTAGCGCTCGACGGCGGAGCGGAAGAGCGCGGCAGCATCGCCGTAGCGGCGAACGAATTTGGCTGGCGGCGCGAAGGTGAGATTCACCAGATCGTGAAAGACGAGAATCTGCCCGTCGCAATCGGGGCCAGCGCCGATGCCGATGGTGGGAATGGGGAGGGCTGCGGTGATGGTTGCTGCGGCTTCGCGAGGAATGCCTTCGAGAACGATGGCGCCAGCGCCGGCAGTGGCGAGCGCGAATGCGTCGGCCTGGAGTTGCAGAACCGCATCGATACTGCGGGCCTGCACGCGATAGCCGCCCATGCGATGCACGCTTTGCGGCGTTAGGCCGAGATGGCCGACGACGGGAACCTCGGCTTCAACAAGCGCTCGCACTAACTCCACGCGTGGGCCTTCGATTTTGACCGCTTCCGCGCCCGCCTCCTTGAGGAAGCGGACTGCGTTGGCGACGCCCTCGCTAATCGTACCGTGATAGCTGCCGAAAGGCATGTCGGCCACCACGAGGGCGCGGCGAACGCCGCGGCGCACGGCACGCGTGTGGTGCAGCATCTCGTCCACGGTAACGGCCAGCGTATTCTCATGGCCGAGCACGACCATGGCGAGCGAATCCCCGACAAGGATGAGGTCGATACCCGCCTCGTCGACGAGACGCGCCGTCGCGTAGTCGTAAGCGGTGAGCGCAGAAATAGGCTTGCCCTGGCGTTTCATCTCGCCAAGTGCGGGCATGGTGACTTTGGGAAGAGGAACGTTGCGCGGCGCGAGAGGTGCGCCGGCAGAAAACTCGGTGAGGCTCATGTTTGGCTCCAGTGCCGCTCCGCAAACTCAGGATGCGACCCGAACACTACAAGTATAAGACGCGCCGGCCGTGGAATGGTGTCAGGAAAGTGCACGGCGGTGGCTGAGTTGGTCCGCGCGCCCGTCACTGGGCCAATGTGGACTCCTACAATGCTATATGGAATCAGGAATCAGGCGCACGCAGTTGCCCGGCCGGGACCCGGCAACTTTTGAGTGCGGCGGAGGAGAGCATGGCCTACGATCTGGCGATCGTGCTGCCCACATTTAACGAGAGCGGAAACGTGGGACCGATGGTCGATCGCCTCGCGATGGCGCTTGCGGGCATTCACTACGAAGTGATCTTTGTGGATGACGACTCGCCCGACGGCACCGCGGACGTGGTGCGGCGTCTGGCTCGCGAGCATGACAATCTGCGTGTGCTGCACCGCATCGGAAGGCGTGGACTCGCCTCCGCGTGCATCGAGGGAATTCTGGCCGCGTCGGCGCCCTTCGTGGCCGTGATGGATGCAGATCTGCAGCACGACGAGAGCATTCTGCCCGAGATGCTACGGCGCATGCGTGAAGAAAACCTCGATCTGGTGGTGGGCTCGCGGAACATTGCGGGCGGCAGCATGGGCGAATTTTCCAGCTGGCGTGTGAAGCTGAGCCAGCTGGGCAAGCGGTTGAGCCTGATGGGCGCGGAGCACGAGCTCAGCGACCCCATGAGCGGATTCTTTATGGTGCGGGTGACGACATTCGAGCGGTTCGCGCACCGGCTGTCGGGCATCGGCTTCAAGATTTTGCTCGACATCGTGCTTTCGGCGGGGCCGGGCCTGCGCATTGGAGAGGTGCCGTATCGCTTCCGCTTGCGCGAGCACGGCGAAAGCAAACTCGATGTGATGGTGGGGCTCGAATACTTCGAGTTGCTGGTCGATAAACATCTGGGCAGCCTGGTGAATGTGCGCTTTGTGCTCTTCGCCATGGTGGGCGCCCTGGGCGTGGGCGTGCATCTGCTGATTCTGAGCGTGCTTTTGCGCGCAGCCGGAATCAGCTTCGCCAAAGGCCAGGCCGTTACCACGTTCATCGTGATGATCCTGAACTTCGTTCTGAACAACGCCGTCACCTATCGCGATCGTCGTTTGCGCGGCTGGAAGTTCTGGAGGGGGCTCGTCAGCTTCTGCCTGGCGTGCGGTCTGGGCGTGGCGGCGAACGTCGCCACCGCCAACGAGGCGTTTCATCGCGGTGTGCCTTGGTGGCTGGCTGCCCTCACGGGGTTGCTGTTCACGGCGGTGTGGAACTTCGCCGTGACCTCGATGACCACGTGGCGGCAGGAGCGGCTCTCAAGCGAACAGCGTGCGCGACGGCGCATTGCGGCGGCTGCGGTGCAAGCTGAGCCGAACGGCAACGGAAACGCGCCGGTCAAGACTGCCTGAGAAAAGCAGGGAACAGGGATTAGGGATCAGGGAACAGGATTCGCGCGAACATTCGTTGGCATTGGCCGCGCGGGGCCTTTGTTGCCTGGGCAAGCCGTGCCGCCGCATACTGACAAGCAGAATGATCTCTTCTTTGGCCGCCGGAATCTACGAGGGCCTCGGCGCTGCCACAGGCGCGGGTCTGGCGGCGGGCGCGTACGCGTATGCCTCGCTGTGGCCGGGTTCACGCATCTTCGGCGCGGCAATCACGGCGCCGGCACGACCGGGCGAGCTCGCGCTCACCTTCGACGATGGCCCAAATGCCGCGTGGACTCCGCGGCTGCTCGACATTCTTGCGCAACACGAAGTGCGGGGCACGTTTTTTCTGCTAGGCAGCCGTGCCGCCGCGCAGCCGGAGCTGGTGCGACGTATCGCAACGGCAGGACACACCATCGGAAATCATTCCTGGTCGCATCCCAACCTCGCGCGAACCCGCTCGAGTCGCGTGCGTGAAGAACTGCGGCAGACCAGCGAAGCCTTGCAGCAGATCATCGGCGCGCCAGTGAAGTTTTTCCGGCCGCCTTTTGGGGCGCGGCGGCCTGTGGTGTTCCGCATTTCGCGGGAACTCGGCCTGGAGCCGGTGCTGTGGAACGCGATGACCTCCGACTGGAGCGAGCCGTCGGCAGATCGGATCGCGATGCAATTGATGAAGAAGATCGACGGGCTCGAGCGTCGTGGGCGCGCGGCGAACATCGTGCTGCACGACGGCGGGCACCTCGATGCGGCCGCGAACCGCGAGCCGAGCGTAACGGCTGCGGGTTTGCTGCTGGAGCGCTACGCCAAGAGCCACCGGTTTGTGACTGTCGATATGTGGCTAGGGGCGTGGCGCGAACAGTAATAGCAGATCAAGAGGCAAATGCGGCGCGTGCCGCGGCGATCGTCGCCTCGATGTCGGCATCGCTGTGCGCCGTGGAGAGAAACGCAGCTTCAAACTGCGAAGGCGGCAGCCAGATTCCCTGTTCCAGCATCGCGCGGTGGAAGCGGCCGAACGCAGCCGTATCGGATTTCGCGGCCTGATCGTAGTTCGTGACGGGCTCATTCGTGAAGAACCAAGTCCACATCGCGCCGACGCGGTTGGTGGTGAGGGGAATCCGGGCCCGCGCGGCCTCCTGGGCGACGCGCTCGGCAACCGCGCGGGATTTTGCTTCAAGTTGCGCGTAGACTTCCGCGGCGTGTTCCTGCAGATAGCCGATGGTCGCGAGGCCCGCAGCCATGGCAAGCGGATTGCCGCTGAGTGTTCCGGCCTGATAAACAGGTCCCAATGGCGCCAGAAGATCCATGAAGCGGCTTTTCCCGCCGAAGACACCGACCGGCAATCCTCCGCCCACAATTTTGCCGAGCGTAACCAGGTCGGGATCGAGCGCGTAGAGCTGGCAGGCGCCGCCGAGCGCTACGCGGAAGCCGGTCATCACCTCATCGACAATGAGCACTGCGCCGTGATGCGCGGTGAGCTCGCGCAGGCCGGCAAGATACCCGTCAACCGGCGGAATGCAGCCAGCGTTGCCGACGATGGGCTCAACAATAATGGCGGCAATCGCTCCGGGGTGGGCGTCGAAAGCGGCCTCCACGGCAGCGAGATCGTTGTACGGCAGCGCCAGCGTCAGGTGCGCGATCTCTTCAGGAACGCCCGCCGAGCCGGGGATGCCGAAGGTGGCCACACCGGAGCCGGCTTTGACGAGAAGACCGTCGGAGTGGCCGTGATAGCAGCCTTCGAATTTAACGATGATCTTGCGGCCGGTTGTGGCGCGCGCCAGGCGAATGGCCGACATCGTAGCCTCGGTGCCGGAGCTGACGAAGCGCATCTTTTCCATGACGGGATACGAGACCACGATGCGCTCGGCAAGATCGGCCTCGGCGGCCGTGGAGGCGCCAAAGCTAGCGGAGTTGCGTGCCGCGCGCGCGATCGCTTCCACCACGGGCGGAAAGGCGTGGCCCAGAATCATGGGGCCCCAGGAGCCGAAGTAGTCGATGTAACGATTGCCGTCGGCGTCGAACAGATATGCGCCCTCTGCGCGCTCGATGAAAGGCGGTGCGCCACCCACGGCGCGAAAAGCACGCACGGGCGAGTTGACACCGCCGGGAAAATAACGCTCGGCGCGCTCCTGCAGGGCCTGTGACCGGGTACGGTTCATGCTGGGTTCAGTATAGAAGGCTGTGCGCTTGGCCTCATCGTTCTGGACTCATTCCCCCAGGAAGCGCAGCGGCGGGCGCGGACGATGGCAAACAATTTCACGTAGAGCGGATCTGCCATTTTGGCAGCGGCGCAATCCGGGCCCTTCGTTTTGTGGGAAATGCCGCCGCGAATGCTGCTAGAATTCCTCTTTCCGGCTACTCCGCGCCGCGCACCTTTCACGAAAAGAAGACCTCGACCGTGCCTCAGGAAGCCTCAAGCAAATCCGTAACTTACGCCGACGCCGGTGTGGACCTCCGCGGCGCCGGCCAGGCCAAAGAACGCATCAAGTACCTGGCGCAGAAAACCTTTAACCGCAATGTATTGAGCGGGATTGGCAGTTTTGGCGCGCTGTTCCGGCTGGATCTGCAGCGCTGGAAGAACCCCATCATGGTGAGCTCAGCCGACGGGGTGGGTACCAAACTGAAGGTGGCCTTCGAGCTGGGACTGCACCAGACCGTGGGCGTCGACCTGGTGAACCACTGCGTAAACGATATCGCCGTACAGGGAGCGATACCCCTCTTCTTTCTCGATTACCTGGCGACGGGCAAGCTCGACCCCGATGTGATTGAGAGCGTAGTGAGCGGACTCGCCGACGGCTGCAAGGCAAATGCCTGCGTGCTGATTGGCGGTGAGACCGCGCAGATGCCCGGCTTTTATGCCGACGGCGAATACGACCTCGCGGGATTCATTGTGGGCGCCGTGGACCGCGACAAGATGATTACGGGCGCGGGCATCAAGCCGGGCGACGTGCTCATCGGACTGGCTTCAACCGGGCTGCACACCAACGGCTACTCGTTGGCGCGCAAGCTGCTTTTCGAGGTGGGCGGCTACAAGGCCACGCAATACGTAACGGCGATCAAAGAGAAGGCCGGTGCGGCGCTCATGAAAACGCACCGCAGCTATCTGCACGTGATCCAGAAGCTGGTGACGGCGGGGCTTACCACGGGCATGGCGCACATCACCGGGGGCGGCATTACTGAGAATCTGCCGCGCATTCTGCCCAAAGGCGTCACGGCGCAGGTGGAGATCGGCTCATGGCCGGTGCTGCCCATCTTCGAGCATCTGCGCGAGCTGGGCAACGTGCCGCAGGAAGAGATGATGCGCACCTTCAACATGGGCATAGGGCTCATCGCGGCCATTCCCGCGGCGAAGTTTACGCGCGCCAAAAATCTGCTGGACCGGGCGGAAGAGAAATTTTATGTAATCGGCCGCCTGGTGAAGGGCGAACGCCGGGTGCAGTACACGTGACAGCGGAGCTAGCGGAGTTAGCGGCGCTGGTGACTCTGCCCGGCGGAAGACTGGGTAGATGAAGATTGATCCCTCAGCACAGAGCGCCTTCCGCCTCGGCATTCTGCTCTCTGGCCGTGGTTCCAACTTTCTGGCCATCGCCGAATCCATCGGCGCAGGCAAGCTCCCCGGCGTCGAGATCGCCATTGTCATTTCCAACGTGGCTGAGGCTCCAGGCATTGCTGCTGCAGCGCAACTTGGCCTGCCGCACGCGGTGCTTGTGTCAAAAGGCCGCAAGCGCGCGGAGCACGACGCCGATGTGGCAGCTTTGCTGAAGGCGCACGGCGTGGACCTGGTTTGTCTTGCCGGCTACATGCGTCTGCTCTCGCCCGAGTTTGTGGCCGCGTTTCCGCATCGCATTCTCAACATCCATCCCTCGTTGCTGCCAGCCTTCCCCGGTCTCGATGCGCAGCAGCAAGCCTTCACTTACGGCGTGAAGATAACGGGCTGCACCGTCCACTTCGTCGACGACAAGCTGGACCACGGCGCCATCATCCTGCAGCGTTCCATCCCTGTACTCGAGGGCGACGATGCGGACTCGCTCGCCGCGCGCATTCTTGCCGAGGAACACATCGCCTACACCGAGGCGATTGCCCGCGTGGTCAGCGGCGAGTACGAAGTCCGCGGACGGCGGTACGTAAAGACAGGGACCAAGGGACCGAGGGAACAAGGGAACAAGCAGACATTGAGCAAGGAGTAGGCTCTTTCGCTCACTTTGCTCAATTCACTCATTTCACTCCCTTCACTTCTTCACTTCCTCACTCATCCACTGCTTGTCAAGCGCCCGAAGCCAAGCCGCTCCCCGTAAACTGTTGATTCTTCATGCAGTTCCTGCTTGGCGGTACTTTGCAGGTAATTACCCCTGAATCGCCTAGCCTTATAGACAACCAGATAAACAGCGGAAGTAAAGCGTCGGACGATGGAGAAGCCCTCCCCCCTGCGGTTCCTGAATTCGCCTGCAATTTGTCTCTGTACGCAGGCGAATTGGCGGAAACAGAGACGAACCGCAGCATTGGATGGCGGCGCGGCGCATGCTCGCGCGGGAAGCAAAAACTGCTTCGCGCGGGCACGGGACCGCTGCTGTCTCGCGAGGGCGGCCCTCCAACGGATGACCTGACCGGAACCACGGCAACATCCGGGTTTTGAGAGCCACCCCTGACCATGCGCAGGGTCGGCGAAGGGTGTAGCGCCGGCCTGCGCAGGAGAAATTCTCGACCCAATCCCACACAACCCATGAAGCGCGCTCGCCGCGAAGAGACGTGGCGCGAAGGAGTTTGACCTATGAATTTATTGACGAATATCTGGAATCAACCGAAGACGTCAGCGGCGGGGCTGCTGATTGCGGTGGCGAGCATTGCCGGAGTGTTGTCGCAGCAGGGCGTGACTCTGGGCAAAGCAGGAACAGGAACGGTGGTCTCGCTGGCAAGCGCGCTGGCCACAGCGCTGCTGGGATTGCTGGCAAAGGATCCAGAGGCGGCGAGTCAGCATGTCAGCGGGGCAGCAGGTCAGCGTGCCGGCGCATCAAGTGGGAGCGCAAAGCTGGGCGCGTGGATGCTGATTGCGCTGATCCTCAGCGCAACCCTGCCTGCCACCGGATGCACCGCAAGCACCAGCGAACTACAGTCTGATGCAACGGCGCTGGCCTCGGCATTGAACAATCTTGCTGTCGTTATCCAGCCCTCCGACGCGACCGCCGCCAGCAACCTTAGAACAGCAGCGGCTGCGCTTGCGGCAGCGGCGCAGAGCGGGGCCACAGGGCCGGCTTGGGAATTGGCCCTGAATGCGGCGACGTCCGGGGCTGAAGTGGTGCTTTCGGCAATCCCTGTTACGGCTCCCTATGCGGCGCTCCTGGCCATTGCAGTTGCGGCAGCGGAAGCCATCATGGCAAATACGATGAGTGGCGGGACGTCGGTAAAAGCGGAACCGACAGGCAACAACGCCAATTTGCTTTGGTATACGCGTACCGGGCCTGGGCTGCTCAGGCACCGTTTTGGCCGCGGCCCCGCAGGCGACTTTAAGGCATCGTGGAATGCCGAAGCGGCAGCCACTGGATTTGCCGGAGCGGCAGTGAAGTGATCTACGAAAGTATCACCCCGCAGCGACTCGCGGCCATTGAGTCCAGGGCGCAACAGGAACTTGGCATCTCCATTAGCGGCAATGAAGGAACGGCCACAAAGAACGGGATCACGATCAGTTGGGTATACGACCCTTCCGGCCAGACCCTGACCGTGGGCGATACGCGCAAACCGTGGTACGTTCCCGAGAGCAAGATTGATGAAGAATTGATGGGACTGGTCAATGCCACCGAGCCTCCTTAGGAAACTCAGTGATCAGTGGTCCTGATGCAAAAACGAAGCGGGCCGCTTCGATTTCGAAGCGGCCCGACCGATCTCAGGGGCTAAAGCCCCTCAATTTTCCTGCTATTTTTCGGCACAACTGAAGTCGTGCCCTTTCGCGAAACTACTCTGGAAAAGCGCTTACGTATTCGCTTCCCTGGCTTCGCCCAGGATCAATTTGATCGTCATGCGGCGCTGGCCGCGCACGATCGTCACGCTCACGGTGTCGCCCGCCTGGTGCTTTTCCATGATGGCGTTGATGTCCTGCGGATCGGTGACCTCCTGCCCGTCAATGGCGATAATGAGGTCGCCGCCCATCATGATGGGCGTGTTGCCCACGTAGGCTTGCTGGTTGCCGCCGTGCAGACCAGCTTGCTCCGCCGCACCGCCGGGAAGCACGCGCTGAATGAGTACGCCCGAATCCGCCGCGAGACCCATCTGCGAAGCCAAGTCGGGACCGATGGCAAACGAGACAATGCCCAGTGAAGGCCGCTTGACGCGCCCGTATTTCAGCAGGTCGGCCAGCACGGCCTTGGCGGTGTTGATAGGGATGGCGAATCCGATGCCCGAGCTCTGGTCGGCGCCGTTCGAAGCAATCATGGTGTTGATGCCGATGACCTCGCCGCTCGAATTCAGCAGCGGGCCGCCGGAATTGCCGGGATTGATGGCCGCATCCGTCTGAATGGCGTCTTCAATCGGCGCACCTTCCCCGTTGCGAATGGGCCGGATGGCGCTGATGATGCCGCGCGTCATGGTGCCGGCCAGGCCGAAGGGATTGCCGATGGCGTAGACCTTCTGGCCCACGTTGAGCTGCGAAGAGTCAGCCAGCGTAACCGGCTGCAGGTTGGGCGCATCGATCTGCAGGAGCGCCAGGTCGTGCGTGCGGTCGGTGCCGATGACGCGCGCCGCAAACTTGCGCTTGTCGCTCAGCTGCACTTCAACGCCGCGATTGGCGCCCGCCACCACGTGAAAATTCGTGAGAATGTGGCCGGCCTTGTCGAGAATGAATCCCGATCCCTGCCCCTGCTGCGGAACGGTTCCATAGAAGAAGTCGAAGACTAGCGCCGTCGAGGTGATGTTGACCACCGAGGGCAGCACTCTTTTATAGATCGCGATATTGTTCTCTTCTTCCGCGTCGTACTTCGGCGCGGCCTGGGCCTCAGTGAGCTGAAGCGGCGCGGTCGACTCGCCGCCGCCGAGCAGCGGAATGCGCCCCATGGAGTGCGTAGGCTGGAGATAAGTAGTCACCAACCAGAATCCGCCCAGAAAAATTACAAGAATAAGGAGAATTCGGCTCAATTTCATCGCTCAATTCCCTGAAAAAAGATTCGTTGCATGGAGCAGGCATTGCATGCAGCAGCGCTTTGGACTGTGCCTGCCCCCAGCCCTTCAAAGTCACGGCCGCCACTCTTATTGTAGAGACAATTACTGGCCGGATTTGTTGCTCTCAGCTTGCAGGCGCGGCCAAAGCGCATTGACCTGTGCACGTAGCGACTCGATATCGCCCGAATTATCAAGCACATAATCGGCCTGCGCAGCTTTTTCGGCGTCCCGAACCTGATGCGCCAGTCGATTGCGCGCATCGCCCTCGATGGCCATAAGACTGATCCCCTTGCCGCCGTCCGATGATTGGATGCGCGCGGCGTAGCGGTGGATTTTGAGCTCGTCCGGCGCTGTGACCACGATGATGCGATCGATGCGCTTTCGCCAATCGGCCAAAACACTGTCTTTTTCGCCGCGGGCCCGGGCGTCGCGTACCACCTCAAAGATAAGCGCCGATTCGATGACGGCAACGGCCGATGGATCGCGGGCGAAGACCTCATCCATCCATCGCGCCTGGGCTTGGATCACGGGCGGATGCACGATCGCATTCAGCTCCTGCAATCGGCCGTGGCGAAAAGCGAGATCGGCAAGGCGCGCGCGGTTGAGCCGGCCGTCGGGGCCGATTACCCCAAGACCGAAACGTTCGACGATTGCGGCAAAGACAGGCTGGCCCGGCTCCATGAGCATTCGGCCAAGCGCATCGGCTTCGACGACCTGCGCGCCCAGCTCGCGCAGCATCGTGGCCACGGTCGATTTGCCGCTTCCCAAGCCTCCCGTGAGTCCTACTCTCAGCATGATAGGAGTGTCTCACTTCCGATGGGACGGAGCCGGAAATGGGCTCAAGTCAGAAGTAGAGGAGTCAGGCACGACAGGCAGGCTTGGTACACAGCGATTCTTGACACTTTCGTAGGGGTGCTCCTTCGCATTGTCCAGTTGTTTTGCTTCATCCTCCGTAATCGCCTGTTCGCAATACTCCCAGCCTTTTGCATTGCGAGCGTAAATATAAATCGCGTCATCCGATGCATAGACGGCCGGGCCTTGCCCCTCTTTTGGTTGATAGCTCGCTGAACGGCCACAATCGAGTGCAAACTTGCCTTTCCCATCCCCGCCAAGGAATGTACATCCTTCATCGAATTCGCCGCCATTGCACAGATCTTCAGATTGTTTGCAGACTTCCGGCGCTTTCTTTTCGTGATCGCTGTCGAATTGATTCCGCAGAGCATCGTTACGTAATGGATAGACTTCTAACGACGCTCCTGTGCTGAAGTTGACCCATTGCTGGCGCTCTTGATGCACGGCTGCAAAATGCACCATGTTTTCGGTGAACACTACTTCATTCGGCGCAACCCGTTCCATCCCGAACCCGTAGAGAGTATCAACCAACTTGAGCTCGCTATCCAAGACCAAAACTGACGCCGCTGAGGGATTGAAATGGAAATAAAGAAGAAGGTAATCGTCTATGAGGTCAATGCCTTCCGGCGAGCCACAGCAGAGATCGTGATCCTCCGGCTTTACCTCAGCGCGGAGAAGCGCACCTTTGCTCGTGTCGTATCGCACAACCTGGGGAAATCCGGTTAGCATGCCATCATTGGTTCGCAATATAAAGACGAAATAGATAAACTGATTGTCTTTCGCGCCCGATCCATCGACAGGTCGGTTCAGCTGCGTCTCGCTGAAAGAGTCTTGGGGGATTCCAGCGGATCGCAACTGCTCCCGCAAAGTCTGTTGCGAGCGGCAGGGGAGAACCGCAAAGAGAAACACGGCGATCCATCCAAGTGTGCGCATAGCAGTTGACTGCAAGTATAGGCGAACTCAGCGATTGCAGATGCTAGCAGCTTCTACAACCCCCGCCGCAATTTGGCCGCGCGCACGGTGTTCAACATCAACATGGCAATCGTCAGCAAGCCCACGCCGCCGGGCACTGGCGTATACGCGCCGGCAATCTCGAAAGCCTTGGGATGGATGTCGCCGACAATGGTCGAGCCGCGCTTTTCGAATGCTGCTTCGCGCTTGGCGTCGCCCTTGAAAAAGCGATCGAATTCCTCGCGCGTGGTCAGGCGATTAATGCCCACGTCAACGAGCGTGGCGCCGGGAGTGACCATCTCTGGCGTGATGAAGCCGGGCCGCCCGATGGCGGCAACCAGAATATCGGCCTGGCGCGTGATCTCTTCGAGGTTTCGGGTTTTCGAGTGGCAAATCGTTACGGTCGCGTTTTCGTGGAGCAGCAGAATCGCCACTGGCTTGCCCACAATGTCGCTGCGGCCCACCACCACCGCGTGCTGGCCGGCGATGGGAATGTGGCTGCGCTTGAGGATCTCAATGACGCCTGCTGGGGTGCACGGCACAAGCGCCGGACGGCCGGCAAGCAATCGCCCCGCGTTGACGGGATGAAAGCCGTCCACATCCTTCGCGGGATGGATTGCATCCAGCAGCCTTTTGGAGTCGATCTGAGGCGGCAGAGGCAACTGGATGAGAATGCCGTCGATGTCTTCGCGCGCATTGAGCGTAGCCACCAGATCGAGCATAGCCTCTGTACTGACATCGGCGGGCGGCGTGATCAGGTCGCTAGATATCCCAAGTTCGGCGCAGGCCTGCACCTTGTTACGGACGTAAATCTCCGATGCCGCCACGTGGCCCACCAGCACCGCCGCGAGACCCGGGCGCACGCCGCGCGCGGCCAACTGGCCGACCTCCTCAGCCACTTCCTGCTTGATGGCGGCGGCAAGTGCCGCGCCGTCCAGAATTCTTGCCATCCTGCCTCCAGATTCATCGTATCGCTTCCAGGGGCGAAGGCTCGAGGAGTGCGTTTTGTCACATCGATTTGTGAGCTGCCTCACATACAGTCCCGTCTCCGATGCCTAACTTCAGAGCTGTCGGGAGTGTGCCAGATCACATCGCTGATCACAGTGCCCCTCCCGGCGCTGGCTGTACGGAGACAGCGTTTGATGAACGGTCTGAAGGATGCAGGACATCTTTTCCGGTTTGCGGGGCTCTTTGTCGTCGCTTTCCTGGTGTTTCTTGTGGTGCGAGCCTACGTAGTCCCCAAGACTTTCGGGGAGTATGGACACTATCGCGGAGCGGCGATCGGCGAGATTGCCGCGCACCCGGTGAAGTTTGCCGGGCACCAGACGTGCGAAAGCTGCCACTCGGATATTGCCGATACCAAAACCAAAGGCGCGCATGCTCACGTGAACTGCGAGGCTTGCCACGGTGCGCTCTTTCAGAATCTGCCTGCGCCGGCGCAACCCAAGGGGAACCTCTACGAGCGTTTCGTGGCCCTGATCGTTCCCCCGCCTCCCCCCACTCCGCCTTTCGTTCTCCATGCCGACGACCCGGCGACGGTGACGCCGGTGAAGCCGGACACATTGGCGCTGTGCGTGCGCTGCCACACGGCCAGCGCGGCTAAGCCCAAAGGCTTTCCGCAAGTAGATCCGACACAACACATGGGCGGAGTTCCCTGCGAAACCTGCCATAACCCCCACAGTCCGGCGATCGGATCAGATACAAGCGCGAGCCCAGCCGCCGGAGGTGCGAAATGAACATCAGCCGGCGTCATCTGCTCATTCTTTTGCCCGCCGCGGCCGTGGCCTGGAAATACGTTGAGGCTGGCGAGCCCGAGGCTTCGCCCAACTACCAGATGAGCGAGCACTGGTGGGGCATGCTCATCGATATTCCCAAGTGCATCGGCTGCGGCAATTGCGTGCGCGCCTGCCAGACGGAGAACGACGTGCCCGATGGCTACTTCCGCACCTGGGTGGAGCGGTACCACCGGACGGACTATCATCTCGAGAATCCTGAGGTAATCTCGCCCGATGGCGGCAAGGAAGGATTTCCCGTCGCCCAGGAAGACGCCGGGATGTATTTCTTCGTCCCCAAGATGTGCAACCACTGCGCCGACTCGCCGTGCACGCAGGTGTGCCCGGTGGGCGCGACTTTCACCGCTCCCGATGGCGTCGTCCTGATCGACCCGAAGTACTGCCTGGGATGCGCCTATTGCGTGCAGGCCTGCCCCTACGGCTGCCGTTACATTCATCCCGAAAAGAAAATCGCGGATAAATGCACGCTCTGCTACCACCGGATCACCAAGGGACTGACCACAGCATGTTGCGAAGCCTGCCCCACGGGAGCGCGGCAGTTGGCCGATTTGAAGAATCCTAATGACCCGATTCACGAATTTCTGAAGACCCACACGGTGCAGGTGTTGAAGCCGCAAATGGCCACCGGCGCGAAAGCTTTTTATAACGGCTTGGATGGTTCGGTGCGGTAAGAAAAGCAGCTTCTAGCTCCTAGCCTCTAGCTTCTAGCTGCATGTCGCAGATTGAAGCCAAGCGGCGAGGACCAGCAGGATGAGCTAGGAGCTAGAAGCTAGTAGCTAGGAGCTGTACTTATGAGCGGTGTTGAAGGCTATATGTATCCGAATGAGGTGACGCTGTATTGGAGCGTGCTGATCGTCCTCTACCCCTACATCACGGGGCTGGTGGCGGGCGCGTTCATTCTGGCATCGCTGGAGCGCGTGTTTCGCGTGGAGGCAGTGAAGCCCACGTACAGGCTGGCGCTGCTGACGGCGCTGGCGTTTTTGCTGGTTGCGCCGCTGCCCCTGGTCTTTCACCTCGGCCATCCCTTCCGTTCCCCGGAGATGTACTTTACCCCCCACAGCACCTCCGCCATGGCCATGTTCGGCTATGTCTACATGTGGTATCTGATGGCCGTCCTCGTCTTCGAAATCTGGCTCGACTACCGCCGCGACATCGTGCTCCTGTCGCAGTCCAGCAAAGGCTTGCTGCGCCTGATTTACAAAGTAATGACCCTCGGCTCCAGCAACATCGGCGAACATGCGCTGCATATCGACGAGCGCGTCGGATGGGTCGTCACCCTGGTCGGCATTCCCTCCGCCTTCCTCCTGCACGGATATGTCGGCTTCATCTTCGGCTCTCTCAAGGCCAATCCCTGGTGGTCGTCCCCGCTCATGCCCGTCATCTTCATCTTCTCCGCCATGGTCTCCGGCATCGCCGCCGTCATGCTGCTCTACATGGCCCTCACAAAGCTGCGCAAGCAGACCATCGACATGCGTTGCGTCGACACCATCGCCATGTACATGTTCTATATCTTCATCATCGACTTCAGCCTGGAGATGCTTGACCTGGTGCACCGCATCTACCTCGCCGACGAATCCTTCCGCAGCCTCGATTTTCTCGTTCACACCAAACTCTACTTCTCGCAGATTGTGCTCCAGATCTGCATCGGCACCATTGTGCCGCTGGTGCTGTTGTTCATCGCCCAGGTCACCAAGCTGCCCGAGATTGTCCGCAAGTACATCTACTCCATCTCCGGGTGCCTGGCCCTCATCAGCGTCCTCGCCATGCGTTGGAACGTGGTCATCGGCGGCCAACTGTTTTCGAAGAGTTTTTTGGGATACACAACCTACAAGGTGGCCCTGGTCACGCGCGAAGGCCTGCTGATGTCGATTGCACTCACTCTTCTGCCCCTGCTCTTCCTGTGGGTGCTGGTCAAGCTGCTGCCTCCGTGGTCAGAAAAGACCTTGCACCAAGCCGCGACGGGCGACTGACAGCCGCGGCTCAGGACCGGTGAGGAACGATGAACGATCTCCCGGAGGACGGCAATGAGATCACGCGTCGCGTGCGCCTGCTGGAGCAGCGCCTCGAAGAGATGGAGCGGCGTATCGATGTTCTTGAGCGTCCGCTCACCGAACACTGGCCGCAACCTGCCACGGAGGTTGAATCGGCGGCGCTTGCCGCGGCGTCTATCGCGGCAGAACCTCCCGCTCAGCCGGGGAATCTCTTTACGGTGTTCGGCAAAGCTCTGCTGGGCATTGCCGGCGCGTACGTGTTGCGCGCCATCGAGGAAACCAGCACCCTGCCGAGCCTGACCGCAGCCGCAATCGGCATCGTGTACGCATTCCTTTGGCTGGTCTGGGCGGCGCGTGTGAAGTCCGGACCGCAGCTCACCAGTGCCATCTACGCCGGCACCTCGGCCCTCATCCTGGCTCCCATGCTTTGGGAACTGACCCTGCGCTTTAACGTTCTGCCCGCGGTGGGCGCCGCGGTGCTGATCTGCGCTTTTGCGCTGGCCGCCATTGCTCTTACGCTCTTCGCTCCGGCCGCCTTCGCGCCGCGCGACCTCAAGCCGGTTCTGCGCGTGGCCTCGATCGCCTCAGCCGCCTTCGCGCTCGCCCTCGCCATCGCTTCGCACGTGTTTCTGCCCTTCGTGGCCGTGCTTCTCATTCTCGCGGCGGTCTGCGAATTCGTTCCCGGCTGCGAGCGCGTGCCCGAAGCCGGAACGATCATCGCCCTGGCTGCCGACGCGGCCATCTGGACCCTGATTTTCATGTACTACGGCGGACTCAATGCACGCGAAGGCTACCCGGCGCTGAGCCGCATCGAACTACTCGCTCCCGGCATCGCGATCTTTGCCCTGTTTGCAGCCAGCGTGGGGATGAACACGTTTCTTCGCCGGCGGCAGATTGCAATCTTTGCCATCGTTCAGGCAGTCATCTCGTTTCTGCTCGCCGCGGTAAGCGTCGCGGATTTCGGGCAGCCGCGAGGCACGGCGATCTTTGGCGCGATTTGCCTGCTGCTCTCAGCGGTGTGTTATGCCGCGGTCTTTACGTTGTTTGCGCGCGCGCCCAGGCTGCGCAACCGCAATGTCTTTGCCGCATGGTCGGCGGCGCTGCTTCTCTCCGGGAGCCTTCTCTGCCTGCCGCCATTGCTTGTGGTTCTGCTGCTGGGTACGGCTGCGCTGGCGGCAATGGGTCTGAGCAGGCAGGACCGCTGGAAGGCCTTCGAGTTTTACGGCATGGCGTTTCTGCTCGCGGCCGCCGCAGCTTCAGAACTCCCGGACTTTCTGGTGACCGCGCTGGTTGGAACCCGCGCGGGCACGCCGGCCGTAGACGTGTGGTTCATGGCGCTCTGCGCGGTGCTGTGCTACGTGCTTGTGAAACCGCGCGGAGCGAAGGGATGGATTCCGCGGACGCTGCATATTGGATTTGCCGCGCTGGCCACTGGCTCCGTCCTGGCGCTGCTGGTCGACGGGCTGGTTGCCCTGACCGCGTTCGTTCTGATTCCCGGCCCGCATCATCTGGCCTTGATCCGCACCGTAGCGCTGTGCGTGGCAGCGCTCCTGCTCGTATCCGGTGGCGCGCGCTGGCGCCGCGATGAGCTCACGCGCCTGGGCTACGCGGCCATCGCGTTGGTCGCGGTCAAGCTCGTCACCGAAGATTTGCGCCACGGCCACCTGGCCTACATTGCCGCCTCCATTTTTCTGGTTGCCTTCACGCTCATTGCCGCGCCGCGTGTGGCGCATGCGCGGCAGAAGGCGTGACGCTCGTCAACGGTCTACATTCTGGTTGTAGACATCGGGGTGGAAATTCTGCGGTTCGTACATCGGATGCGGGCGTATCGGCCGAGGCTTCGGCGCAGGCCGCGCCTCTTCAATCAGCTTCATTTTGCTGATGTGCACGTCATAACCCGTGCCGGGCAGCAGCGATTCCAGCACGAAGGTCTCAGCGTTCCCGCTTTTCAGCTCGGAATATCGATAGATGCCCACATCGCCTTCGCTGTTTTCCGTTCCGCCTGAAGGCACGTCGAGGAAGTGCTGCGCATCGGCCACGCTGGGCGCAGCGTGATTATCGCCCTCGGTCAGGCTTTCCGCCGCGTAGGAACGGACCAGCTTGGTCCAGTAGCGCGCCAGCAGATCGGTCGAAGCAAAGATGTCGGCCCATACGATCTCGCCGCGCACCGCCACCACCACGCCCACCGCGTGCTCGTCACGCAACTTCGCCAGCACCTCTTCGCGCGCCTTCATCACTGGAGCGGCAGCCTCATCCACCTTCTGGCTGATGGCCGGATTCTCCATCATTTTGGCGTAGCTCGTGGTGGGAAGCGACATGGGCGGCGCAGCCTCAACCATGGGTCCGCCGATTCCGGATGAGGCCGACGGAGCCGCAGCCGCCTCCATCTTCGACATCGTGCCATGCACCGAGTCCCATACCTGCTGCTGGTCCTGGCCGACCATGGCGCGCTCACGCACTTCGGGCTGGACCATGAAGCTGCGAGCGGCCGACTTGTCTGACGCGCCGAAGACGGGCGAGCTTTCCGTCCAGCGCCCAGGCTCAATGCAGAAAACCGAGAGATCGATTGGGTCCCCGTCGGCTTGAACAATGCGGTCTTTGGCGACAATACGGTCCTGCTTGCCGCCGGTGACCACCTCGCCTGCCAGCAGCAGCAAAGGCCGCTTGGAATGATTCACCAGGACCAGCGTATTCACTTCGTCGCCACGATAGGAGTTCGGCGCATCCCCGCCGCCTCTCCGTCTCACCAGGCCGCGCGCGCGTCCCGCTTCGGTCACTTCCACTTCGCCGCTCTTCAGGCCCTCATCGAGGGTAATGAACGGCGTTTCCAGCGTGGATTTCCCATCCGCCCGTACCACCGGAAACAACAGCAGGTTGCCGCTCACAATCGGAGCCAGCACGCGGTAGGATTCGCTCTCGCCTTCCCCTGGCCCGCCGGCGGCCTTCACTTGGCTTCCGTGCTCCCATGCCGCCAGCGCGAAAAGCAACACGGCTACAAGTCCCCATCTGCCCTGGTTTTTCATCGCTCTCCTCTTTTTCATCGCTCTCCTCCGGCGGCCTGATTCCCAGAGCCGGCCTTCAAGCGTCGAACGATCAGCAGACAGCTTCTTGCAGAATTTTTCTGGAACCTTATCTTTGGCGTATCGTGAGGGCGTGGGAATGGCGCCAACCGAATCCGCAGCCAGCGCGGCGGAGACTGGGATCCCGAACGGGACCGGCGCGCCCGATTGCGTTCCCAATTGCAGCCTCGACCGCGCGCTGGCCGCCGAGCTTTGGCAGGGCTGCGACGCGACCCGCTGGGGCCTGACTCGTGATGAGTTTGAGCAAATCCTCATCGATGCGGGAACGGCGCAGAACTTTGGGTTGGCCGAAGCTCCAGAGGTAAAGCCTGCGACACCCAAGCAGCAGGCCGCCTTCTTCCGCGGCGTGCGCGTGGCCGATCTCGCGCTCGCGCGCGCCTGCGCCCGCGGGAACGAGCGCGCGTGGGAGCACTTTATCGCCGTCTACCGGCAGCCGCTCATCCGCGCGGCTATCGCCATCACCGGCCGCGAAACCCTGGGCCGCGATCTGGCCGATCAACTCTACGCCGAGCTCTACGGATTGAACGAGCGTGACGGCCAGCGGCGCTGCCCGCTGCTTTCCTACCGCGGCCGAGGCTCGCTGATGGGCTGGCTGCGCACCACGCTGGCGCAGCGCCACGTGGATCACTATCGGAGGACGCGCCGCGAGGAACCCATCGAAGATTTTGACGCGCCGGCTCCCGACCCTCCGCCACAGACTCCGGCCCGCGAGCTCTCGCTGCTGGAACAGGCGATTGAACAGGCTTTAAGCGATCGCGAGGCCGAGGAGCGCTATCTTCTCGCCGCGTATTATCTTGACGGACAGACGTTGCTCGAGATTGGGCGCGTGTTCGGCATACATGAAGCGACGGTGAGCCGCAGGCTGCACCGCGCGGCGGACCAGATCCGCAAGCAAATCCTGAAAAACTTGCAGCGCAACGGCATGAGCCGGCAACAAGCGGAAGAGGCGATGGGCGCAGATGCGCGAGACATAGAGGTGAACCTGAAAAAACTGCTGCAAAATTCGCAATCGGAAGCGTTCCAGGAACAGGCGGCATCATGACTGCGACCAGCCAACACGGATTTCATCCCGATGCGGAGAGCCTGAGCGCATTTTCCGAGCGGGCGCTTGAGGGACGGGAGCGCAGGGAGGTGCTCGCGCATCTTGCCGTCTGCAGTCGTTGCCGCAAGGTGGTGGCACTCGCGCGTGAAGCCGCGGACGCCGGCGACGTGAACGCAGTCGCGCCGCCACGCAAGACGATTGCACCCAATGCATGGTGGAAACAGTGGCGGCTGGTCTGGGTTCCAACTGCGATCGTGGCCGCGTTTGCCGTGGCATCGATCTCTATTTATATCGAGCAAACGGATCGGCATGGACCAAACATCAAGATTGCAGAGCAAAATCCGGCCCCGAGTGCAACGCGGCCTCCAGCGACTTCGCCGACGGAGCAGGCAAAGGTCGAGCCTCCCGCTGCCGCCGCTCCCGCACCACCGCCGGCGCACCCCGCGAAGCACGCGCACTCTTCAGCACCAGAACCACGGCCCGCGCCAGCGCCCGTTGCTGCGCAAATGCCGTCAGAGTCCGAAGTCCCGGAGCCCGCAGCTTCTGCACCCGGAGTTATGGATCGGCATGAAGTCATGCGCGAGGCGCATCCCATGTCTCACGCAGAAGAGCAGCAATCACCTCCGCAGGAGGCGATGGGAATCCACGGCTCTGCTTACTCGCAGCCGGCCTCTGGCGCGTGGGAGGCAAAGCAGAAGCAAGCCGAAGAGCACCGCCAGGCAGAAGTCGAAACGTCACGCATGCGCAGCTTTAAGGCCAAGGCCGCGACCACCGGGGAACATGGCACGGACCAATCCGCGCCGCAGCCACCCCCGCAAGCCGTCACGGCCGGAGCGGCGCCGCAGCTCGAGACGCAGGCAGCCGCGCCGCCAGAGCCCCTTCCCATGCTGGGCTTCAAACACATGTCGAACGTCTCTGGTCCGGCGACGCCAATTCAGCTGCCCAGCGGACTGACATCGGTCTCCATCGCGTCCCGCGGGCATTTCCTGCTGGCCGTCGACAAAGCGGGCGCATTGTTTTTGAGCGAGGACCGGGGTGTCACATGGGAGCGCGTCACCACGCAGTGGACGGGACGCGCCGTCGAGGTGCACCGCCAAGTCGCAGCAAATGACGCCATGCAGACTGCACCGGCCACTCAAAACGGGCCGATGGGCAACCCCTCAGCCAACGCCGGCCTCGCGCCTTCACCCGCCGTATTCTTTGAACTTTCAAATGACAAAAATCAGACCTGGGTGAGTACCGATGGACGAACCTGGACGCCAAAATAAGTTACTCCGCATGGCATCCCGACTCATGCGCGATTCCCGCCTCTAGAGCGTGTTTCAAAAATAGGTTCGGCCTCAAGTCAGGCACTTACGCTTGAGGTGGTTTAACTGTTGAGCTTTTGCCATGAAGAAGCGGCAGAAGCTGTTGACTGACGAGCAGTGGAAGTT